>Ga0163109_10000166_pt1 | contig 51925 bp, 50 predicted proteins | sample CRUFie1St13metaG_FD_108704 | JGI IMG/M metagenome (GOLD analysis project Ga0163109, IMG submission 108704) | Marine microbial communities from the Costa Rica Dome - CRUD Field 142mm St13 metaG | ecosystem: Environmental > Aquatic > Marine > Oceanic > Photic zone | place: Costa Rica: the Eastern...
GATTGAAAAGAATGGGATATTTAATCCTCCCTCCATTGCTTTAACATAATCAAAATTCAATGAGGTTAAATCAGATATATCCTCAAAATTTCCTGTTTGATCTAACTGGCTACGTAATCTATAAGGAACATCAATATGCGCATCTACAATAAGAGATTCAGTTGCTAGAACTTTTGGATCAACTGTTGTGTTGCATGAAGTAAGAATAAATATAACTGTAAAAATTATATATCTACTCATACCTGCCACCTGCAACTTTATTGCCAATAAACTTAACCAACCCATTTGGCAAAAAACGCAAAGTGTTCACTAAAAACTTGTAGATTAAACCAGGTATAACAATTTGTTTACTCTTAAATAGGCCGTTTATTCCAGCTTCAGCAACATCATCAGCTGACATTTTCATAAATGATGGGACTTTATCCATTTGCTTTTGTGTTCCACTCACTGAGTGAAACTCAGTTACCGTGAAGCCTGGACACAAAGCAGTAGCATTAATATTTTCTCGGTTATAAGCAGCGTTAATTGCCTCTACAAACCTATTCATAAATGTTTTTACAGGACCATAAAGTACTGCATATCTTGGTGAAGCTGGTGCAAACCCTGCAACTGATGAAACAACTAACACTTTTCCACCTCCTCTTTTAATAAAATCTTTAAGGTAAAGTTTTGTTTGCATTATTACCGATAACCCTAATACTCGCAGACAATCTTCCTCATCATCAAGTGAAACTTCATGTAGGGTTTTATTATGTTGATATCCGGCATTAAGTACTAATATTTCGACATCTAGGTTGGTTTCCCTTGAGTAGTCGTAGATTTCTTTTGGCGAATTTTTGTTTTTTAGATCTGATTGAAGCACTGCAACATTTACATTAAATTTCTTTTCAATATCTAATGCAATCTCTTTTAATCTATCTAGTCTTCTTGCTACAAGAAATAGATCGTATCCCCTCTCTGCAAATTTATATGCTATTGATTTTCCTATACCGGCTGTTGGACCAGTTACTAATACTACTGACATAATTATCTCCTTATTAGAGCATTATATATAAAAATGTAAATTTAATATTGATTATTATTTAAACAGGTTGATTAATTTTTGATCAATTAATCTTCTTTTAAATGTAATGTCAAAATATTTTTAATTTTTTTTGCATCTTAAGAGTCACTAAAAATAATAGTTTCAAGGGGCATAAAAAAAAACATATATTTTTTTTCATAAGATGCTTGCAAATATAAATTCACTTTACTAAAGTAGTTATTACCTCAAGATAACCAGATCAGAAAGGGAACTGCAGAACCCAGAATGAAAAAGTTACTTAGGAAGAGAACAGAAAGGTGAAAGTTCTAGAAAGCTTAGCTAGCAATAAAGCGAACTAGACCACCGAGGATAAAAGAGATCTTATCCAAGGATGCAGAAGGTAATCTCACTTTTGACACCTACTGATCTCGACTAAAAAAAACTGAGCTTGCTCAGTTTTTTTTTGTCTTTAAAAACCTTACAATCCATCGATGAAAATTTATTTCTTAGGTCCATTCGGTACTAATTCTGATCTTGCAGCACGTCATATTTTTAAAGCAACACAGTGTAATTTCATACCATTAAAATCAATTGAAGATATCTTTGAAAAAGTTGCTCTTAGCCACACCTATTACGGAATAATTCCTTTTGAAAACTCTTATCAAGGTGTTATAAATTCGTCACTTAACGGGTTAATTGATTACGATCTAAAAATTACCAAAGAATTAAATTTCAAAATAACTCATTCATTCTGCTCTAAAAATGTTGTCATCGATAATGTAACTAGAATTGCATCTCATCCACAAGTATTTGGTCAATGTAATGATTGGTTAAAACGACATTATCCAAGTGCAGAAAAAATTGTTTGCACAAGTACAGCAGAAGCAGCTGAAATGGCAAAACATGATTCATCTATATTTTGTATTGCGAATGACTATGCTAAAGATTTATTTGATTTAAATATGCATGAAACAAATATTCAAGATTCAGATAATAATGTAACTCGTTTTCTTGTTATTGGAAAAATGATTGAAAACAAGGGTAAAGACAATAAAACATCTATTATGATAAACCTATCTGATAAGCCTGGTTCTTTATTATCTATTTTGAAGCCCTTTGCTGAAAATAATATTAATATGACTCGAATTGAAACAAGACCATCAAGAAATAATGATTTTCAACATACATTCTTTATAGATTTTGAAGGATATTATGAAGATGATAAGGTTGCTGGGCTTCTTTCAACCCTAGAACAAATGTCAAAGGAATTAAGAATAATTGGATCTTACGAAATATTGAATTAAGAATTAGAATCTAAGTGAACAATTATTTCGCTATTAAAGTTATCAAGAGACTTTTGAGTTAACAGATGGCCCATTTCTTTAACAGGAACAAAGGTACTGGACTTTATTAATTTATGTGTATTTAACCCCTCTTTAAATGGAATTAAAGGGTCTAGTTCGCCATGTATAATCAATGTGGGAAGCGTAATATTTCTAACAGATTCCTCCCTTGATTTGTCTGCTAGAATTGCAAGCAATTGACGAGAAAACCCTGAATCTTCTTTGCTACGATTAATATTATCTATAACACCTTGTTTAAACTCTGGTGTATCAAAATCAGTATTTCCAGCATCTAGTATTGAATATATCTCTACTGCCCTTTCAATTCTTTTTTCAATTGTTTTTTCTCTTCTTGATCTATCATTAAGTAATTTAGCAAGACGTCCTTTCGGTGCTGTTGATGCGTCCGGTGTTTTTGCCATAGATGCAATTAATGTGAGTGAATAAAATCTTTCCTCATTATTTGATGCAAGATGTTGAGAAATCATTCCTCCCATTGACATTCCAACTAGATGAGATTTATCAATACTTAGATGATCTAATACTGCTAAACCGTCATTTGCCATATCTTCAAGTGAATAAGAAGATCTAATTGGTAACCCTGTATAAAATTTTACGTAATTCCAAATAAAGTTTGGTCTTCCATATTCCTTAAAACTTGTTGATAATCCAACATCCCTGTTGTCATAAACGATAGGTCTGTATCCATTGTTTTGTAAAAATTCTATGAAAAACTGTGGCCAGTAAGTAAGCTGACCTCCTAACCCCATCACAAGAAGAACTGGGGTATTATTTTTAGGACCAAAATCTTTATAGTAAATCTGGACATCTCCATTTGTTGCATAACCTTCATCTTCAGAGAAAACAAAAAATGAAAAGATGATTAATATTGCCAGTCTCATGGAAAATTATTTTTTGTTAAATTTATCAGTAGAAAAAAAAGTAAAGTCATACTCTCTTAAACTTCCATATAGACTTATAAGGCCAAAAGAAACAAGTATTGGGTATAAATATACTTCAATAAACTTAAGTGGATTTAAGATAATTAAATAAAAATTTTGAAGCAATGAAAACACAATCTCATGATAATAAGCACCAACAATAGTAAAAATACAAAAGAATGTAATATCTATAGGTTTTATAGAAATTGACTTAGAGTTATTAGCCAGGATCATCACATATTTGGTAAAAAGATTAGGGTTTTGTAGTTTATATGAACGTTTTTTTTCTGTATTTATAATTTTGTTGAATCTGCTCATTTTAATTTGACTAAAGCCCGTTTAATTATTGATTTAATAGTGTTTATATTCATTGCTAATGATTTTGCAATATCTTCATTTTTATAATCATAAACATACTTTAATGTAAAAATAATCCTTTCCGTGGATGAAAGTGGCTTAATCATATTAAAAAAATCGTCATCTTTATTTTCATAAACCTGCTGCTCGGCAATATCTTCTATATCGACATGTTTATTCATTATTTTAATCTCATTTTTAAAGCAATTGATTGCTATTTGAACAAGCCATGTTTTTAACTCTCTAGATGAATCGTAAGAGTTTAAGTATTTCATTGCTCTTAAAAATGCCATTTGAGTTAGATCTTCTGAAAAGTGTATATTGCCCGCTGTGATTCTCATCATTACACCAAAAACGTAATTATTATAAGACTTAATAATTTTCTCAAAATGATGTATTCCATCATTTAAACAAAGATCAACAATCTCTTTGTCTGATTGCATTTAAGCATTCTTTATATAAAATGCTTTTCGGTAAAGGCCATAACCTATTTGTCCCATACCAATACAAAAAATTAAGGCCCCAACACCTGATATAGGGTTAAATAAATATTGTGTGATGAATATACCTAGAAAAAATAAACCTGTCCCTACTCCTAATTGGATAAAACCAGACTGAACTGGTGATCTCTTATTATCTTTTTCATCATAACCTGGCATTGATTTAATAATATCTACAGATAATTCTTGACCGTTTTGAAGTGCAACTTGTAGGGTATTGTGTAATTGCTCTGCTCTTTTATTTTTATAGTGATTCACTATTAAGATTATCCAAATGGGTGTGCCAAAAAAAATGATTACGAAAAAAAGTCCGATAATGAAACCAAACCCACCGTCTGAACCTGCAGATTGAAATACCAAATCACTTATTATTCCATTCTCCTCAACTGACGAAATTTGTATAAAATAAGATGCTAAATAGTGTATTAGTCCAATTAAATAATTGGCTAACTTGTTAATGAATTCGCCTATTAAAAATATTAAATCCATAAATTTCTCCTTATATATATACTTAGACAAATGGCAAAAAGTTTCAATTTAATAGAATTCTATATAAAGGATGTACATTTTCCAAATAAAAAGCCTGACAACGCACATAAATATGACTTTGGAATACTATTTGTTTATGGCGGTGAAAAACCCTATGGTGGTGCTGCACTACTATGTATACAAACAGCATTAAAAACGGGAATAGGTCTTGTATATAGTTTATTTCATGGATCACAAAATGATGAAATTCTAAAACAGTTTCCTGAAGTTATATGTCTAGAATCATTGGATCAAATAGAACTTACAATTAAAAAAGAGTCTTTTATAGTAGCAGGTCCAGGCACATCTGAGATATCAAAACATAAGGATCTTATAAATATAATTTCTGTTCATGAAAAAACATCAATTCTAGATGCTGCTCTTATACAGGCAATAAAAGAGATAAAATTTGTAACTCCTCCAATAATAACTCCCCATGAAGGAGAGGCAGCAAAATTATTGAATTGTTCACCAGAAGTAATAAAAAATAACAGGGAAAGATCTATTAAAGAAATTTCAAATTCTTATTCATGCATAACTGTTTTGAAAGGAAAGGATACGCTTATTTGTCATGGTGAAACAATTTATAAATGCAAAAATGGTTCAAATAATCTTGCTAAAGCTGGCAGTGGCGACATACTCGCAGGATTAATAGGAAGCCTTTTAGCACAAGGCTTATCCCCAATTGAAAGCTGCAAAACTGCTGTTGCATTACACGGATTTTGTGCAGAACAGTTACCAAATCGTGGTTACATAGCAAATGAATTAATAGAGAAAATTGCCCAGCAAAGATTTTCTTTGTCAGTTATCTAGAATCGTCTGGTATTCTAGTGAATCAAGTAGTATGAGTTGTCCTGGTTTTGAAGTAGAAAAGGATTTTTCTGTCTTTAAGCTTTGATATTTATTTATTAACTCTGGGGGCTCGAAAAGTGGTTCTTTAGATAAGAAGAATGTTCCCCAATGTATGCCAAAGCTATAATCTATGTTTAGGTCCTCTGCAATTTTAATTGCTTCCTCAGGATTTACATGGTGATCCTTTTCAATTTCTCTAGGAGCATATGAGCCTATGGGGATAAATGCAACGTCAATATTCCCAAATTTTTCTCTTTCCATACTGAATAACGAGTCGTAACCTGTATCTCCAAAATGAGCAACTGTATAATCTGAACTTTGTATCTTCCATCCCCCCCAAAGACTATTATTTCGATCAAAAAATGTTCTTGCAGACCAATGTTTAACAGGAAAAAATGTAAAAACTTTATTATTGATAGATGTGCTTTGCCACCATTCAAATTCTTTAATATTTAAAAGATTATTCCTTTGAAGTAATGTTTTATCTCCTTTAGGTACAAAAAATAAAAGATCTGTATTTTTATTCTGAAGTTCAATTAAAGTTGGAATATCTAAGTGGTCATAATGGTTATGTGAAATAAGTACTTTTGATATTTTTGGTAGCTCATTAATTGGGATTGCTGGCTCTATTAGTCTTCTGGGACCAATAAAAGAAAAAGGAGATGCTCGTTCAGAAAAAATTGGATCAATCAATATATTTTCTCCATTAAGATTTAATAGAATCGTTGCGTGACCTACCCAAACAAAACTATTTTCTGAAGCAGTTTGTTCCTTCCAAGACGCTGACATAGGAATTTTCCCGGCATCATAGTTGGTATTAAAAGTGTTAAACAAAGATCGGAAATTATTCAATAGATAAACAAAAAGAATAATAGAAATTACCAGAATTGATACGGCTACATATCTAATGAAATATTTTAAATTTTTTATCATATCACTAAGATGGCTTACTATAATACCCAATATTTTTAAAACTAATCATTATGAACACAATCACTCATTCCAGTTTAATTAAAAAATTTATCCTAACAATTATTCTTGTTTCATGTTCTGGTACAAAGTTTATTAATGTAGAGTCTGAAAATTATGATGCCAGAGTAAAATACCTAGTTTTACATTTCACTTCAGAAGGCTTTGATGAATCTATGAGGTTACTAACAAAAAAAACTTCAAGACCTGTAAGTTCTCATTACCTAATATCAAATGAAATATATAAAGGGAATAATCCTAAAGATGGTATTTATCAACTTGTAGAGGAAAAATATCGTGCTTGGCACGCTGGTATTAGTTATTGGAATGGTGAAAGAGGTATTAACGATAATTCAATTGGTATTGAAATAGTGAATGAATCCAGATGCAGTCAATCAATTTCTCTTCTTTCAAATTACTCCAAACTACAAGAAAAATGTGTATTTGAAGAATACCCAGAAGATCAAATTAATAAACTCATTTACCTGATAAAGGATATAGTTTCAAGAAATCCACGAATTAAGCCAAAAAATATCGTAGGACACTCTGATATCGCACCAGATAGAAAGATTGATCCAGGACCATTATTTCCGTGGAAGGTTCTTTATCAAAATGGTATAGGGACTTGGTACGAAGATGATGATCTTGATTATTTTTTAGATCAATTCAGTAAAAATATGCCCTCAACTAAACTAGTGCAGACAAAATTATTTGAATATGGCTACGACATTGAATTATCTGGAATTGCAGATAAACAGACATCTGAAGTTGTCAGAGCTTTTCAACTGCGGTTCAGACCAGAAAAATATGATGGTGTAATTGATATAGAAACTGCTGCGATAATCTTCGCATTAAATAAAAAGTATTGATTTTGTGTCTATAAGGTGCCAAAAATGGCATCCCCAAGGGGATTCGAACCCCTGTTGCCGGGATGAAAACCCGGTGTCCTAGGCCTCTAGACGATGGGGACACAATGGTAATTATATAAACAAAAAGTTATTTTTAAAGCCTTATCAGCTAACTTAATCTTTTTTCAATTTCTGCAAGAAACCCTCTCAGAAAATTTACTTCCATTTCATCTAAACCAATTCTAGTAAACATTCTTTTAATTCGCGCTCCTATTTGTCTGGGATTTCCTTTGTTGTAAACCTCTAACTGTTCGGCAACTTCAATAAAATGGTTAATCAATCTCTCAACATGTAGAGACTTAGCCTTAGGAACATCCCAGATATCGCTTTTTATAAAAGGTTTATTTAGATGTTTATCAATAAAAAGTTGATAACAAACCACTTGAACAGACATCGCAAGATTTAAGACAGAGTAATTTTCATTTGCAGGTATTTGTATATGAAGATTTGATTTTTGCAGTTCCTCATTTGTTAGCCCCCGGTCCTCTCTTCCGAATAAAAGTCCTATCGACTTTTCTTTGGCTAACTCCATAATTTTTGGAGATGCCATATGTAGATCCTCACATGGCCATGGAACTTTCCTTTGTCTAGAGGACGTAGCGACAACAAAATCAATTCCATCAAGGGCTTCATCAAGATTTTTTACAACTTTAATTTTATCAATTAGATCTTTCGCATTTGCTGCTAATGTTGAGACTTCTTTATCAGGAAAATTTTTTGGATTAACTAGAATTAAATCACTAAAAGACATAGTTTTCATTGCTCTTAAAGTAGATCCTATATTTGCAGGACTGGTAGTCTCAATGAGTATTATTTTGACATGTGTATTTAAATTCATAAGATAGTCTCTATGTCACTTCCACCAATTCTTAATAGAGCATTAAAAGCATCATATGAAGGTGCAAATGAGATTATTCATTTTAGTAAAAGAATAGACAATCTTGAAGTAATTAAGAAAGATGGAAATGATCTAACTACAAATTTAGATAAATTAGTTGAGGACAAAGTATTTGAGAATCTCAAGAAATATTATCCTGATTTTCATTACTATGGTGAGGAAACTAATACCTTGGAAATTGATGAGAATGTATCAACTTGGGTTTTAGATCCAATTGATGGAACAAGAAATTATGTCTATCAATATCCTCATTATGCCCTTTCTTTAGCTTGCTTTTCTGAAGGTAAGGTTATTTGTGCTGTAATTATTGATCCGTGCAGAGATGATGTATTTTGTGCTGGAGAAGGAACTGGTGCTTTGCTTAATAACAAGAGGATTCGATGCAATAAAAAACAAAACCTACAGCACTCAATGTTGGCAAACGTTGGACACTCCTCAAATGAGCAAAATTACACTTATGATATTCGTAAAACTCTTGAGAACATGTATTCATACAATTTAACGCTTAGACGGAGCGGTTGCACTTCTCTAGATCTTGCTTATGTGGCTTCAGGTAAGCTTGATGGATTTTGGGGTCATGGTCTGAAACCATGGGACAGATTAGCTGGCCAATTCATTGCTCAAAATGCAGGAGCTCTTGTAAGTTCTTTTGATGGAATTCCTGATTCTTATCAATGTGATAATCTAATTGTTTCCACCCCAAAGTGTTTCAAAGAATTATCTGTTTGTGTTAAAGCAGGATATCAATCTAAAGAATAAGATTCTTCAGGTTCATTTTTTGGTTTTTCCATATCTTTATTGCTTAAATTTAATTTAAGAAGAACACCTACAACTATCACTATTGATGAATATGAACCAATCACTACCCCTAGAGAAAGTGCAAGACTGAAGTTATATAATGCTGCCCCGCCTGCAAATAATAATGCCATCAAGACAAGAAGAGTAGTGAAAGAGGTGATAATCGTCCTAGCAAAAACTTGATTTAAGGACTTATTTATTAATACATCTGGACTGCCCTTTGAATTTGGATCAAGAAAATTTTCTCTAATTCTATCAGAAACCACTATCGAATCGTTCAGCGAATAACCAACTATAGCAAGTATTGCGGCTAAGACAGACAAGTCAAAGTTTAAATTAAATATAGAGAAAACCCCAAGTATAATTACCACATCATGGATAAGTGCTGCTATTGCGCCATAGCCAAATTTAATTTGGAACCTAAATATTATGTATATTAAAATTGCAAAAATAGCTACAAGAACAGCTATGCCTCCCTTGTCTCTAAGCTCTTCTCCAATTTGAGGAAATATAGTTTCACTTTTTACGACTTCACCAAGGTAATCGTCATCATCAAGTATGTTTATGACAGTATCAGCATTTATATTTAGTTCTTCGTCACTTTGAAATTTAACAAGAACATTTTCATCGCTTCCGAAATTTAATACTAAAAAGTTAGCATCCTCTATTTTTGAAATACTGTTTCTGATTCTTTCAAGGTCAGCTCTTTCTTTGTATTTTATTTCAATGGAAACACCTCCCGTAAAATCCAAGCCATAATTTAAGCCTTTAAAAAAAATTGAGGTAATTGAAACTAAGAGTATTATTGATGATATTAACAGTCCTAAAGTATTGTATTTTGTAAACGGTATATTCATCATATTTTTAATTCAGAAATTGTTCTATAACCATAAATAAAATTAACCAATGACCTTGTTACCAAGATAGCTGTAAATATTGATGTAACGATCCCAATGCTTAATGTTACAGCAAACCCTTTTATTGGACCTGTGCCAATGGCATATAAAATTAACGCGACTATTAAGGTTGTAATGTTTGCATCCATAATGGTGCTAAAGGCTTTTGAAAAACCGTTTTTAATTGCACTTTGTGGTTCTATATTGTTTTTAAGTTCTTCTGATATTCTTGCAAAAATCAAAACATTTGCATCTACCGCCATTCCAACAGTTAATACTATTCCAGCAATACCAGGCAAAGTTAATGTTCCGCCAACAGCCGACATTATTGATGTAACTAAAATTAAATTACATATCAAAGCAAAATTTGCTGATAATCCAAAAAGCCTGTATCGAAGAAGCATGAAAATAAAAACCAAAATAAATCCAATTATTATTGAGGTCACGCCTTTATCTATATTTTCTTTTCCTAATGTAGGTCCAATTGTTTGTTCCTCTACGAATTTCATTGGAGCTGCAAGAGCCCCCGCACGTAATAATAAAGCTAACTCGCTAGCCTCATTTGGTCCTGTTAAGCCAGTAATCCTGAAACTGGTACCTAAAACTGCTTGAATGGTTGCATTACTAATTATGCTTTTTTCTAAGAAAGATTCTTGAACAACATTATTCTCCTCATCAAAAAAGGTTTTTGTTTTCTCTTCGACGAGAATTACACCCAACCTTCTCCCTATATTACCGGTGGTAGCTTTTTGCATTGCTCTTCCACCTTCAATGTCTAAATTAATATTTACTTGTGGTCTTCCATTTTCATCAAAGCTACTTTGCGCATTTGTTACGTTATCTCCTGATAAGACAATAACTTTTTCAAGAAATGCACTTCCTTGTAAAGGGTTTTTATATTGAAATTTTTCTTTCCGCAAGAAAGAATCACTGTTTCTTGCTTCAAGCCTAAATTCTAAATTTGCAGTTTTCCCAATAATTTTTTTTGCAGATGCTGAATCTTGCACTCCAGGAAGCTCAACTACTATTCGCCCTTTGCCTTCTCTTTGTACAATTGGTTCTGATACACCTAATTCGTTTACTCGATTTCTTAAAGCAACTAAATTTTGTTCAACTGCATAATCTATAATTTCTGAAAGGTAATTATCAGTGTATTGAAGGTTTATATTTGTGCCATCAACAGTCACGTTATATTTACTACCTGAAGTGGTGAAATTGTTTTCGTTTACATATTTAATCGCAGAATCAGCATCAGTCTCAGAGTTAAACGATAAATCAATTGTATCGCCTGTGCTTTGATATGATGAGAAAAAACCTTGCTTGGTAAATTCTTCAACTAATGATGCTCCCTCAGATGAAAGTCGTTCTTCAGAGTATCGAGCAGTGTCAACTTCGAGAAGAAAATGTATGCCTCCAGCTAGATCTAATCCTAAATTTAATGGCTTAGCGCCTATTTCTCTAAGCCATTTAGGAGTTGAAGGCTCACTTTTTAAAGCAATAATGTAGTCGCCATCAGAAAAGTTTGAAAGAATGCGCCTTGATGATAGCTGGTCATCAACTGATTCTAATACAATTGTTAACGAGTTGTCCTCTAATTCTAGAGAATCCACTAAAATGCCCTCTTCGTTTAATGTCTTTTCAATATTGGAAATTAGATTTGAATTTATTTCGTCACTACTATTTCCAAGTGCAATTTGAAGAGCTGGCTTAGAAGGAAAGATATTTGGCAGTGCAAAAATAACACCCACAAATAATACAGATGCTATTAATGAATATTGCCAAATCTTAAATTGATTCACTGTGATTCAATGCTGTTTATAGTACCTTTTGGCAGTTGAGAGGATATAAATTCCTTTTGCATGTTAATCGTTACATTTTCATTTAATCTAACTGAAATAAACCTATCTTTTATATTTTCAACTTTGCCTACCAAACCTGATGAAGTCATTACCTCATCTCCTTTTTGAAGATTCGATACCAATGTTTCATGTTCCTTTTTTCTTTTTTGCTGTGGTCTGATTGTCACAAAATAAACAAAAAGGAAAAAAACTAAAAGCATAATAAATGGAAAAAATGTTGGTGCTGCTGCTTCGTTCATAAAACTCCTAAAGTTTTGGCTTTTTTAAGCTCCTCATATCGTAAAAGTATTCGACAAATTCTTCAAATTTATTTTCTTCAAGAGACTCTCTTATATTTTTCATTAATTTATGAAAGTGAGAAAGATTACAAATTGTCATCAAAGTGCTTGCTAACATCTCATTGCAACGATCTAAGTGATGAATATAGCCTCTTGTAAAGTTTCTACAGGTGTAACAATCACAATTTTCATCTAAGGGCTTATTTGAATTCTTATGTTCTGAATTTCTTATTTTTAAAATTCCCTTTTCTGTATAAATATATCCATTTCGCCCATTTCTAGTAGGAATAACACAATCAAACATATCAATACCATACCTAACACCTTCAACCAGCTCTTCAGGAGTGCCAACACCCATAACATAATGTGGAATGTGAGTTGGTAATTCAGGAGCGAGTGTTTGAAGGATTTTAGTCTTTTTTTCCCTAGGTTCTCCAACACTCAAACCACCGATTGCAATTCCATCAAAATTAAGTGAGGTTAAATATTCTAAAGATTTAAGTCTTAATTCTGGATATTCACTTCCCTGTACTATCCCAAATAGGAGATGTTGCTTACTATGCCGGTCAAAGTATTTCTTTGACTCAAGTGCCCAGCTGTGAGTTAGTTCCATGGATTTTTTTGCTTCACTTAAGGTAGATGGATAGTCTGTACAATCATCAAATACCATGATTATATCTGCATCTAAATTAAGTTGGATTTGTATTGAATCTGACGGATACATGACAATTTTTTTACCATCTAATGGTGATTTAAATTCGACTCTATCGTCAAAAACTTTTCGTAAATCTCCTAAACTCCAGACCTGAAAGCCACCTGAATCAGTCAATATTGAACCATTCCAATTCATAAATTTATGTAATCCATTAAATTCATTAATTAATTTCGATCCAGGACGTTGCTCAAGATGAAATGCATTTCCTAAAATAACTTCAAAACCAATATCCTTAAGCTGGTCTGGAGTTACTCCTTTAACAGCACCATATGTCCCAACTGGCATAAAGACAGGAGTATTTATCGATGAAGTTTTAGTTGTAAGCACGCCCCTTCTAGCGAAACCTTCTTCATTTAGTATTTTGAAAGACATTTTTCTATTATCATTGCATCTCCATAACTATAAAACCTTAGACTGTGTTTAATAGCATATTTATAAGCATTTAGAATATTTGATTTTCCTCCAAACGCACATACCAGCATTAGAAGACTAGATTCAGGTAAGTGGAAATTAGTTATTAGCTTATCAACAATTTTGAACTTATAACCTTCTTTAATAAAAATATTGGTGGATTGATTTCCTGTTCTAATATCTTGCTTATCAGGCTCAAAAGCAGATTCCAAGGCTCTTAATGTTGTCGTGCCTAAAGCTATAATTTTTCCACCTCTGCCTTTGCAGGATTTTATTTGTGTTCTTAAATCATCTGGAATAAAAAAATTTTCTTTATGTAATGTTGCATTTACATCAATTAAATCATCTTTGATTGGTTGAAATGTGCCATACCCTACATCCAGACAAAGTGTAGATACATGAGTTTTTTGTTTGATTCTATCTAATAAAGTTTTGTCAAAATGTAAGGAAGCTGTAGGTGCGGCAACAGAATTACTGTATTTTTCGTTTGCAAACACACTTTGATATCTATCTACATCAACTTTGTTCTCAGCACGTCTTAAATATGGAGGAATTGGCATTGAGCCGATATTCGAACAAATTTGATCTATTGGTTGTGAAAATTCAATTTTAAGGAAATTAATATCTTTTGAAGGTAAGATTTTTATATCAAGAGGATATTGATCAGTAAATAGTTTTTGATAGGCTATATTTCTGTTGAGACCCCTAGTTAAACAATTTGCTGTATATTTATTAATTTTTTCTAATATTAAAATTTCAACTTTACCGCCCGTTTTTTTTATAAGCTCAAGACGAGCCTGAAAGACTTTCGTTTCATTTAGAATTAACAAATCTTCTTTGTTAATTTTGTTCTCAATATCTGAAAAAATATTAATTTCAAAATCATTGTTATGTATAGCTAGTAATTTAGAGTCCGAGCGATTTTCTAATGGAAATTTTGCAATTAGCTCCTCTGGGAGTTCATAAAAGTAATCAGATTTATAGATGTCATTATTCATTGAATGTATCATATCAATTTATGGGGATGTGGTGGAATTGGTAGACACGTGCGACTCAAACTCGCATGCTGAAAGGCGTAACGGTTCAAGTCCGTTCATCCCTACCAAACTTAAAAAAGAACAAAAAAATATTTAATAGGTTATAATTTCAAAAATATGAACAAATTTCTTTTATTTCTTTTTATCTACATATCTATTCCTATGGTAATAAGTACTGATGTGGTGAGAGGCAACGCAGCCTATTCAGATAAAGTAAATATAGAAAGAAGTGCCTAGAATATCTTTTCTTTTACTATTATTTTCTTGCTTAACATTTAGTTATTGTGAAGATGAATATATTGAGGGTGTAGGTTGGAAAAAGATTTATTACCCATCTGACGGTCCACCAAGAGAAGCTATTGGAAGGTGCAAAACTGATGAAGACCAAATCTTAACAGTTGTAGCTTTAGCAGCTATAGGATGGGCTATCTACGAAAACGTTGAATTTGAGCTATCTCTTTATGCAAATGACAATCTTGTTATATTGCCACTTGATAGTGTAAAAATTAACGAATTTAAGAATCCAGAATTAACGTTAACTTTGTTTAAGTTTAAATACTAGATAATTTCTAGATTTTCCCCAAAACCATGGTTATCCTCAGAAATGACCTTTACCTTTTTTCCATCGTCAAAGAAATTGATTTCCCTAGCATGCAACATCATCCTGCATTTAGGGTTTGCAAATTTCTTTATGCTATATTTTTGATCTCCAACAATTGGATATCCAGCACTACTGCAATGTAGTCTAATTTGATGTGTTCTTCCAGTAATTGGTATTGCAATAATATGAGAGTATAAAGTTGAATGTTTAACACAAGTAAATTTTGTTAGTGATTCTTTGCCTGTTATTGCTAGCTGTGCAATTCTTTCAGAATTTATCTGCTTTATATCCATGTTTGTTTCAATCTTTTTTAAATGTTCTGGCCACCTACCATGCACAATACATTCGTATATTTTTTTAACTTCTTTATTTCGAAATTGTTTGTGAATCTCACGCAATGAAGACATTTTTTTGGCAATAACCAAACAGCCACTAGTTAATTTATCTATTCGGTGTGCTAATTTAAAATTGTCAGAATTTTTGTAGATTTTCTTTATTAATTCTATAACACCAAAATTTAACCCAGATCCGCCATGCACAGAAAAATTTGGTGGCTTATTGAGAACAATATATTTATTTGAATCATAGACGATGCATTTTTTAATTATTTCTAGATGACTAGATAAATTAGGAGATTCAGAAACATCTTTTTTTTCAACAAAAATTGGACATGACACCTTATCATTGCTCAATAATTTATAGTCTGGCTTTGATTTTTTATTATTTACTTTTATTTTCGCTTTTCTAATTGAACTATATATTTTTGACTTTGGAACTTTTCTATATTTAGAAAATAAAAAATTATCCAAACGTCTTCCAGAATTTTCTTTGTCAATAATTAAAAATTCAATTTCTGTCATTATGCTGTAGAATATACCACGAGCTTACAACTTAAATAATTACAAATTACAAAGTAAGCATGAAAATAATTAATTTAATAGATAAGAACAATGGCTAAAGAATTTAATCAAACAAGTTTTAATGTAATAGTTTTGAAAATTCCAATATAAATCACTTAAACAATCCTTGTTCTTATCCTTTTTAAAAGGGATAAAATGAAAAAAATACTTATTGATACCAATTCAATTAATGGCAGAAGAAGTGCATTGATTGATGGTGAAAAATTAATCGATTTTGATCTTGAGTTTGAAGGTAATAACTTTCAAAAAGGAAGCATACATAAAGGCAAAATAACAAAAATTGAGGCAAGTCTTGAAGCAATTTTCATTGAACTTGGCTCATCTAGACACGGTTTTTTGCCCTTTAAAGAACTATCTCCTGAATATTTTGATTCATCTAAAACAGGTAGTGACAGATTTAAAATAAAAGAAGGTGACGACATAGTCGTTCAGATTGAAAAAGAGGAACGTGTGAATAAGGGGGCCGCACTTTCAACGTATATTTCTCTTGCAAGCAGATATATAGTTTTAATGACCAATCATCCAACTGGAGGTGGGATTTCGAGAAGAATTAGTGGTGAAGATAGAGATAAAGTTAAGACACTTATTGAGAACCTCAATATACCTGAGGGTATGAGCGTCATAATAAGAACTGCAGGCATAGATAGACAAATTGAAGAATTAAACTGGGATTTAGAATATCTCAAAAAGCTTTGGGTTGAAGTTGAAAGTGCAATTCAAAAATCTAAAGCTACCCAATTAATTTATGCAGACCAGAGTCTGATCCAAAAGACCATTAGAGATTACTTTAAAGAAGATATTGGTGAATTAATTGTTGATAACGTTAATGACTTTGATAACGCTAAAACTTATGCGAATAAAATAGTCCCTGAATTTATAGAGAAAATTAAACTCTATGAAGAGGAAATTCCGCTATTTGCAAGTTATGGTATTGAATCAAAGATTGAATCAGCATTTTCCAGAGAGGTAAAACTTCCATCAGGTGGTTCGTTAGTCATAGATTCTGGCGAAGCTTTAACATCTATTGATATTAATTCTGCAAGATCGACGAAAGGAACCGATATAGAAGAAACCGCTCTCAAAACAAATTTAGAGGCAGCTAAAGAAATTGGAAGACAGGTAAAACTAAGGGATCTTGGAGGACTAATCGTAATTGACTTCATTGATATGGAAAATGAAGATAGCAATGGAAAGGTTGAAAAAGCTATGTATGAATCAACTAAACATGATCATGCAAGAATTCAATTGGATAAAATCTCAAGATTTGGCTTAATGGAAATGTCTCGTCAAAGAATTAAACCAGCTTTAAATGATTTAATGGGGAAGACAATTTGGGTGAGATCTGTTGCGAGTATTTGTGAGTCAATATTTAGATTAGTTACTGAAAAATCTATTAACAATAGATCAAGTGTCCTGTTGCTGAAAGTATCGCCGAATGTAGCAAATGAGTTATTAAATAAATATCGGTCGAATATGGCTGAAATAGAAAATAAATTTGGGACAAAAATTATGACATTTATAGATCCATACAAGCAAAACGATAGTTATACAATCGAAATTAAAAAGAATGCTTATTTTGATTATGAGCAAAATATGGAGGAATCTTCACAAGGGTTTCAAAATAAATCAAGTTATAATCTAAAGGTTCCAAAAAAGAAAACACAAGCCTTGGTTGAGGATGTAGAGTTTAGAAATAAACCAAAAGTTGATCCAAATAAAAAAGGCTTCTTAGATACATTGTTTGGTTTCTTTAAAACGGAAGAGGATAAACCTAAAAAGCCTAAAAAGAAATTCAATCCACGCAATCGTTATAATAAGTCTTCCACCAAACCAAGAAATACTAAGAATTTTAAGGGGAAACAACGAACATCACAGAATAAATTGCCTAAAAAATCTGTAAAACCACTTAAACCAAAACCACCAGTGAATGGTAATTTAAAATCATCTCCAGCTAATACTCCAGCACCGTTACCTGCTGATGATATTGGAAATAGAGTTGAGCCTAAGAAAAAAAGTGGTGTAAGACGGGCAAAAAATGATCCTAGGGCAAAAAATTAAGTGCCTTTTCTATTAGGCTTCTAGATAGTGAAAGTCTTGGTGGAATGGTTGGTAAATTAGACTTATCAAACCATTCTGCTGATTCTATTTCACTATGATCAGGCTTAATTTCTGTATCATAAGCTTTTGCAATAAATCCAACCATGAGTTGATTTGGAAATGGCCAAGTTTGGCTACCATGATATTTTAGATCATGAACTTTTATACCAACCTCCTCATAAACTTCCCTGACAACACATTCCTCAAGAGTTTCCCCATATTCAACAAATCCTGCCAAAACTGTAAAAAAAGGTGTATTTAAATGTTTAGCAAGTAATATTTTTTCATCTGACAATACGGCCACCAATATACAAGGAGAAATTTTTGGAAAAATACTTTTTTGACAAGAAGAACAACTTTTTGAGAGGTCATCGTTGATGCTGCTTAATCTAGTGCCATCTGTGCTGCAATAATTATAGGATTTAACCCAACTAAATAATTGTGCTGCTCTTGAATAGATCATCAAGTCATATTCATCCCTTAAATATCTGAGAATTTCTCTTTGTTTAAGGCAAATAAAATTCGACTTAATTTCATTTTTTTGAGAAATAAATATTGCAGATGTCTTTGATTCATAAACTTTATAAGCATCGTTTTTTAAGGTCAAATCACTTGAAATAAAGGAATTTGTCTCTGCATCAAGAAGTATATTTCCTTGATTATCGAAAAAAATATGTTTTCCAGTATTCTCCTGATTTAGACAAATCTCAAAACAAGCATTAAAATCACGCATGATCTAAAAATTTTTTGAAATGAATGCTACCTTAAACATCTTTATAAACAGTTTTCTTGGTAAAGCTCCTTTGTGGTACAAGACTGCAATAGCAAGTTTTTTAATTGTAAACCCAATCCTTTACTTTTATCTACAATTTATCGGGATGGATGCTGGATTTATCTTAGGATGGATTTTGCTGCTACAGTTTATCTTTACACTGATATTTTCAATACAATGTTATCCTCTCCAACCTGGTGGACTATTAGCATTACAGTCATTGTTTATCGGACTAACTGATCCCTATCATGTCTACCATGAGATTGAATCAAATTTAGAAGTACTGCTACTTTTAATATTTATGGTTTCAGCAATTTTTTTTATGAAAGACTTGTTGCTAGTGATTTTTACACAATTAATAAAATCATTTAAAAATAAAATATCATTATCAATACTATTTGTAGTTTCAGCTGCTTTTCTATCAGCTTTTCTTGATGCATTAACAGTCACAGCGGTTCTTATATCTGTTTCAATAGGCTTCTACAAGATTTTCGAAAACAACTATTCCAAAAATAAAATATCAGAAGAAGAATTTAAAAAAGGTAAATTATTTCTTGCGGATATTGTTATGCATGGTGCTGTAGGAACAGCTCTTGGTGGTGTGTGTACGATTGTGGGAGAACCACAAAATTTATTAATTGCCACAAAAGCAGGATGGGAATTTAATGAGTTCTTTTTGAGGATGGCTCCAGTAACTATGCCTGTTCTTGTATGTGGCTTAATTACTTGTTTTTTTATTGAAAGATTTAAATTATCAACTTATGGAGAAAATTTACCAGAATCATTAAGGTTAAAGATAATAGAAGATGCAGATGCAAAAGCTCTAAAGCGAACAAATTTACAGAATCTTCATCTAAAGGTTGAAGCAATCATGGGATTATGCTTAATTGCCGCTTTAGGATTGCATTTAGCTCCTGTAGGTGTAATTGGTTTATTCTTAATGGTTGGCTTAACTTCAATGAAAGGAATTATTTCTGAACATCACCTTGGAGATGCATTCAAAGAGTCCCTGCCCTTCACAGCGTTGCTAGTGGTCTTTTTTGTAATTGTAGCTGTGATTAATGACCAGAACTTATTTACACCAATTATCAATCAAGTATTTATGTCATCACAAGAAATTCAAGTGCCTTTATTTTATATAGCAAATGGTGTTCTATCTGCAATTAGTGATAATGTTTTTGTAGCGACGGTTTACATGAATGAGATTGTGCTGGCTTTGGAAAATGAGGTGATAACACGTTCTCAGTTTGATAAGTTAGCTGTTGCTATTAATACTGGAACAAATCTGCCTAGCGTTGCTACTCCAAATGGTCAAGCAGCATTCTTATTTTTACTAACTTCTTCATTGGCGCCAATGATTGGATTGTCGTATTTAAGAATGGTTCTGAAAGCTTTGCCATATACCATAGTCTTAACAACAGTCGGATTAGTCTGTGTAATTCTATACATTTAAAAAATGAAAAGATTATTCTGTGTTGCTCCTATGATGAAAAAGACTGACAAGCACTTCAGATTTTTATGTCGAAATTTATCGAAGAATAGCTATCTCTATACAGAGATGATTCATTGCAACGCAATATTAAGGGGAGATTCCAATAAACTTTTGTCATATGATCAATGTGAACATCCAATTGCTCTTCAGTTAGGCGGTTCTAATCCTAAGGACTTAGGTGAAGCAGCAAAAATTGCCTCTGCTTATAACTATGATGAGATTAATTTAAATGTAGGGTGTCCTTCAAAAAAAGTTAAATCAGGTAATTTTGGAGTATTTCTCATGAAAGATTTACCCCTCCTTCAAAGTTGTATCTACGAATTAACAACTAATACCTCCCTCCCAGTAACTGTTAAATGCAGAATCGGAGTTGATGACCTGGAAGGAAGTGCTTTTTTAAATAATTTTATTGAACGGTTGATAGGTTCTGGGGTCAATACTTTTATAATACATGCAAGAAAAGCCATAAGCGGTTTGGATACAAAACGAAATAGATCAATACCACCATTGATATATGACGAGGTTTATAAGATAAAACAAAACTATCCAGATACTGAGATAATCTTGAATGGAGGCATATGCTCATATAAAGAAATAAATAATCACTTAGCTAATGTTGATGGGGTTATGCTTGGTAGAAAAGTTTACTCCGATCCATCTTTTCTGCTCTCAGTGGATAATAAAATTTACAATGAGCAGACTTTATTTTCGATAGATCAGGCTCTCATCAGCTTCATGGAATATATTCTAAAACTTGAAAACAAAAAAGATGCTAACCGGGCAATAAGTCATTTGATGCAATTTATAAAATCTTTAAGTATTGAGAAACAAAAAAGGAAAAATCTTCTTGATGAATTGAATAACAAAAATGTTGCATTAACAAATGTTTTTGAGAACTTTACTCAGGATTATCAAAAAAATCTATCTCTAAATCTGTAAGAAAATCGTCTTCAATTTCTCCATCAAGTACTAAATAATCTCTAGATTGCAAGTATGCATCTCTTACAAAATCATACTTATCACCTATGATTAGATTTTCTGCTATCAATAATCTTTCTCTTGTTTCTATTACATCAAATACATTTAAAATCAGTGACACTTCTTCATCAGAAACAGAAAGATTACCTGAAAGAAACCAGCTAGTAGGTTTAGCTAATATATCTCTTAAGGTTGTTGGGCCCACGAAGGGCACAAATAAATAAACTCCAGAAGGAACGCCCCAATACCCTAAAGTTTGTCCAAAATCTTCATCATGACGTTCCAATCCAATCTCAGAAGCAATATCTAGAATACCAACGACTCCAACAGTACTATTTACTAAAAATCTTGCTGAATCTTGAGCAGCTAAACCTAATTTACCTTGAAGAAGTTGATTTACTGCAGTATCTATCTCGGAAAGATTGCTAAAGAAATTAGTAATACCGTCTTTAATTATTTGAGGCGTATATTCACTATAAACCTCTGCCGCTGGTCTCAATAGATATGTATCAAGATCATCAGAAACCTCAAACACAGTTCTATTTATTTCTTCAAAAGGATCTCTATTAAGATCGTCATCACAAGATAAATAAAAGACTTGTGTTAGCAAAAGGCAAAATATAATTTGTTTAATTTTCATTTATTTAAGATCAGGCAAATAGTCGTATAAATCACTAGCATTATTATAAACCTTCTTAATCTCTTTTTTTGTTAACCTGGGAATAACTCCTATAACTTCTACATTATGAAAATGAGAATTAAGGGTTTTTGAATTAATTACCTTTTCTCCAAGTTTGAAATTCTCTGACATATTTTCTATGCATCCTAAAATTTTTATATTAAATCTATTCAACAACTGAACAGTCTTCTTTGAATCTTCTATTGACATCAAATCATCCTTGCAAATCAATAATGATTCATTGATATCAAGATCATTGAAGATAGTTAAATATGGATCTCCAGTTCCTGGTGGCATATCAATAATCAAATAATCTAAATCTGCCCAACTTATATTTTGAAACATGCTTTTAAGCACCTTGCTTATCATCGGCCCTCTCCAAAAAACCGTTTCCTGTTTATTTAGAATTAATTCAACCGATGCAACTTGAATTCCATCGACTACCAATGGCTCGAGGTATTTTTTGTCATTTAATGATTTAAAACTTCTAGGATTTACATCAAATAAATTCAATATATTAGGTCCGTATAAATCTCCATCAAATAATCCGACATTTAAACCAGCATCTTTAAGCTTTTTGGCCATAAGATAAGAAATTGTTGTCTTGCCAACCCCCCCTTTAGCTGAAGAAATAGCAATTTTTTTCATACTTGTAAAAGTAACATATAATTTGAGAACATACATGAGATATATAGTCACAAGTGCCTTACCCTATGCAAATGCATCTTTGCATTTAGGGCATATGCTCGAGGCAATACAAACGGACATTTGGGTAAGAAGCCTTAACCTTGATTCTCATCAAGCTTATTACTTTTGTGCTAGTGATACTCATGGAACACCAGTCATGCTGAAAGCGAAAGAATTAAGTATTAAACCGGAAGATCTTGTAAATAAAATGAAGATAGAGCATCAAAAAACATTCGAGGACTTCAATATAAATCTAACAAATTTCCATACTACTCATAGTAAAGAGAGTGAAGAACTTACCCTAAATATTTTCAATAAGCTAAGCAGAAACAAGAAGATTTATACAAAAGATATTATTCAATTATTTGATGAAGAGGAAAATATATTTCTTTCAGATAGATTTGTAAAAGGAACATGTCCTGCATGTGGGGTTGCTGATCAATATGGTGATGCGTGTGAGGTCTGTGGTAAAACATATGATGCTTTAGACTTGATAGATCCAATCTCAACATTATCAAGCACTACACCTGTACAAAAAAAGTCATCTCATTATTTTTTTTCTTTATCTGAATTCAAAGACTTCTTAAAAATTAGGGTAAGTGAACTATCAAATCAAAAACCTGTCATCCATAAAATTAATGAATGGCTAGAGGATGATTTAAAAGATTGGGATGTTTCACGGGATGAACCTTACTTCGGTTTTAAGATTCCTGGAGAAGAAAGTAAATTTATTTATGTTTGGTTGGATGCGCCTGTAGGTTATTTTGCATCAATTAAAAACTGGTGTGATCAAAACAATCACAAGTATGAAGATTTCTTAGATAAAGATTCAACATTGGTACATTTTATAGGGAAAGACATAATGTATTTTCACCTTCTTTTTTGGCCTTCAACTCTTCATGCAGCTCAAGTAAAACAACCCGATGAAGTTTTTGTCCATGGTTTTATGACTATCGAGGGCAATAAAATGTCAAAATCCCGTGGGAATTTTATTACAGCAAATGATGCATTAACATTTGCTGATGCAGATTTTTATAGGTATTACATTGCTTCAAAATTGAACAATGATATCTCTGATATGGATTTTAGTGTTCAAGATTTCATTCAAAAAATTAATAGTGATTTAGTTGGAAAATTTATAAATATTCCCAGCCGTACATATAAATTTATTCAAAAATATGGAAATTCAAAAGTTCTGCCAAACTCAATAGAATTAATTGATAAGTATAAAGTTGAGTTTGAAAAAACAATATCACTAGTTGAGTCAAGAAACTATTCACAAGCACTAAAACTAATTATGTCTATTGTTGATGATGTGAATACTTACATTTCAATTAAGGAACCATGGACATTAGCAAAAGACAATAACATTGAGGAGTGTTTAGAGGTTTGCTCAAATGCACTGGCTATATTCTGTAGTTTAAATGTACTCTTAACACCCTTTATGCCAAACATAACCAATAAAATTTCTGCATTCTTAAATGTTAATAATTTAAAATATAGCGATATTTATATGCAATGTATAAATGAAATTAATGAATATGACCATATTATTAAAAGATTAGATACAAAAGATTTTGATGGGATGGTGGCAAAATGAGTGAAGAAATAAAAATTGAAGATTTTATGAAAGTAGATCTAAGAGTTGCAAAAATCAAGGAAGCTATAGAAGTTCCTGAAGCTGATAAATTAATCAAGCTCATCTTAGACGTGGGTGAATTGGGTGAAAAAACTGTTTTTGCGGGCATAAAATCTGCATATTCCCTTGATGAGCTTCAAGACAAGTTTGTAGTTGTAGTTAGTAATTTGAAACCAAGACAAATGAAGTTTGGATTATCTGAAGGAATGATATTAGCTGCAGGTCCTGGAGGATCAGAGGTATTTATGGTTTCACCTGATAACGGTGTACAGCCAGGTATGAGAGTAAAATGAAAACAGATATTGTTGTTGTTGGTGCTGGGCCAGTAGGTCTTTTTACAGTATTTGAAGCAGGCATATTGGGACTAAATTGTATTCTCATTGATAATCTTGATAAACCAGGAGGGCAATGTGCTGAACTTTATCCAGACAAACCAATTTATGATATTCCTGGTGTTCCTTATCAAACAGGGCAAGAGCATGTTGATGCCCTTCTTAAGCAAATTGAACCATTTAATTACAAATTGTTATTAAATCAGAGAGTGAATGAAATAACAAAGGATGGAAATAATTGGATTGTGAAAACTAGTTCCGATGAGGAAGTTACTGCTCCAAATATATTTATTGCAGCAGGTGCCGGATCATTTGAGCCTATTAAACCAAGCATCCCATCTGATTATTCTTCTCTTGAGAATAAAAAAGTCTTTTACTCTGTGAAGGATAAGAAAAAATTTATTAAAAAAAGCGTAGCTATCTTTGGTGGTGGCGATAGTGCACTTGATTGGACCGTAGAATTATCAAAAATTGGCGCAGATGTTTCCTTGATCCATAGAAGAGATGCTTTTAGGGGCGCCCCAGATACTGAACAAAAAGTAAGAGAATTAGCTAAAAAAAACAAAATTAACCTGCTTACCCCTTTTATTTTAAATGATCTTAAGTCAGATGGTGATAAATGTAATGCTGAATTAATTGATACAAAAACAAAAAATCTATCCTCACATGAGTTTGATTACATTGTTTTTTTATATGGATTAAATAAAAAACTAGGCCCTCTTTTGGATTGGGGCTTAGATAATGATGGAAAAAAAATTATTGTTGATACAGAGGCATATGAAACTAACCAAGAGGGAATTTTTGCTGTTGGTGATATTAATCACTACCCAGGAAAGCTAAATTTAATTTTATCAGGGTTTCATGAAACAACTCTTGCTGTACAAAAAGCTTTCAAAAGAGTTTATCCAGAGGAGCGTGTTCCGTTTGGATATACAACTTCAAATACCAAAATTCATGAACGTCTTGGTATAAAGTCAGAGTAAAGCCTTAATTTTTTTTATTTAGATATTGAAAATGATAACCATTCTCATTATCATTTAGGCATGTACATATGCGTTTGTAAAAAAATTACTGAAGGGCAGTTAAGAGATTCGTTCATAAAAACTGACTGTAATTTTCAGGAATCACAAAAAAATTTAGGATTTTCTTCAAAATGTGGCAAATGCAAAAGCTCAGTAGAATCGCTAGTTAAGACTATTCAGTTTAAGAAATAAATTTAAATAAGAATGAGTATCATTAGCAAAATGAGCATATCTCTTGATTTTTATTGTTAATGACAATATAAATTCACTATGCAAGGTAATGATAAAGTCATCGAACATCTAAATAAAATTCTCTACAACGAGTTAAGAGCTATAAACCAATACTTCCTACATTCAAGAATGCTGTCTGATTGGGGACTAGAAAAATTTGCTGAATACGAGTATTCAGAATCTATGGATGAAATGAAGCATGCAGATAAGCTTATACAAAGAATATTATTTTTAGAAGGTTTGCCGAACCTTCAAGATTTAGGTCAAATTTATATTGCTGAAGAGCCAATAGAAGTTCTTAATAATGATCTAAAATTAGAAAATGAAGCAATTCCTGATCTTAGAGATGCGATAAAACACTGTGAGGATGTGAGAGATTTTGTTTCTAAAGATATGCTGCAGAAAATTCTCGAAAGTGAAGAAGAACATGTCGACCACCTCGAAACTCAGCTTGCGCTTCTCGAAAAAGTTGGAAAATTAAATTTCTTACAAAGCCAAGTAAAAGCCTAATTATTTGAATGTAGATTCGAGCTCTTTGCTCTCGTGAAGCTCAACAACTATGTCACAACCACCAACTAGTTCACCATTTACAAAGAGTTGAGGAAAAGTTGGCCAATTAGATATTGAAGGAAGTGTAGTTCTTACTTCAGGAAATTCTAAAACATCGATATAACTAAATTCAACATCATAAGAAAGGAGAATTTGGGCTACTTTCATTGAGAAACCACATTGTGGCTGATACGGCGATCCTTTCATAAACAACAAGATTTTGTTGTCTTTGATTTGTTCATTGATATCATTTATGACTTTGCTATCCATTTATTAACTTAATGTAATCATCTATTGTTTGCTTAAACCCTTTAACTAATGATTCTGATATTATTGCATGTCCAATAGAAACTTCATCAATTATATCTAATTCAACAAGGTTTAATAAATTTTTTGTATTTAAGTCATGTCCAGCATGTACTCTTAAACCTAAACTTTTTGCCTCTTCAGAGATCATCTGGATGTTCTTAATTTCCTTATCAATTAAAATCTTATTGCCTGTTGAGAATGCATTTGCATATGGACCCGTATAGATTTCAATTGCGTTAATATTTTCAGAAATTAATTCCTTTAAATATAATTCATCACTATTTACAAAGATGCTGCATACTTGGTTATGAGGGCTTAGCAATTTTGTACATGAATCAAGATATTCTTTATCCTCTATAGACCACCCATGATCAGAGGTTATCTGATTAGATTCATCAGGCACTAACGTAATTTGGTGTGGATTTATATCCCTAATAATTTCATTGAATCCTTTGTAATTAGAATTTTTTTGTTCTTTTGGGTTGCCTTCAATATTTAGAAATTTCTTTGCTTTAATACAGAGCTCATTTAAGAGTGCTATATCATCATAATCAATATGTCGTGCATCGGGTCTTGGATGAACAGTAATGCCAATACAAGCCTGATCTAGAACATAGTTGGCAAAGTAGTTTATATCTGGAACCCCTCCTCCACGGGAGTTTCTAAGAAGAGCTACTTTATTTAAATTAACGCTTAATTTCATGGTCACTATTGTAAAGCCATTTATATCTTGGTTTATATAGTTTTAAAAACGTATTTCTAAAGCTACTTAATATTGGATTTAATTGAAAAATTATCCTGTTCATTTCAGTATTATGAATAATTCGGTTTAAAAATTTATTCCTTGTGCATAGGATCTTTCTTATTTCATCACAAGAATGTTGCTGAAATAATTGACTAACTATATCTGCATCAATAAACGCCTGGGAGGCACCTTGTGCTAAGTGAGGTAGCATTAAATGTGCAGCATCGCCTAAATTGATTTGATTAAATTTTCCCCAATTAATTGACTTTGAATATTTGAGTTTTCTAACAATAGGATCCTTTGAATGAAGCAGTAAATTTTTTAGATGTACAGGCAATTTCTGAAGAAATAATTTTTTGAACTTGTCATTTAAAATAAATCTCTCTATATCTTTCGATACACTTATTGTGAAAGCAGTACCTTTGTTTTTTAGTGGATATGTAACTAAGTGGAAGTTGTGGTTCATAAATAAGTTTAATTTTTGAAAAATTTCATGTTCATATGTGCTAATGCCCCAAATTCCAAAAGCATTTGATTCAAAAAAAGTATTTGAATCATGGTAACCAAATGAGTTAAAGAAATAATCACACTCAAATTTTTTATCATTGGTTTCTAGTTTTATTTTTTCTCTAGAGTAATTAACCTGATTAACATCAATATTATTTAGAATTCTGTTGTCAGGTATTTTATTTCTTAGAGTTTTAATTAAAGTTTTCCTTTCTAAAAAAAATGGAGCTTCACCTTTGTCATTCGTAATATCTATTGAGTTAATGTGCTTTGCTTCATGATCATAGAGGAATAATTCTGAAGAGGACTTTGAGGTATGTTTAATATCTTTGAAGACATTTAATTTTTTCAGAACATGATGTGAATTTGGAGCGATCTGAATACCAGAAGCTAGGTCATCTAATAAGGTCCTTTTTTCAAGAATTAAATAATCTATAGAATTTTGTTCAAAAAAATTTGCTAACGATAAGCCAGCAATTCCTCCACCACCAATAATAATTTTCATAAGTTCGCGAATTTTCTCTTTATAATTATAATTTAATTGTGCGCTTGTAGCTCAGCTGGATAGAGCGCTTGGCTACGGACCAAGAGGTCGGGAGTTCGAATCTTCCCAGGCGCACCACATATAAGGCAATATTATGAAAAAAAATTTCATCTTAATCATATTCTTAGCAAATATTTTCTTTGGATATGACAGATTAACAGGACTACCTTTTGCTTCAAGATCTGAAGTTATAGGTCAATATGGAATGGCTGCAACAAGTCATCCACTCGCAACCCAGACAGCACTAGATATATTGAAGTCTGGTGGAAATGCTATTGATGCAGCTATAGCTGCAAACGCAGTATTAGGTCTTGCTGAACCTACAGGTTGTGGAATTGGTGGTGACTTATTTGCTATTGTTTGGGATTCAAAATCAAGACAATTATATGGTCTAAACTCTTCAGGACCTGCCTCAAAGAATTTAAGCATTGAATATGTACAGAAACAAGGCTACGAAAAGATTCCTGCTTATGGAGCTCTTCCAGTAACTGTACCTGGAGCAGTGGCTGGATGGACTGCACTACATAAAAGATTTGGAAAATTAAGCTTTGAATCATTATTTGATAATGCAATCAATTATGCAGATAAAGGATTTCCAGTTACAGAGTTAATTGCATACTATCTTGAGAGAAGTAGTAAAAATTTTCAAAGCTATGAGAATTTCAGTGATGTATGGATGCCCAATGGTTCATCACCCAAGAAGGGAGAAATTTTTAAAAACCCATACCTAGCAAAAACCTATAAATTAATTGCAAAAACTTATGGTAGATCGTTTTATGAAGGTGATACGGCATCATCAATAATCGAAATACTAAATAAAAACGGTAATCCAATGATGATTTCAGATTTAGAAGGGTTTGAGCCTGAATGGATTGATCCAGTTTCAACCAATTACAGAGGGTATGATGTATGGGAATTACCTCCAAATGGACAAGGAATTGCAGCTTTGCAAATTTTAAATATCCTGGAAAATTTTGATATCAGGGAAATGGGATTTGATTCAGCAGAATACGTACATGTTTTTGCAGAAGCAAAAAAATTAGCCTTTGAAGACAGAGCACAATATTATGCAGATCCAAATTTTTCCAAAATCCCAACTCAGAAACTAATTTCAAAAGACTATGCAAGAGAAAGGCTAGAATTAATTGATCTTAATTCAGCTGGAAAATCATATGATGCTGGTTTGGAGCATGGCGACACCATATATCTTACTGTAGCTGATAAAGACGGAAACATGGTTTCACTAATACAAAGCAACTATAGAGGTATGGGGTCAGGAATTGTGCCAAAAGATTCTGGTTTCATGTTACAAGATAGAGGAGAGATGTTCAGCATGGATCCTGGCCATAGAAATTCGCTAGTTGGAGGGAAAAGACCCTTTCATACTATAATCCCTGCATTTATTACCAAAGATGGTAACCCATTTATAAGTTTTGGTTTAATGGGTGGTGCAATGCAACCTCAAGGACATGCGCAAATAGTTGTGAACATGATTGATTTTGATATGAACCTACAGGAAGCTGGTGACGCACCACGAATTAGACATATGGGGTCTTCTGAACCTACGGGGGAAATAATGTCTGACGGAGGCTATTTAGCCCTAGAATCTGGATTTTCTGCGACAACAAGAGAGGATTTAGAAAAACTAGGTCATGTAATAAAAGATGAAAAAGGTGGTTTTGGCGGTTATCAAGCTATTATGCTGCTTAATGGTGTTTATTTTGGAGCCTCAGAAAGTAGAAAAGATGGACAAGCATCTGGATATTAGCGCTTGTAGCTCAGCTGGATAGAGCATCTGGCTTCGAACCAGAGGGTCGGGAGTTCGAATCTTCCCAGGCGCACCAAAAAAAAGGGCCCATTAGGGCCCTTTTAATTAGAATGTCGTATGATTAGAACGAGTAGTTGAAACCGAAGGACAGCCTCTGGGCTATAACTCCACCTTCACCACTAGCACTACCATAGTTAGCACCAGTACCACCATCTCTAAGTTGGTTTCTGTGCCATACGCTAGTTGCTTCCCAATCTAGAAGGTTGTTAACTCTAAATCTTAAAATTAACCCATCTAAACCAAGATCTGATGCATCATAATTAACACCAGCATTTACCATGTACCATCCTTCGATGTGATTAGGTAGGTAATTACCATTTCTAGTATCAACATACTTATCTGGTTGCTCATTGTAATCCCAATCGTTATCGAATTTTCCTTCACCATAGTAGAAAACATCTACATATGACATGAAAGGTCCATAAAAATGCTGTAACTGAGTATAGAATTGGTTTCTAGCATTTGTACCAAATTCACCAGTATTATCATTTATATCTGTACCAGTTGCTGAAAATAAGTCTTTTTCATTATAGATGTGCTTAACATTTAAGTTGAAATCACCCCACTTATCTTCAACGTCTGCACCCAACCATCCAAATGCGAAGTTTGCAAAATCTGCAACCGAATTAAAGTAACTTAATTCAGATATTGTTGCTTCATATTCGAATATAGCTGCGTTAACCTGTCCAGCTATGTATGCGACCTCTCCTGCTCCTCTAAGAAGTTGGAAATCATCTCCTCTGAAGAACTGACCACAAAATGGGTTATTAGGATAGCTAGTTGAGTCATAACACGCATTCATAATTTGAGTTGGTGTATATGATGTAATTGCATCCGAAATATCGATTACAATTTTATCAATTGCTATCTGCAGTTCACCTGGAACAAAGCTTGGCTGATAAATTAAACCATAACCTTGAGCCTCAGCTGTTTCGTTAGCTAAGTTAATGTTTCCACCACTTCTACCTTGAACAGATGCATTTTTTGCAAATGACTCCCAGTTTGTGATATCAATACCATAACGTGCAGCATCTGCTTCACAGTTAGCTCTTCTTACTGATGGGTTAGGTCCAGAATCTATGAAACTTTGGTCACAAGGGTCGTTAACAAAGGCCCCTGTAGCAACAACAGGCTGAAATAGCTCACCCATTGAAGGTGCTCTAACAGCATTTTGCTGGTTAAGTCTAAGTCTTAAATCGTCATTTATTCTGAAATTAAGACCAACATTATCCGCTTCATCAACTCCTGCAAGAGAATTATCTAATTCTCTATAGGAATATTCTAGATCTACTCCTTTGAGTAAGCTAACGCCACCTAAAGATAGTTCACCAAAACCGTTACCTAACATAGGAACAAACAGCTCAAAATAAACGTCTGATGTTGAGAAAGCTCCACTAACATCTGCTGAGTATCCAGCTCTGTAAACATTAGCTTTTGATCCTCCATCAACTTTGTAATCAACGCTTTCTTTTCTTGATTCAAAACCTACTAAACCAAGAACATCTCCTGCTGGTAAGCCAAAAAGAGCTCCTTGGATGTTACCAAATCTTACAATTTGATTTATTTGGTTATTTGAAAAAATATTAGCAGTTACATAATCAAGCTGCTCTTGCGAAGGAGTGTAATAACCAAAAGGTTGGACAGGAACACAATCACCTGGTGACCCTAAAAGAAGATCTCCAGAAACTGCTATATTGCCATAAACTGTTGGCATAATTCTACTTGCATAACCTTCTTCATAATTAAACTTACAGTCTATTAGTCCTGTATCTGGGTTAATTCCTACATCAATCGCAGCAAAAAATCTTCCATCAAGATAATCTACCTCAGTTGCAAGAACTTGACTTTTACCAAATGAGTAGCCAGCCTCCCAGTCGAATTCACTTCCAAGCAGTGGCAGTGTACCTTCGAAAGAAAAGTTAAAGCTTGTAGTTGAACTATCATTTGTTGGTCTTGGCACCCAACTCAATGGAGCCCACTGCACGTATACGCCTGTAATTGGTTCTCCATCAACAGTTAAACCTGCAAGCAGATCTCTAGCTTGTTGAGAGAAATATGGGTAATCAAGTGGCAAAAATGGAGGTTGTGCGGTACCACCAAATAGTCCTGATTGATACTGAGGCTGTGTAACAGTAGGAAAGGTTTGAAATTGTGATGAATAAATCTCTGTTTTAAACTTCACCTGATCGCTCAGTTGATAAGTATAAAAAGAAGAAACGTTATATCTATCATAAGCATTCGAGAAAGAACCATATTGATCCAGATAAAGTCCATCACCACCAACTGACCAAACGGCATTACCAGTTCTCTCACCTGGTACGCCTTGTCTTAGATTCCCTTGGTTGTCGAATTCATATGCAAAACCATCATCACATAATCCAGCGCCATTGTTATAAAGCACAACTCTTCCACATGATGCAAATCCGTATTTACTTAGTCCATAAAGAGTATAGTTAGGATAAAAGCCACTTTGTCCAGCATATGCTGCATCCAATAGTGTTGTTCTATAAAGATAGTTTTTTCTATATGGAAGCATTGTCTCATCAATTCTTGGAGTCTTTGTCATTTCCAGAGAAAGCACAAAGTTACCTTTGCCATCGGCTGAATTGAATCCCATTAATGATCTAAATGCTTCTTCAGCACCTTCAAAATCAGCTAATAAAGAATTGTAATCGTATGAAAACTCAAGGCCCTCATAGTCTTCTTTAAGGATAAAGTTGATAACACCAGCAACGGCGTCAGCACCATATACAGCTGCTCCACCAACAGATTTAACTTCAACTCTATCGATTAACGCATTAGGAATATTATTTGTATCTACAGCAGAACCTAAACTTCCAATAGCAGAGTTTCCAGAAACAAATCTCTTACCATTTACAAGTGTTAAAGTTCTTTGAGCGCCAAGACCAAAGCTATCACCAATATTTTGACCAATATCTTCTGATCCATCGTAAGCACTATCACCAAAGTTACTTGCTCCGATTCCTACAAAAGGTAATGCAAAAAGTGCTTCAGCAGCTTTTGTATAACCCCTATTTTCAATGTCTTCAGCAGTAATAACTGTAACTGGAGCATTGGTTTCAAAGTTGGATCTCTTAATTCGAGAACCAGTAACGACAACTTCCTCTACATCCTCGGCAGATTCATCTGCATCATTTTCTTGAGCAAATAAATATGGAGATGAAAATAGAAGCAAAAATAAAGCACATGCGAGTGCATTTTTATAAAACATCGACATCCTCCTGTGTTCCCCTTGCTATCTTGTCTAACAGGAACAACTAAATTAAACGTTTAAACTTCGATATTGTCACAATTACACAATATTAACAATGTAATTATTGTATTTTTATGCACTTTTTTGGTTATTTGCAAAGAAAACACCTAAAAATATTAATAATCCACCTAAAGTCATTACCAAAGTGAGGCTTTCACCTAGAAAAATAATGCCTAAACTTATGCTTGAAAGAGGGACTAGATAGGTTACAAATGAAGCATTTATAGGCCCTATTCTTTTGATTAATTTAATGAATACGACATAGGCTAGTGATGTATTCACTACCCCCAATAAGAACAAATATATCCATGACTGACTACTTATTGAAGTGATCGAATTTGTTCCAGTAAATATAAATGGAAACATTATGATGGCGCCCACTATTATCGATCCCATCCCAATAAGTGAATTATTCATCTTATCTGGTGTTTTGGCTAAATAAATTCCAGCTACCGCATAAGATAATGATGCAATTACGCATAGCACTCCAGAAAAGGTATCCAGGCTACTATTTGGCCCTACTAGGATAAATAAACCAATAAAGCCAATCAGAACTCCAACTAATTTCATAAAAGAATACTCACCCTTATATAAACTAAATAGAATGAGTGCGGTAAAAATAGGAACAGTGGCTTGAAGAATTGATAATGTCCCAGCACCTAATTGAACTGAAGCAAATGAAAAAAGAGTAAATGGTAGTGCTGTATTCAAAATACCAATCAGCAAGAATGGAAAACCATGGTAATAGAAAGAGTGTTTTTTTAGCTTTTTTAAGAAGAAAGGAATAATAAAAATCGCAGCCAGAAACATTCTTATTGAAACAATCTGTAATGGTTCCAGACCATCCATAATAAGCAGTCTTAAAAATAGAAATGAACCGCCCCAAAGAACGGAAACCATAAGTAGAATCAAAAAATTTTTTATGCTCATAAAAAAAAAGCCTCAATTAAGAGGCTATTCCATAAGTAAAACTTACAGTCGGATTAGGATTAAACTGTTGTCAGCAGTTACCTCCTGATAATCCTGAGTTCTTGTTAATACTAATTTGGATCACCTCCTTATACAGAGAATTCATCTAGCATGCCGTATCTCTCTGTTTTGATAGGACATGGGACACCTAAGGAAATAATAATTCAATATAATTAAATAGAAAAGTTATTTATAGAAAGAAAATCAACTTTCTTTGTCACTTAGAGAATTAACGAATAACTCGGCGGCTGCAATATCATTTGCAAAGTATTGAAATGCAATTTTTCTTAAGAGGTATTCGTCTTCTTTGCTTTTAAGAAAGTATTTTTTAATTTCTTCCATACTGTATAAGTATACAGTATTTTTACATAAAAAAAAGGGGAGGTTTCCCTCCCCTTTAATATCGACTAAATTATTAGAATCTCCAGTTAAATCCTGCTGTAACTGTTCTACCAACACTTACGATGTCAGCTTCTCTAGTAAATACATCTTCTGTACCGTCATAGTCCATAACGTTGTTGAAGATAAGTCTTAGAGAAAGACCATCATTAACTTGGTAGCCAAAACCAGCGTTCCAGAAGGTATATCCTTTGAATTCTGATATTGGGTTTCCATCAAGATCTAAATACTGATCATCATACTGTTGGAAAGCATTGATTTTTCCGCCTGATCTTGAGTTACCTACAAGATAAGCGTAGAAATCATTGTAACGATATTCTATTGTGGTGTCATAGAACCACTCATCGTTACCAAATTCCCCAGTTGTATCCTCTAAATCATCTGGATCTCCACTTGCAGCATCTTTGAAGTATACCTGTTGGTAAGCTCTCCATCTAACTGCAATTGATCCTAGATCAGTAGCTACGTTGTTTCGTGAAATGAAACTTACAAGCTCTGAAGCATCAACTAAGTAATCTGCGTTCCATACATAGGTAGCGAACTCAATTAAACCTGCGTTTACAAGTCCAGCTTCCCAATAAACAATCTGACCATCAGCGTCTCTTCTGAAGTTATTACAGTATCTGTTTGGATAATCTTCAAAGTCATAACATGCGATCAAATTCTGACCTAAAGTAAATGATGTTATGTAGTCATCAAGATTAATCTTAATGTAGTCAGCACTAAAGCTTAGATCACCAACTAAGACGTCAGCAAACCAAGATGGCTGGTAAATAAGACCAATAGATTCTGTATCAGCAACCTCATTTTCAAGATTTGGATTACCACCACTCAAACCTTGAACAGAAGCGTTCACAGCTTGGCTGACAAAGTCAGGTGCTAAGCCCTCAGCTAAACAGTTTCTTTCTCTAACGTCTGGTGCTCTACCTGTACCTCTGTATCTAAAGTCACACGGATCAGGTCTAGCAAACGCATATGATGTAAGCTGTGGTTGGAATAATTGACCAATATCAGGAGCTTTAACAGCTGTTTGCTCACTAGCTCTGACGCTAATGTCATCTGATATTCTCCAGGACAATGATGACGCTTCAACGTCATATGTTCCTGCAAGATTGTTGTCAATATTTCTTCCTGAGAAATCTAAGACTAAAGAATCCACAAATGGCAATGTCAAACTACCTCCCAGTAATGGTATAGAAACCTCGTAGTATGTAGCATCAACTTCATAAGTACCGCCTAGATCTCCAACAAAGCTTCCTCTTGTAAGTGAGTCAGGAGCTGAACCAGAAAGATAATCTATTGGGGATGATAAGTAATCACCTCTTTCTGTACGTCCTTCCCAACCAACAGCCATACCAACGGAACCAGCTGGTAGTTCATAAACTTGACCAGAGAGGTTTGCGAAGGTGACTTCTTGCTCGATAAGACCTTGTGTTCTTACATTAACACCAATGTAGTCTCTAGCTTCCTGTGAAGGAGCTCCTCTACCCATTACGTTCAGAGGTCTACACTGTCCAGCTTCACCAAGAACACTACCACCATACAATCTATCTCCGAATAATGGTGTTGGAGGTCCATAGTAATAGTAGTAATTTGATGGATCATAGTCAGGATCGTAATTCATCTTACAATCAATTTCACCTGTGGTTGGATTAATACCAACATCAAGAGCTGCTGCATATCTAGCACCTAAAACTGCTGGTGCGTCAGCTTGAATATTTGTTGCACCATATGAATAGCCTGCTGACCATAGGAATTCTCCATCATTAAGAGCAAAATCCCCTTCAAGTCCCATTGAGAAGAACTCGAGGTCGTTTGTATTTTCAATGGTGTAACCACCATCACCTTTCTCTAGAAGGTCAACGTGTGATTTTGATACATACATAGCATCTAAACCGTTTGCTGCCATAATATTTCTAGAATTTGCAGTTAAGTATGGGTTATCAATACCAATGTATATTGGTGTATCTTGGCCAGGTCCAAATACATATGTTGAGTATGGATATCCTGACTCGTTTCCGAAGTCTGATGCATAGAAACCATTTTTATACACATCTAAGTACATTCTGACACTATCAGTAATGTCATAACTTGAGAAAATACTGAAGTTTAATCTTTCAAAACCCGCTCTGTAAGTGTTGTAGTCTCCTCTAAATCCGTCATCACTTTCAAAAGCAAAGAAAGCGTTTCCATAAGGGATACCTACATCATAAACACCTAAGTCACCAGAACCAACAAAGTGGTAGTGGTTACCATCAGGCCAAATACCATAAAATGGGTTTGTAGCAAATGTTGCACTTAGTGCTGTTTCATAGGGAGATGCTCTTCCTGTTTCTGGAAGTGTTGATAGTGTTATACAACCTGTTCTATCAATTTTTGTTCTACCATTGAAGCTACCGTTTCTTACAGCGTAAGGAACCTCACTCCCAAAACCAATATACTGGCTTTGATATGCTGCATCTGGGTTATAAGCATTTGCTCTAAATAAATCTCCACATCTTCCAGTTTTTCTGTTGTAAAGTCTTGGAACATCACCAGTAAATACTGTACCAACTTCATCGTATTGGAAGTTTAGAACAACATTACCAGCTCCACCCGCGAAATTACCACCTAGGGCAAACTGAAAACTTAGGTCAGAAGATAAGCCTGCATAATCATCGTAAAGAAGAGTTGCATTTGCTCCTTCAAAATCGTCTTTAAGGATGTAGTTAATAACACCTGCAATAGCATCTGATCCGTAAACAGCAGAACCACCAGCGTTAACCACTTCAACTCTTTCAATCATAATTGATGGAATGTTGTTAAGGTCAACTGCTCCACCACCTTGTGGTGTACCAAAAGGTGCAGCAGAACTGACATATCTTTTACCATTAACAAGAACAAGTGTTCTTCCTGATCCTAAACCAAAGTTGTTTGCGATTGCTTGTCCAACACTAAGTTGACTTTGGTTACCAAAACCGTTTGAACCGGTTCCAGATGTTAATGAGTTGGATACTCCTACTCCAGGCAAATCAAACAATGCATCAGCAGCGTTTGTATAACCCCTATTTTCATACTCCTCACCGTAAATAATTTGGATAGGTTGTGAAACTTCATACTGGCTTCTAGCAATTCTAGAACCCGTCACAACCACCTCTTCCGGTTCAGCTTCATCATCATCTGCGGACAATTCAACCACTTCTTCAGATGCAGAACCTGCATCCTCTTGGGCGATTGTAAAGCCAAAGAATCCGAGGGAAATCAAAAGAAATAATAATCTTTTAGTCATAATAATCCCCAATAATTTAAATTAATGTTCTATTTATCGCTTTTTAACCAAATTTTGTCAAGTTTTTTTTAACAAAAAAAATAAATGAAACACGCATAGTTAAAGGATTTTTTTTAAATTTATTATGGCGGAGAGAGAGGGATTCGAACCCTCGGAACGCTATAAACGTTCACTACCTTTCCAAGGTAGCGCGATCGACCACTCTGCCATCTCTCCGAAAGACTTATTATAACAAGTAATTTTAAATCTTATGGCGTACAGGAATAATTGAGATTCCCCCTCTTCTTTCAAAATGACCCTCGACAGAATCAAACTTAAAATTTTTAACCAAAAGCTCTTGAAAGATTTGTTCAACACACTTTTCATGATATGCATTTGTATTAAAAAAACTACCAAGATAGTTAGAAATATGATTCTTATCTTCTACAGACAAACTACCTTTGATAAGAATTTTTGCTATATCTGGTTGACCTGTAACCGGACAGAGTGACCTGAAGGGTGAAAATGAAAAAATTTTGTTTTCTCCTGTTTTCTCAATACAGGCGGATAATTTTTGATCAGTTTTTTTTATAGGAATATCTTCGACTGTTTCGGGAGCAAATATCTCATTTAGAATTTTTACATTTGTATTCAATTCCAAATTTAAGATCTCTGAGATTAGATTAAAAACTTCTGTTTGATTTGAAAACCTTTCATAAATAATAGACCCTAAAAACAACTTCATTGATTTTGATTCTGGTATAAATTCAGAATCACAATTAATGGTTATTGAAATATGTTCATGATGCATAACTTCATTAGTATCTATCCATAAAAGCTCATAGATATTCCATACATCAAAACCTTTAAACGCTTTATTTGTTTTGGTTTCCCTTTGTTCATCCCGAGATATGAGGTGAAGCAGATCTCTTGAAAATTTCTTTGGAAAGTCAACTTTTTTTCCTAAGGGATTTTCATTATTCATTCTTTGATTCCTGCTCCTTTCTTAATTAAAAAGTAACAAAGACCAAAAAATAACATTGTAAATATGACGATTAATGAGAAACCAAATAATGGTTCAATCTCAGATTGTCCTAACATCGCAAATCTGAAAAAATTTACTATGTAGAGTATGGGATTTAATTGTGAAACTAATTGCCATTCTGGCGAAAGAATGTTTATTGAATAGAATATTCCGCCTAAATAGATTAAAGGTGTTAAAACAAATGTTGGAACAATGCTTACATCGTCAAAATTCTTTGCATAAATGCCATTGACTAATCCCAATAATGAGAACAACAATGATGTTATGACAATCGAGAAACTTGTAAGCAGAATATTATTTATCGATATATCTACAAATATCAAACTTGTAAGCACTACCACCACACCCACAATAATTCCTCTGACGATTCCTCCAGTCAGGAAACCACATAAAATGACCCATGATGGCATCGGAGAAACTATTATTTCCTCAATAGATTTTTGGAATTTAGCACCATAAAATGCTGAAGCAACGTTGGCATAGGAATTAGTAATAACTGAAAGCATTATCAGCCCTGGAACCATAAACTCGATATAAGAAAGGCCCTCGTATCCAGGCATGCTGCCTATTCTGCTGCCAATTAAAGATCCAAATATTAAAAAATACAAAGCAGTTGTGATTGCTGGAGGCAGAATCGTCTGAATCCAGATTCTTAAAATTCTTCTTACGTTTGCATATGACAAAGTTTTTAATGCTTGGAAATTATTCATCTTTACTTGTTAATTTTAAAAAAAGCTCCTCTAGCCTATTGGTTTGGTTTCTAATGTTTTTTACCTTTAATTTTGAGATTTCATCATCAGAAAAAAAATCATTCATAAATGCTCCTTTTGGTAAAGTTAAAGAAAATTTATTCTCATCAAGAACACTTATTTGATAATTCTTCGAATTAAAGTCTTTGGGTAAACTCTCCGCAACTTCAACAACAAAGTTTTGATCATCAATTTGTTTCAGCAAATCATTCATAGTGGTATTTTTTATGATCTCTCCGTTATCAATAATTGCAATATTTCTACAAAGATTTTCAGCCTCTTCTAAGTAGTGTGTTGTCAAAACAATCGTTGTGCCGTTTCTATTAATTTCCAGAAGGAAATCCCATAGACTTCTTCTTAACTCAATGTCTACCCCAGCAGTAGGTTCATCCAATATGAGCAAATCAGGTTTATGAATTAGTGCCTTTATTATCATTATCCTTCTTTTTTGACCACCAGAAAGCATTCTGGCCTGGTCATTTCTTTTATCCCAAAGACCTAATCTCTTCAAGTAAATATCCGCCCTTTCAACAGCAGTTTTATAATCAATTCCATAGTAGCCGGCTTGGGTGACAATAATATCTATGACAGTTTCAAACTGAGAAAAATTGAACTCTTGGTTAACAACACCAAGTTTTGTTTTTGCCTCTGTAAAATTTTCATCGCAATCAATTCCACATATTTCTACGGTTCCTGAATCTTTATTCACCAAAGATGAAATTATCCCAATTATTGTGGATTTCCCTGCTCCATTCGGACCTAACAATGCGAAAAAATCTCCCCGCTCGACACTTAAATTAATTCCCTTAAGAGCTACAACATTATTTGAGTATGTTTTTTTGAGAGATTTTAATGTAATTGCATTCATTTAATTCTTCTTTGATAGATAGCCAACTGCATCGGAGATGCCGCCTATAGTTAATGGGAACATATTCTTATCCATCAAGGTTGAAATCATTTTTATTGTTGATGTGTAATCCCAATGATCTTCATGCACAGGATTTAGCCAAGCTGACTTATAAAAGTATGAGTTAATTTTTTTGATCCACTCTTCCCCGGATTCATTATTCCAGTGTTCAATGCTCCCTCCTGGATTTGTGAGCTCATAGGGAGCCATACTCGCATCACCAACGATTAAAATCTTATGGTTCTTATTGAACTTATTTAGGATATCTTGAGTTTTAATTCTCTCATCATTTCTTCTTAGGTTATCTTTCCAGACAGACTCGTAAATACAGTTATGAAAATAATAATATTCAAGATTTTTAAACTCTGATTTTGCTGCAGAAAATAATTCCTCGCACACTTTCACAAACGGATCCATTGATCCTCCAACATCAAAGAATACTATAAGATTAATGTCATTGAGCTTTTCTCGTAAATAGTTCAGCTCCAGATATCCTGCATTCTTAGCTGTATTTTTGATCGTTCCATCTAAATCAAATTCCCAACTCTCACCTTTTCTTGTCATTTTTCTGAGCTTTCTCAGAGCAAGCTTAATGTTTCTGGTTCCAAGTTGTAATGAATCATCTAAGTTCTGAAATTGTCTGTCCTCCCAAACTTTAGCAGCCATGCCCTTACTTGATTTTCCTCCAACTCTCATTCCATTTGGATGTTGCCCATCATTTCCAAAGGGCGAAGTGCCAGCAGTTCCAATCCACTTATTGCCCCCATGATGTTCCTTATCTTGTTCCTCTAGTCTTTTTTTAAATTCTTCCATTAAATGCTCTAATCCACCCAAATCTTTAATTTTTTTTAAATCCTCGGGGGAGAGCTCTTTTTCAAATTCTTTTCTTAACCATTCTTCTGGAATTAGAAGCTTGAGAACATCATCTAGATTCTCAATTCCTTTGAAATATATATCAAAGGCTCTATCAAACTTATCAAAATACTTTTCATCTTTAACCATTATGGATCTTGAGAGATAGTAGAATTCTTCCCAATTAGCAAAAACCAGTTTTTTTTCTAAAGCACTTAGAAGATCTAAATATTCTCTTAAAGTTACAGGAACACCATAACCTTTCACAGCAGTGAATAAATTTACAAGCATTAGCTTTCTCTTCTAGACATGAATGCCAGTCTTTGAAGAAGCTCAACATCTTGTTCATTTTTAAGAAGGGCTCCGTAAAGAGGTGGTATTAGGTTCGATTGTTTGGAGGATAAGACCTCTTGTGCTAGATCGTCCGACACTAAAAGCTTTAACCAATCTATAAGTTCTGAGGTTGTTGGTTTTTTCTTCATTCCAGGTACTTTTCTAATCTCAAAAAAAGTATCCAAAGAGTCTTTTAAAAGTTTTTTCTTGAGCTTCGGGATATGAACATTGACTATTTTCTCAAGAACTTCTCGGTCTGGAAATGCAATATAATGAAAAAAACATCTTCTTAAAAATGCATCGGGGAGGTCCTTTTCATTATTTGATGTAATGATTACTAGAGGTCGCTTTTTGGCTTTGATTGTTTTGTCAAGCTCATAGCAATAAAATTCCATTCGATCTAGCTCTTGAAGCAAATCATTTGGAAATTCAATATCGGCTTTATCAATTTCATCTACAAGCAGCACTACCCTCTCATCAGATTGAAATGCGTCCCAGAGTTTTCCTTGTTTAATATAGTTTGCAATATCTTTAACTTTTTCATTTCCAAGTTGGGAATCTCTCAATCTCGATACAGCATCATACTCATACAAGCCTTGAGATGCTTTTGTAGTGGATTTTATATGCCACTCAACAAGTCTCATTCCCATTGCTTCAGCTACCTCAAGTGCAAGCATTGTTTTACCAGTCCCTGGCTCACCTTTTATCAACAGCGGTTTCTCAAGGGTAAGAGAGGCGTTTACAGCAAGTTTTAAGTCTTCAGTTGCTATATATTTTTTTGTTCCTTGGAATTTCATTTTGACTAGGGTAGAGTGTATCAAAATTTAACTTAAATGGTACTTGCAGATTCTTGTTTTAATTTAACTCATGAGAGTTTTGAAAAAGACTTTGATCAAGTGCTCAGCAATGCAAAAGCAAATAATGTTCATTATCTTTTTTCGCCATCATCGAAAGAAAGTGAAATCGATACTTTATTAAAACGTTCAGAAACCATTGATAACTTATTTATTGGAATTGGTATTCATCCTCATTATGCCTCAGAGTTAAAGCCCAAAACTTTTGATAGATTGCTGCAATACTCTAAGCACCCTAAGGTAAAAGCTATTGGTGAGATAGGGCTTGATTATTACAGAAATTTTCAAAGTCCTGATGTCCAAAAAAAGTGTTTTGAAATGCATTTGGAACTTGCTTCGGAAGTAAATCTTCCTGTATTTTTGCATCATCGTGATTCTTTTCAAGACTTCTACCAGATTCTAAAAAATTACATTAATAAGATTCCTCAGAGTGTTGTTCATTGTTTTACGGGGACAGAACAAGAGCTTGAATCCTTTTTAGAGCTGGATTTATACATTGGTATCACTGGATGGATTTGTGATCCAAAAAGGGGCAAAGAATTAAGAAGACTTGTCATGAATATCCCAAATAATAGGCTACTAATTGAAACGGATGCCCCTTATCTAATTCCGAAAAACTTAGACCCAAAGCCAAAAACGAATAGGAACGAACCGATGTATCTTAAAAATATTTTGCTAGATATTGCTGACCTGAGAGTGCAAGATGCAACTGAACTAGCAAAAGCAACAACGCATAACTTTACAAAATTATTTAATTGTTAAGTCAAGCATCTTTGGCATAGCAATAAATGTCATTTTCATAGATAAAAATATTGCTAAAGCTGAGAGGACACCAAAAAGAATTGTTGGGTTAAAGTTCGATAAAACCAAAATTAAGAATCCTAAAATTATTGTTGATCCGGTAATAAAAATTGCTTTTCCAGTTAGGTTAAATGTATTTTTTTCACCAATTGAATAATCAAAATCCTTAACATCATATTTAGGGTTGCTCTTGCTCTCTTTAATGTATCTCCAAGCAAAATGAATCGAATAGTCAACTGACATTCCAACTGAAATAGAAGCAATAGTTATAGTCATTATATCAAGTGGAATTTTCAATAAGGACATAATTGCAAGAATAGATCCAACAGCAAAAGCAGGTATTAAGAGAATAAAAAACGACCTAAGTATGTTTCTAAAAAGAATAAGTAACATTATAAAAATCGCAGTGAAAACAAAAATTATGGATTTAATTTGTGATGTAAACAGGCTTTGCAATAAATTATTATAAAGAATACCCAAACCCGTCACTTGATATATGTAATTTTTATCTTTTGTAGCATCGGCTATAATTTCATCAATTTGACTAATTAGATCATTTCTATTTAGGTTTGGAGTAGAGTCTTTCACCCTTATTCCAATTCTAACTTCTCTGTCATCTTTCGTAATATAACTCTCAATAAGTTCACTTGCTGTATCGCTTTCAAGAAGGGTATTCTTGATAAAAACCAACTCTAAATCTCCAAGCTCATTAGAATTATTTAGTGCCTCTGCTAATTGGATGCCATTCTCAATACTTAAAATTTTTCCAACACCATCTAATTTAGAAAGTTCTTTATGAATTAATTTAAGGACATCCATATTATTTTTTTTCCACCAGTATTTAGGAACCTCTGATCCCTCACTAAAAAATAAATCGAATTCGTCAATTGAATTTTCTTCTTCTGTGATTTTTAGTGTAATATCAATCGGGCTTGTGCCTCCGAGCTCTTCATCTATTAGAGACATTCCTTTATATATTTCAGTATCTGATTGAAAGTAATCAATAAACCTATTTTCAACTTTTAAATTTGATGAGAGGTAAAAGAAAATTGGAAGAAATATAAAAATTAAATACATTGGATTTATAGTCATAAACTTTTTGACTCTTAAATAGAACTCAAAAATAATCTTTTCTATACCAGAACTTTTATTTGATTTTAGAGGCATGTAGAACACACATATTGGAATGAATATGAATGAAATCAAGAAATTTATTGCTACTCCTAACATCATCATTTTTCCAAAATCTATTACTGGTTTAATTCCACTAAATATTAGTGCTCCGAAACCCACAATTGTTGTAAGCGCTGTGTATAGGCATGGAATAATTATCTCTGAAAACGCAGATATGTAGTTTGAACTCTTATTTGCAACGCTTTGTAGTTTAACGACAATATGAACAGAGACTGCAATCGAGGTTATTAGCAATAATGCAAGAAAATTTGAAGAAACAATGCTTATGGGCCAATCAAAGAATCCTAAAAAACCCATAGATAACAACATTACGCTTGAGGAGTTTGCCATTACGATAAATGTTGCCCAATAATCTCTAAGAAAGAATATAAGAAGAATTGTGAAAATTAAAAATGTGGCTAGCCCAAAAACAACTACATCCTGTTTAATGAAGTCAATAGTATCCTCAACTATCATAGCTGGGCCAGCTAAATATGCATCGCCACCCCAACTATTCAGGGTAGACCTTATATTTTGAACTGCATTACCAAAATCATAACTGTCATCTAAATCTAGTTGAATCGCAAAAACTGTCCCCTGTTCATTCACTATCAGGTTATTAAATATTGGACTTTCTATAATTTCTTTAAGGCCACTTGAAAGATCTATATCATCTTTCAAAAAATATTTTATATTGTTGTCGGTTTGCAACAATGGAACTCTCGGTTGCTCAAGTAAGGGGGCATCTAATAACGATATAGCACTATTAACTTCATTTAGTGAGCTGAGTCTTAATTGTAAATTCTGTAATTTCTCAAGAAATTTTTTATCAAACTTGCCCTTACGATTATCTACAGCAACAACAAGAAATTCGCTTTCACCAAATTTTTCATTGGTTTTTTCATATTGCTCAAAATAAATGTCATTCTCCAGCACCAAAGTATCTGATGATGCATCAAATTTGAAGTTTTGAATTCCAGTTGAAATTATTAGTACTAAGCCAATGAGAATATATAAAATTAAATTTTTATATTTTTGCAGTGAAGAAAAAATAAAACTCAAGATTTCTTCCCACACGGAGGTGATTGTTTAAAATCGCTGGATTCAAACCATTCTTGTTTAGTCTTTGCAACTATTGAAATAGCATGAATTTCACTAACTAAACTTCCAAGTGCTTTATAAACTATTTTGTGCCTATCCAATAACTTATTTTCCTTGAAATCATCAGAAACTATGATTATTTTTACGTGCGAAATAGATCCATCATAACCTCCATGATTTGGACTTTCATCTAATATATCCAACTCCGAGATATTTAATGCCTTGGAAAGATTATCCTTTATCTGATTAATCATTATTTTTCTTTAATCCTTGAGATTTATTTTTTTTTGAAATTGGAATGTCTCTTTCAGAGACTTCTTCATAATCAACATAAGTTTTTGACGATAAATTATATTTTGTAAAAATATATTTTATTCCAATGAATCCAAAAACAAATCCTCCGATGTGTGCAAAGTATGCTACACCATCATAGGAGTTGCCTGCTGCACTTATGAGTTGGCCAATAATCCAGAACCCAATCACAATATTTGCGGGAACTCTCATAATTTGTACAAAGATGAGGAACCAAACAAAAACTTTTACCTTAGCAGTAGGATAAAGAACAAAATATGCACCCATTATTGCTGCTATACAGCCACTTGCTCCTATCATAGGAATATCAAGCCTGCCAGCAAATAAAGACTGAAAATACGCAGCAAAAAGGCCACCAAGAAAGTAGAATATTAAAAAATTTCTCCTACCTAAATGCGATTCAACATTGTCACCATAAATATATAAAACAACCATATTAGAAATTAAATGCATAAATCCACCATGAAGAAATGCTGATGTGATGATTGTATGTAAATTTGTAAAATCTGAGAATGTTGATGGCCTCACACCAAATTCATTGATTAATGCTTGATTAGATGGCCCTAAAGATAATTGGAACAAAAATACTAAAACATTAATTGCTATCAATAGCCAAGTTAGAACTGGAGTTCTAGAAGATGGATTTTCGTCAGCAAATGGAAAAAAAATCATTTGACGGGCACCAATGATTTAATAAATTGTTGTGTAACTTTTTCCCAGGTGTAATCTATTGAGGTTTCACTAACAATCCCTCTATCACACGCAAGAGCTTTATTTACAGCATCCAACAAATTGTCATCTGTTAATGAGCCATTAACTCCATCAACTACAATATCTTTTGGACCTGTAACATTAAAACCTGCAATTGGTGTCCCACACGCTAAAGCTTCAATTAATACAATGCCGAAAGTATCTGTCTTTGATGGAAAAACAAAACAAGCCGCATCCCTGTAGATATCAGCTAACTCTTTTCCTTGCTTATAGCCAAGAAAGTCAACGTCTGTGTATTTTTTCTTATAAGAATTTAACTTAGGGCCGCCACCCACCACTACCTTTTTCATTTCTGTATCAAGCTTTAGAAACTCTTCAATATTTTTTTCTATAGCTACCCTTCCCACATAGAGGAGATACTTGCCCTTTCCACCATCTTTACTTGGGAAAAAAACATCACTATCAAACCCCCTACTCCATAGGACCAGATCTGTAAATCCATTATCAATCAATTCTTTTTGATGGCTTTTTGTATTTACTAAAGTTTTTGCAGCTGAGTTATGGAACCATTTAAGCAGACCATTTGTTACATCTAAACCAATACCAAATCGCTCATATACATATTCAGGGAATTTTGTATGTATAGCAGATGTATAAGGAATATCATGTTCCAAGCAAAAATGTCTGCCAGTAATTCCCAATGGGCCCTCAACAGAAATGTGAATAAAGTCTGGTTTAATTTTTTTGATTTTATTTTTAAGCTCCCAGAAATTCCATGCGATTGAAATTTCAGGGTAATTAGGTAGAGGAAATGTATGAAAGTGTCCAGGATGAAGAACTTCGACGTTAAAGTTTTTCTTCTTTAAATGTTCAACGACTGTGGTCATAGTTGTTACCACACCGTTTACCTGTGGTTTCCAAGCATCTGTGATAATCAAGATTTTTTTCATAAACTATTTATGATTTTGACTTCATTATTTTCATCAAATTGAATAAGTGAGAGTGTATCATCATTGCCCTCAACAATTGCAGTACAACTCTCAATCCAATCCCCAGTGTTTAAATACAAATAGTCATCAAAGCGTTTTATCTCAGGTTTATGAATGTGACCACACATCAATCCATTATAACCACCATTTAAACACTCATTTTTGATTGATTTTTGGAAATTTCCTGCTTTATTTACGATGTTCTTTGTAAGTCTTTTGAGGTACTTAGAAAGAGGTCTATTTATTGAAATCAAAAAATCATAAATGGTTCCTCCAATTTTTGAAATCCATTTTGCATTTGATGTCACTACATCATATTGATCACCATGGATTATAAGAATGTTTCCATATTTTTCGCTTTGCAGTACGTCAGACTCTGCTGGGTTAAAGGATTTCAATGTGGAAATAATGCCTTTGTAGGGGTATTTTTTTTCACCAAGTGATTTGGTGAGCTCTTTATCACGAAGTGGGTCGTCATGATTACCAGATATGTATTTTATTTCAGTGCCATTACTTTGTAGAAAGTTTAATTTATCAATAACCCTTTGATGTGATTTTGGCCAATAAAATTTTTCTTTCATTGACCATAAATCAACTATATCGCCCACCAGGAAAATTTTGTCAGCCTCTACAGAATCAAGAAAGCTCTCTAGTCTCTCGCTTTGACATCCATTGAAGCCTAAATGGATGTCGGATAGAAAGAGTGTCTTGTATTTATTACTATTAACCATGTAGGATTATTTTAATCTATGTCACTCAAACAAAAAGAAGAAATTACTATTTGGGCCTTTAAAGATGGAAAAAAAGGTCATGAAAAGCAAATAGAAGCTTTAATTTACGAATTTTCAATTAGAGTAAAAGTTCAAACTGTTGAAATTGACTGCTCAACGAACTTTAAAAATTGGCCTCAGAATTTCAAAGACTCTCCAGATATTTTAATTGGGGCTGGTAATAAAACACATCATTTTATGCTTCAGGTAAAGGATCATCTAAAATCACCAAAAACAATTGTTTTAATGCGGCCCTCTTTTAAACCAACGCAATTATTTGATTTTGCAATAGTGCCTGAAATGGATAAATATATTTTTTATACGCCAAAGAATGTTTTGTGGAGCAAAGGAGTCCTATGCAAGCATTATGACAAAAAACCAATTTCTGGTACTGGAATAATTGTTATCGGCGGAAGTAGCAGACATTATTCATTCAATAAAAAACTTATTTCTTATCAACTTAAAATGATTCTGGAAAAATTTCCTGACATTCACTGGAAAGTTACTTCCTCGCCTAGATCACCAAATTTTGATATTCCTAAACATGGTGGAAACGCTGAATTTTTCAATTGGAAAAATGTTCAACAGGATTGGTTGTCAAATGAAATGTCTACTTCGGAATATACAATAGTCACACCAGACAGTGTTTCAAGTGTCTATGAAGCACTTTCAACAAATTCTAAAACCATAGTCTTCCAATTAAATTTGCATCAAAACCAACACGGTCAAATTAAAACAAAGGTCACAAAAAATATTGATCAATTAAAAAAGAGTCAAGAGATTGGTTACGTTGATGTTATCAGAAAGGGTGTTTTTGGAAGGATGGAGGACATCAAAATTAATTTGCCTAAAAAGAGCGCTCCCTTAAGAGAATCAAAAAGGATTGTAGATTTACTTATGGATGCAATGTGAAAGTTTTACATCTATTTTCTAGCAAAGTTTTTGCTGGCCTTGAAAGACATGTTGAAGAATTATCTTTTGCACAATCTTTACATTACGAATCAACTGTAATTGGACCAAAAAAATTTAAAAAAGAATTTAGAGCCCCTTACATTGAAGTAAATACTAATCAATGGCGATATTCTCCATTTTTAAAAAGCGATTTAGAAAAAATAATTAATAACCTAGCACCTGATATTGTTCATACACACGGAGGCAAAATGACAGATTTAATTTCAAAGGATTTTAAAAAAGAATATATTCATTGCTCAACAATTCACGGTACTAAAAAAGATATAAGCCCTTTTCAAAAAACAAACTTTATTTTTGGAGCAAGCAAGCAATCACTTAGACCGGGTATGAAAAATTCTATGGTTTTGGAGAACTGGGTTGATGAAAAAAGGTTTATTAATTTTAAAAAGAAGAAACCCTCAAACTATATTTTCGTTGGACGGCTAGAAGAAGTAAAAAATCCAATGAGGCTTCTTAAGTCTTGGATAAATTGTGATGAAACATTATGCATCTACGGCGAGGGCCCTCTCAAAGAGAAGATGTTGAAGTACATTGAGGACAATGATTTAGATCATAGAGTTTTTATGATGGGTCAAGTAAATAATATAAGTAAAGCTTTTGAGAGCGCTATAGCGTTATTAATAACGTCGGATAGAGAAGGATCACCAAAAGTTTTATATGAGTCCTTATATTCTGAGGTGCCAGTAATCTCGACAAATGTTGGAGTGATGAATGATGTTCTACCAAAAACGTGCATATCCGAAGTTAACGATAATCAATTTTCCGAGTTGTTGGAAAAATGGATTGGAAATAACGATGAATTAAAGAAAGCCCAAAAACACTTATTTAAAAAAGTGAAAAAAGAGAATGTTCTAGAAGCTCAAGAACAAGTTGTTAGAAATATTTATCAGTCTTTATTATCTAAAGCATCTAAGTAAAATGAAATGGTCTTTTCGTGCATGAGCTCTGAAGTTAGATGTATATTCGATGGAGTTTTATTGAGTTTTGTTATTTCTTTCACTCGCGAAGCTAATTCATTAAAGTTCTTAAAACTTACTCTTCCGTTCGGGTAAAATAGCTCTAGCACCTCACCGGCTCCCCCTCTGTCCCAGCCGCATATTTTTTTTCCCATCATAGCCGCCTCAAGCAATGTTCTCCCAAATGGCTCAGGTTTAGATGATAAGTTAAAAACTATTTCTGAAATTGAGTAAATTTCCCTAATATCATCTACAGCATTATAAAAAAATAATCTTTCCTGAAGATTATAATTTGATATTAAAAGATCAAGTTTCCTTTTAAATTTTGGCTTCGCATTCTCATAAGGCCCAACAATTAATCCAGCATAATCTTTAGGCAAATCAGACATCATTTTTAGGAATGATTCTTGGCCCTTCCAAGACGAAAGTCTCCCAGGAAATGTAAGAAGAGTTTTATCTTTTAGGTTGGGGAATGATTTAAAAAATGTCTCCCTCCATGACTCTGATAGACTAAAATTATTTGAAAAATATTCTTTGTCTGACCCTCTATATATTAGTTTTGGAGGTGATTTCAGGTGTCTTTGATAATTTTCATTAACATAATCTTCAACAGTTTTTGATATGGCAATAACTTTATCAAAACTTGCCATAATCCGACTGTAAAATGGGGTACTGTAAAGACCATGAAAGGTAGAAAAAATGATAGGTCTTGGGTTTTTAATGAATAGCTTAGACAGTTGCAATACCCATGCTGGCACTCTTGACCTTATATGAATAATGTCTGGGGAAATTTTATTAATTACATTTGCAAGCTCCTTCGCCCGCAACAATGTAAAAAGACTTTTTTTTGATACCTGTAGATGAATATGTTCTCCGCCATCCTCAAGTAGATTTTTTACCTGTCTTCCACCATCTGAAATTACATAAGATGAATGGCCTTTCTCTACTAAATATTTATTAAAGTCCAAGACCCCTCGTTCAACTCCTCCAGTATTTAGTGATGGTAAGATTTGAATGATTTTAAGTTTACGCATCTAAAGAGTTTACTCTGATTCTGCCATAGGTTGTGTTTTCAAAGTTTACATTTAGTGAAGTTAAAGCCTTAGAGACTAATGAAATCATTTTTGCAGAATTTCCACAAATTATAATCAAAGGAGTCTTATCTTGATTCATATGTACAAAATCCTCTACAACCTCTTTTACTTGGAAGTGCCTAGTACCATGAAGGTCTAGGGTAAATATTTGATTTTCTAGAAATGTCTTCA
>Ga0163109_10000167_pt1 | contig 51873 bp, 47 predicted proteins | sample CRUFie1St13metaG_FD_108704 | JGI IMG/M metagenome (GOLD analysis project Ga0163109, IMG submission 108704) | Marine microbial communities from the Costa Rica Dome - CRUD Field 142mm St13 metaG | ecosystem: Environmental > Aquatic > Marine > Oceanic > Photic zone | place: Costa Rica: the Eastern...
CGCAACAGGAAACGGGATGAATGAAGAATTGTATGTATTTAAAGTTGATGCAAGTACGCTTGCACCAGCGCTAACACCAGCGCCAACACCAGCCCCAACACCAGCGCCAACACCAGCCCCAACACCAGCGCCAACACCAGCGCCAACACCAGCGCCAACCCCAGCACCAACCCCAGCACCAACCCCAGCGCCAACACCAGCCCCAACCCCAGCGCCAACCCCAGCCCCAACACCAGCCCCTGGTACAGCTAGTGTTGAGGGATCATTTGAAATTCCTGGCCCATTTATTTTAGATTCCGATGTAAATAGTGATTTGATCGAAAATGTATCGAATAACTTTACTAATAGAGCACAATTTCTTGATGACTATTCAACAGTTCTAGGATGGGTAGGGGGTGATGATGATATTGAGCTTTTTCAAGTAATTGGTACTGACACACCAACTGCAGTTGAGCTTGAAATGATCAAACATGATGGCGATGCTGATAATGTTGAGGAAAATGCCGACCTGGATATTTTTATCATCAATACAGACCTCGATACCATATCATCAAGTGCAGGTCTAGATAGGTTTGAATATGCTGAAATACCTGCCGATCCGGGCGAAATTTTTTACATAATTGTCGATCATTATAGAGGTTATAATTCTGAAGCTACGTCTTATATTATTAGAAATACACCTTCATCCTCAAACTCCCAAGATATTAAGACAAAATTAAATGAGTCAAATGCCGACATAAATATTGGAAAATTATTAGTTGGGAAAACTGAATTGTTCGAGGATAACTCTTCAAACACTAATCTTAGAAATGAGATTACTACAAGAATGGACGGCAGGCCTGCAAAATTAATTGAAATAAGCACACAAAGACTTTTTGAATTAGTTGGACTTCCTTCAGATGAAGATTATAACTCCTCACTAAAAAACAATTTTTCTGATGCTTATAAAAAGGGGAGATGGCAAAAAGCAACCAACCTTCTTAGAAAAAAACTTCCTGGCTTACAGGTTGATCTAGATTATAAAAAATATTTGCATGTTGACTTTGTTAAAGATCCTCTGCACGATGCATATCAGTGGTGGAGCTTTGACATAATTAATCTGCCTGAAGGACTAAATATTTTAGGTTCAGAAGTGAAACCCATTAACGTTGCAGTTTTAGATTCTGGCGGGCCTATCGAAATTGATCTTGCATATAAAAGGTCTATTTTCGATTCTGATCGTGGTTGGGATATGGAGGATAATGATCCGCTACCAGATGATGTGGAATTTGAACAAGGACAGTTTAGTCACGGTACACACGTAGGCAGCACAATATCAATGTTAAATGATGGTATTGATGCAAATGGTTTTGGCGCAAGAGTTACCCCAATAAGAGTATGTTACCAAAGTGGCTGTGGCCCAACTTATGAAGCATATCTCTTTATAAATGGTGATGAGAATGATTCAGATACTAGCTGGGCAGAGAGGACTGCAATAAGTAAAGGATTAAGTGTCTCAGAATTAGATGAAAAACTTTATGCAATGAATATGAGCTATGGTGGTGGAGGAAGTGCAAATTCTAATGCATGCCAAAAATTAGCTGAAATTTCAGAAAGTGGAATATTAATTGCATCATCCTCAGGAAATGGCGGTATAAATTCAATGAACTATCCTGCTGCATGTCCGACAGTATTTTCTGTTGCTGCCACCAATGGTATTCATAGACGCTCCAGTTATTCATCTACAAATGAAATGGTTGATTTTGCAGCGCCTGGTGGCGAGTATTCTGATTGGAATGACGATGCAATTGATGATCTAGTATATGCATATGCAAGACAGGAATCTGATATGGAAGATAGCCCTGTTCCACTAGTTGGGGCGCAGGGAACTTCAATGTCCTCTCCACATGGCGCAGGTTTCTTAGGCCTTATTAAATACTATTATGAAGCCATTTCAAAACCATTCGAAACCAACTCAGATCTTCCTGAAATCCTAAAATATAACCACGTTGAACAAATGCTTAAAGCAAATCTACTAACAAATGATGTTAATAAGGAGGTAAGGGAATATGACACAACAGCAAGGCCCGGCCGCGACGATCATTTAGGTTATGGCATTATTGATATAGAAAAATCTATAAAATCAATAGATGCATTTAAATCTGGTTACTTTAACTCCTTTGACAATTTGCCGTACTATGAGTCAATCCCAAGCGTCAAAATAGAGCCTAATGTAGTGAGCGAGTTTGAGTTATCTCCAAACGGCAGAGCTGGTCCTGAATTTAATTCTGTAAGTTATAGCTACGATAGTGACTTTTTGGAAGTTGTAGATCTAGGAAATCTAAAGTTTTCAGTAAAGATTGCTGATGGATATAATTCTGCTGGATGGATTTTGACACCAATTACATTTGAGTTCCCTCTACTTTCAGGGGTGGATCTTCCGTATCCGGGTTATGAAATCTTAGCCTCGAATGTCGAAGTGCTTTTCCACATTAGAGGTGCATCAGTTGATCTTGATATACCTGCTCTTCAAGTAAACTTATTGGATGAGAATGATGAGTTGGTGGTAACAAGTTCAACCGATATTCTTAAAGGAAAAGGCTCTATCAGCTTAACAGATATTCCCAATGGATTTTATAAACTTCAAGTTTGCTCTAATATAAACGGAGATAATATTTGGTGTGGTTCTGGTGAGTTAACTGGTTTAAGCGACATTTTTGAAGTTTCTTCTTCAACAGCTTCTCAAGTTTCTTTAAATATTGAAGCAATAAGTGAAGGTGTTCCTAATAATGCCCCAGTTATTATATCTAATCCAGAAAGTTCTGGAGCAACAGAAGCAGCTGTGGGACAAGATTATCTCTATAGAGTGCTTGCTGAGGATGAAGACTATGAAGACGAAAATAACCCTAAAAATAATGGAAAACCACCAAGGAGCTGGTTTGATTACTCTATTGAATTAATTAGTCAAGACGACGGATCTAGTGGTAATTTTCTTTCGATTGATATTATTGGTGAAGTTACAGGCACACCTCAAAGTGGTGATGGTGGAGCTTGGACAGTAAAGATTGGAGTAAGTGACGGAATAGATACTACCTATCAAGAATTTACTCTTACTGTTGATGAATAGGTTTACCTAAAGTGAGTAACCAGTTAGGATTCCTTATTCCATCAAAAAAGTTTTCAAAAAATACTACGCCTGAAAAACCAGATTATAGTAAAAAGAGTTTTTGGGCTGCATTACCATCGCTTGATAATGACTCAAATTTAATTCCAACTGAATATTCTGCAGAAGGGATATCAAAAAAAGCTGATTGTTTTTTTGTGCATCCAACTGGTTTTTTTCTGGATAATTGGAACGGAGATATTTCAAAAATGTCGTCTGCATCAGACAGAGTAAGGTTAACTCTTGCAACCCAAGCAAGTGCTTTTAATGAGGGTTGTGAAATATATGCCCCTTTTTACAGGCAGGCCACTTACTCAGCAATAGTTTCTGATCAAGGAGAGAATAGTATTATGGCTCTCGATTTAGCTTATGAAGATGTTCTAAATTCATTTAAGCACTATCGAGAAAATTATAATAAATCTAAACCACTTGTTCTTGCAGCACACAGTCAAGGTGCATTACATTGTCAACGATTATTATCTGAGCCATCACTTAAAGAGTTCTTTAAAAAAAATTTAGTTGCCGCTTACCTAATAGGTTACCCCTTAGATGCCCAGATTATTAAAGAAATTGGTTTTAAAACAAGCAGCTCCCCTGATGATATAAATTGTATTGTCCAATATGGGGCAGTTGGCGAAGGAGCACGAAACATAACCCTTGGAGGAATTCGAGAAAGGCTTAAATTCTGGCTTTATGGTAATGGTGGATACCATCTTAGAGGCGTTGAAAGCTTAACTTCTACAAATCCAGCTATGTGGCAAACTTCAAGTGAATGGCAAAAAGTACCAGCTAATTCATTTATTATGCCAAAAATCAAAGGTCAAAATATTTTTTTTGATTTCGCTGCAAAGGAAGCTTGCCAGTTTGAAATCAATAATATACGCGTAGCAGAAAATCAGGATATTGAAGCTAGAGTTAGAGCAGATGGCCTTTTAGAAACAAGAGGCAATACAATCCAGAGAATTCTCAAGAAAAATGTAAATGGCTCTTTAGATTTGCATATTTGGGATTATCAGCTGTTCTGGGGATCTATTAGGGCAAACGCTTCAAACAGAATAAGTAATTTTTTACAATGCAACTAACTAATTTTCAGAAAATATCATTCGGTCTTGGTGGTGGTGTAAATGCTATAAAGACTGATTTCTTTGTATTTTATTTGGGTTTTTTTTATCTTTCAGTAGTTGGCCTTAATCCTCTTCTGACTGGAGCGGCAATATTCTTAGCTCTAATATTCGATGCAATCAATGATCCACTTATTGGAAGTATATCTGATAGGTTCTCCTCCAGATTTGGAAGAAGGCACTATTTAATGATGGTGGCTCTTGTTCCAATATCTGTTAGTTATTTATGCTTATTTATACCTAATCTTTTTTTTGATAATCAAATTTTCCTATTTTTCTGGTTATTTGGCTTTGCAACATTAACAAGATTTTTTGTAACACTTTTTGATATCCCCCATCGAGCATTGGCAACTGAAATACCTGATACTTACGAGGATAAGGGAAAAATTATGACACTAAGAGAGGGATTTCAAGCAATAATTGCATTAAGTCACTCTTTCATAATCTTGCCATTCATATCACCATTATTGAGGTCTGAAACCAATCCAATTGAATGGATAAACATTGGAGCAATTGGTGCCATATTGATTGTTATATTTGGTATTACGTCAATTTTTGGAACACTAAAACTCATTCCAAAACTGTCAGAAGTTTCAGCTAAAAAAAGCATTAACTCCAATAATTGGAGGGAGATCTTCAGAGATATTAAATTTGCCTTAAGCAGCAAAACTCTTCTGATTTTTCTTGGTGGCTCAGTTCTTATTCAAGCTGGATGGGGGCTTGCGAATAGTCTAACTTTTTTAAGTCAGATTCATTTTTGGAATTTAACCCCCAATCAAATTCAAAATTTTGTTTATATTTATTTTCTATCTGTAGTTTTAAGCTGGATTATTACTCCGAGATTAATCAACATTTTTGAGAAACACCACATAGTTATATGTTCGCTAATAATAATAGGTACATTTCAATCCATTCCATTCATATTCTATTCCCTTGGGATATTAACGGAACTGAGCAGTGAAAACTTATTATTCTTTCTAGCATTTAATATGATTTTTACCAGTACTTTTGCTTATGTTAGCTTGATATCCAGAGAATCAATGGTTCCAGATATGGTTGATAAAATTTCTAAAAACTCAGATTTTAGGAGAGACGGTTCAGTGAGTTCTGTTACGTCTTTTTGTGCGAAATGTATGTCAGGCTTTGGACAATTTTTCTCTATGTTTGTGTTGTGGTTGATTTCTTTTCCATCAGGAATGGAAATTGAACCCTCCATACAACAGGAAGAATTACTTGGATTTTTTCAAGGTCCATTTATTTTTATAATTTTTTTACTGCCAATATTTGTCTTCTATTATTATCCTCTCACCAGAGCAGAACACAGGAAAATAAAGCTAAATTAGCTTTAAATATTAGTGCAAATAACTTAATCTGAAGTATTGGAGGAGAATATAAAATGCAAAAATTCATAAATCTTTTATTTTTTTTAATTATCACAAATATTTCTGCAACAAATTTAGTTCCAGAAAGCTACTGGGATATACAATCAGTCAGCAACCCTAAGATCAATTCATCTGGCGATTCAATTATCTTTTCAAAAAGACATATAGATAAAATTAACGATTCTTTTGAAAGTGAGATTTGGATTATGTCTGCCGACGGTTCAGGCAAAAGGTTTTTTGCTAAGGGCTCAAACCCAAAATGGTCTAATGATGGCTTGCGGGTAGCTTTTTTAAAAGCTGATGACAATGAAATTTCTCAAATTTATGTAAAAAGCATATCAAATGAATCAGAAACAAAGATCACAAACTCCTCTAAACGAATTTCAGATTTTGCATGGTCAAAAGACGATAGTTTATTTGCATTTTCATCATTTAATGAATACGAGGATGACTGGGTAATAGAAATTCCTGGTGCAGAAGAGGGTGTCAAATATAACTGGACAGATGAACCTAATGTTGTCAAAACAATGCACTGGAAAGCTGATGGAATTGGGGAGCAAGAGAGTGGAGAGAATCATCTCTACGTAGTAAGCTCTGAAGGCGGTTCAGCTGCAAAAATCTCAACTTGGGGACTAGACTATCTTGATAGTTTACATTGGCTGGATAATGAAACTCTGGTTTTCTCTGGAAATGATGAGCTGAATGATTTATTAGTTATTAGGAAGCAACTTGGAATTTTCAAACTTAATGTAAAGACAAAAGAATTTGTGAGAGTCTCGCCTGAGGGGGGCGTCTATTCATCACCAATGGCTTCAGATGATGGGAAAAAAATTATTTACACAGGGCACCCATCAAAAGATTTTTCATCAGTAGCCTTTGATGTATTTATCAATGAAAACAACAGAAATAGGGTTTTAACAAAAAATTTAAGTTCTTCTCCAAATCAACCTTTGTGGGTAAGTTCAAACGAAGTTGTCTTTAGCGTGGACGAGCGAGGCTCGAAAAGGGTCTATAGTCTAAATGTTAATAATAAATCTTTAAAAGAAGTAATTAATGGATTCAATGACCAATTTTACCTCTCATCAAATTATGGAAAGAACTTGTATGGAGTTTATGCAAATGCTGATAGACCCGGTGAGCTTGCTGTAATAAATAATTCAAAATTGGAAACTCTTTCATCATTTAATGAAGTAGTGCTTTCCCAATATGATCTTGGAGAAACATTTGAAGTTAATTATAAGGCTCCGGATGGTATGGATGTCCAGGGGTGGTACATTCTTCCTCCAAATTTCGATAAGAATAAAAAGTATCCACTTGTTCTAATCATTCATGGAGGCCCACATGCTATGTATCGTCCTCAATTTAATTATTTGTGGCATCAATTTGCAAGTGATGGTTATGTCGTTCTTTTCACAAATCCTAGGGGAAGCACAGGATACGGGTCATATTTTGCTAATGTAATTGATAACGATTATCCAGGTAAAGGAGACTTATCGGACTTATTGGCTGGTGTTGACGAGGTTGTATCAAAGGGATTTATTGATGAAAGGAACATGTTTGTACAAGGCTGTAGTGGTGGTGGAGTATTAACCGCTTGGGTTGTTGGTCATGACGATAGATTCGCTGCGGCCGCATCACTATGCCCAGTGACAAATTGGATATCAATGGTAGGCACAACTGATATTTCTGCATGGACATTCGAATGGTTCGATAAACCATTTTGGGAAGATCCTACGAACTGGCTTGATAGGTCTCCGATTATGAGAACGGGATATATAAAAACACCAACTTTATTTATGACAGGCGTTTTAGACATCAGAACGCCTATGGCACAAACTGAAGAAATGTATATTGCCCTCAAAGAGGCAGGCGTTGACACTGTTCTTGTGAGAATGAATGAGGAGTGGCATGGCACAGGTAGAAGAAAACCAACTAACTGGTTCAGAACTTATGGATATTTATCTGAATGGTATGAAAAATACTCGAAATAAGTTTTCAAAATAAAGAGCTTTAAAAACCAATAGTGCTAAGTATATGGACGTATTAGAAGCAATTAAGAAGAGGCATTCTGTTAGAGCTTTTCTTGATAAAGAAGTCGATGAAAGTGTGGTTAGAGAAATCATCGAAGTATCAAAGCAATCTCCCTCAGGAGTCAACTCTCAACCTTGGAAAGTATATGCTGTTTTAGGAAAAGCTAGAGATAATCTTGTAAAAGAGGCTTGCGAAAAATTTGATGCAGGTAGTTGGGAATCGGAGGAATATCAGGTATACCCTAATAAAGAGAACATGCCTGATTGGTACAAGGCTAGACAAAGAGCATGTGGTTTTGGGATGTATGGTGTCTTAGGTATCGAAAGAGAAGACCGAGAGAAAAGAACTGCTCAGGCAAGAAAAAATTATGAATTATTTGGAGCCCCTGTTGGTTTATTTATTTCCGTAAACAAAGCTGTAGGGCCGAATGGATGGGGACATGTAGGGCACTTTGTCCAATCAATATGTCTTGCAGCAGTTGGCAATGGATTGGGGACATGTTTACAAGAGGCATGGGCTGGCTTTCCATCCCTGCTAAAAAAACACTTGGATCATGGTGATGATGAGATAATTTGGTGTGGCATATCAATGGGCTATGAAGATAAAAATGAAGTTATAAATAGCTTTGTTCCAGATCGAGAAAAATTTGATTCATTTGCAAAAATAATTAAGTAATGAAAGAGCTTGCGCTTGAAAGTAGTTACGAAACATTAAGAGGTGTTGTTTGGGATAATGTACAAAACCCAATAGGCACAATTCAGATTGCGCATGGATTAGTTGAATATCATGGAAGATATGATGACCTTGCGAATTTCTTTAATAAAAACGGATACATAGTTTTTTGTAATGATCACTTAGGACATGGTCTACATGTCAAGAATGGAAGTAAAAAAGGGTATTTTTCTGAAGAGGATGGATACGAAAACGTAGTTAACCAATTCGCAGAAATGAATTCATATATTAGAAAAAATTTTCCTCTAAATAAGCATTTTCTGCTTGGCCACAGCTTAGGAACAGCAATTTCAATTTCATTTCTAAAAAGAGGGGTGTCTTATGATGGAGTTTTATTGAGTGCAGCTTTTTCTATAAATCCTGTTATGTCGTTTCTTCAAAGTTTGTTACTGTGGCCAGAATATAAATTTTCTGGTAAAACTTTTTATAGCAAGCAGATGGAGGAGGTAACCACAAAAAAGAATAATTCTTTTTTCAAACCCAATAGAACCACCCATGATTATCTTTCTAGAGATAATCAGAGAGTTGATGACTACGTATCCGATCCTTTATGTGGATTTGAAAACACTACCCAGCTGTGGATGGACTTAAAAAAAGGAATAACTGGTCTGCATACTAAAAAAAGTCTTGCACTCATTGATCAAGAAACAGTTTTTTCCTTGATTACAGGAGATGAAGATCCGATAAACTCAAAAGGAAAGCAGGCAGAAAACATTCATAACATCTTAGTTGATCTTGGAATGAAGTCGGAATTTAAAACCTTTAAAGGCATGAGACATGAACCATTTAATGAGATTGGCAGAGAGGCTGTATACAAACACACTTTAGATTTTTTTAATAGTACCTGAAGAATATTATCTGCCCCTGGAGTTGGCGACATAAGTTCTCAGAATTAGGATTCGTTCTGTAATGATTTCTCTAATCTTAAAATTATTTGTTGCTATTCTCCTTGCTCTCTCAAGGTCCCTTAATGCCTCTTCATATCTACCAGAATAAAAAAGGTATTCACTATTTGTAAGATGAAAACCAAGCAAGTTATTGCTTTTTTCCTGTACTTCACTCAGATCCTTTAAAAGATTTATATCAACCGGCCTGTAGAATTTAATATCCTCTAGAAGTTGTTCTGCTGCTAGAAAATTATCCTCTAGTATATAAGCATTTGCTAGGTTATAACTTAAAGGATAATTGCCTAAAGAAATATCCAAAAGCTCCTGAGTGTACGCTTTGCTTTTACCAATATTACCGGACTCAGTAAGAATTTCAGCGATTGAAGTTTTTATAATTAAGTTGTCAGGGTATTTATTTTCTAAAGTCTCTAAGATGCTTAAAGATTTCGAATAATTTAGTTTCTTTGTTTCTAGCAATGCTGCAAAATATTTACCCTCATCACTATCATCCTTTTCATTTTCTAAAGCTTTTATACCTAGATTATCAGTCATTAAAAATTTAACCCTAGCTTTGATAAGTTTAAAATTTAAACTATTTAAAATGCCTTCGTCACTAGCCGCCCTTGACCTTTCTCTGGACTCAGTAATTCTGCGTGTAGTTATAGGGTGTGTAAGTAAGAATTCTGGAACATTATCCCCAGATAATCTTCTAATTTCTTGCATATTTTTAAACATTTCTGACATTTCTTTTGTCTGATAGCCTGATTTTTCAAGTGTCAGAAAACCCTCTCTATCTGCTTCTGTTTCATATAATCTTGAATATCTAAGGGTTTGTGTTGCAATAAGTCCTTGGCCTCCAATGACAGCAGCAGGACTTCTTGTGGCTACTGCAACAACAATAGATGCAAGGATTGTTGCCATGCTTGCATTGCTTCTATCACTACTTTCAAGAACTTGCCTGGCAAAGTGACGCTGACTTAAATGTGCGAGCTCATGAGCAACAACTGAGGCAAATTGAGCTTCGTTATCAGAGTATCTAAACAATCCTGCATTAATGCCTATTATTCCTCCAGGAGCTGCAAAAGCATTTAAGTTATTATCTTCAAGGACAAGAACTTCAAAAGCCTTTTTTTGAACTTTGCTTGATTCACCAATTTTGTAAATGAACAGTTCGGTCCATTCCTGAACAATTGGATCGTACAATATTTTTGACTCTCTCTTTAAATCACGAAGGAACTGTCTTCCTAGAATTTCCTCCTGTGTTTGTGAAACAGCCCCGCTTAATCTATCCCCAATTAGAGGAAGCTCCACAGTGCTATCCTGAGAAAAAAGATCAAAAGTTAACGGCATTAAGGAAATTAATGCTAATGTTTTTTTAATTACTACGTTCATTTATAATTATTTGATAGTTACTTAGTATAAAGATTCAATAAAAAATGAGAATTAATTCAATCATAAAAAATCAACAACTTATATTTTTAATAAGCATAATCTTGGGTGGCTTCTTTGCGCTTTGGGTGATGGGCGACCTATCTTCCCCAATATTACTAAGTATTGTTTTAGCATTTCTTTTTCGGCCTGTCCTTGTTTATTTAACTCAAATTGGAATTCCCAGAAAAATAAGTGTGTTGATCACCTTTTTGCTTGCAATTTTAGCAGGAATGCTTTTCTTTGGTCTTTTTGTGCCGATGTTGATAAATGAGGTGCAAAGATATTTACAAGAGCTTCCAAGTTTGCAATTTCTGCTTGCACCATTAGAAGATTTCTTAGCAAATCTTAACGCACCAATTGAATCAATTGAGAGTGCACAAAGTGTATTTTCAGATGTGGCAGGATTTTTATCTGAAACACTTTCTTTCGGATTGAGCAGAGTTCAGGATACGGCGAATTTGTTTATTGGAATAATATTGGTGCCTATATTTTTATTCTTCTGGTTGTGGGATACGGAGACACTGTCATCAGGGTTTTTGAGGTTGGTACCAAAAAAAAGGAAGTTTCTTGTAAAGCTTTGGACTGAGACCAATCTTTATTTTCAAGATTACTTTAAAGGCAAGTTTATAGAGGTTTTAGTTGTTTCAGTATCAGGAAGTATACTTTTTTACCTTTTGGGATTAAATAGCCCTGCATTATTGGGAGTTACCCTTGGCTTCAGCCAGCTAATACCTTTCTTTGGCCCAGTATTTATGACCGTGCCAATACTAATAGTCTCACTTGCACAATTTGGCTTAGATCCTTGGGTGCTAGTAATACTGTTCTCTTTTGCTGTCCTTCAATTTATAGATGGAAATATTTTTCTTCCTTTTTTGATGTCGGGTGTTGTTAAGTTGCCAGCAGTAATTGTTTTAATGTCTGTCTTCTTTTTTGGAGCGTTATTTGGTATTTGGGGAGTATTTTTCTCAGTGCCACTAGCTAGCTTTTTCAAATCATTAATGGATAACTGGAAGCTTATTGACTCTTAAGTTTTAGACAAAGATTTTAGGAAATCATACACTTCTTGTGCATGGTTTGGAACTTTTACCTTCCTCCACTCTTTAGCTATAAACCCCTCTGGATCAATAAGAAAAGTACTTCTTTCTATACCCATATATTTTCTACCGTACATCGATTTTTCTTTCATCACGTCATATGCCTTACACATAACTTCATCAGGGTCTGATATCAGAGGAAAATTTAATGCCTCTTTTTCTATAAAACTTTGATGTGATTTTAAGGAGTCTCTGGAAACACCAATAATTTCACAATTTAACTTTTTGAAATTATTTTTTAGGTCCCTAAAATCTTGGCTTTCCACTGTGCAGCCAGAAGTTTTATCTTTTGGATAAAAGTAGATAACAAGGTATTTTCCAAAAAAGTCATTTAAACTAACAATTTTATTTTCTTCGAAAAGTCCTGAAAAATTTGGTGCTTTTGCTTTCTTATTCATACGAAAATTATAAGCTATATTTTTTTTTATTGAAGAGAGTTAATCGTTCATACCTTCTTTACTTGAAAAAAAGCAATTACTAGAGAATAATTTAGGATTCCCTAAACAGTTTGGAAAGGTTTATGAAATTTTATTTAAGATTATTTATTTGTATTCTTCTTACTACCTCATGCGTAAGTAATGATTTTATAAATGTCGAATGTGAAAATGGCAACTGTACTGCTGAAAGAGTTAATGAAAATGAGCGCTTGGATCAAGAGGGAGAAGGATTAATCTTTGAAAATGATGAGCTTCTTGTTGATGTATCAGATGATTTTCCTTATCCGGACAAAGGTCAAAGTTTTCTAAAAGAAGGTGAGGTACCAAGACCCAAAAAGATTTTTTCCTCCACTGGATCAGAAGTAGTTGAAATAAGAAGGTTGGGCGAAATCTATTGGATATATTCAGAATCATTGCCTTCAAAAACATGGCCACTTGTTAAAGATTTCTTGGCGGATGGCTTTAATCTTATTGAAGAGTTTCCAGAGGAGGGAATCATCCAATCAAAAATAGGCACAACCGACGAGGAGCTTAATGTCCGACTAGAGCATGGTATTAAAAATAATAGTTCAGAAATTTATCTTTATAACAAAGATAATCAAACAAGTGACATAAACTTTTTTAACCAACTTGCAAGTTTTATTCAAGAAAATCTACCTGGATATCAAGGAAACTCAATAGCTGCTCAATCACTAAATTTAAATAAAAAGGCAAGAATAGTTTATGTGCGAAAGGAGATTGGAATTGAGTTCAAATTGAGCTTTGAGAGAACTTGGTCAGCTATTTCACGAGCAATTGATAGAACAAATTACGCTGTAGCTGATAGGAATAGGGAGCTGAGATATATTCAACTTGACCTTGAAGAAGAGGATGATGGTTTCTTTAGTTTTTTTGGCTCTTCTGAAGCAGACAAGGAAGTTGATTACGAACTTGTATTTACAGAGATTGGTGAAAATACTCTTTTAGAATTTAAAAAGCTCTCAGATACAGAGGTAACAGTAAATGAATTAGTTGACAAAATAAATGAGAACCTATCATGACAGAAAAAAAAGAGTTGGTATCAACAGGTAAAGCAAAATCATTATTCAAAACAAGTAATGAAGATCAGTTAATGATGGTGTATAGAGATGACACATCCGCATTTGATGGTAAAAAAACAGAAGCTTTAAAAGGAAAAGGTGAAATAAATAATAAATTTAACGCATTTGTTATGCAGCACCTTGAAAGGAACGGAGTGGAAACACACTTTTTAAAAGAGTGTAGCCCAACCGAAAGTCTTGTTAAAAAACTAGATATGTTACCGGTAGAGTGTGTAGTGAGAAATATTGCTACTGGATCATTATGCAGAAGACTCGGTGTTAAAGAGGGTATAAGGTTTGATGAGCCTTTATTTGAGTTCTTCCTAAAGGACGATGATTTAGGAGATCCACTAATAAATGATAACCACATAATTGCTTTTGGGTGGGGGACATCCTATGAGATTGAGCAGATGAAAAAATTAACTCTAAAAATAAATTTAATCCTTACAAAGCTTTTTAAAAGTGCAGGATTAATCTTGGTCGATTATAAAGTTGAATTTGGACGATCAGGAGGACAGCTATATTTGGGAGACGAATTTACACCAGATGGATGCAGAATATGGGATCAAGAAACTGGTGAGAGCCTTGATAAAGACAGATTCAGAAAGGATTTAGGCGATGTAGTCGAATCGTATCAAATAGTTGCCCATAAATTAGGTATGACTATTTAATTTTTTATCTTAATACTTAGATTATAATAGGCCTTAGAAAAAAATTAATAAATGTTATGAAAAGCGAATCAGGACCAATCTACTTTGACTATGCTTCTACCACTCCTGTAGACCCTAGAGTTGTTAAAAAGATGACAGAGTATTTATCTGTGGATGGCCATTTTGGAAATCCTGCATCTAGATCACATATTTTTGGATGGAAGGCGGAGGAGGCTGTAGAAAAGGCAAGATTACACGTAGCGAATCTAGTAAACGCCGACACTAGAGAAATAATTTGGACATCAGGAGCTACAGAATCTGATAACCTTGCGATTAAAGGTGCGGCAAGATTTTACAAAACAAAAGGCAATCACATTATCACCTCAAAAATTGAACATAAGGCTGTTCTAGATCCATGTAGACAGCTAGAAAGAGAGGGCTTTGAAGTCACGTATTTAGAACCAGATCAGAACGGAGTAATAAGTGTTGATCAGATTGAGACAGCAATAACTGATAAAACAATCTTGGTCTCCATAATGCATGTTAATAATGAGTTGGGCTCTGTGAACGATATTGAAGCAATAGGCAAGCTCACCCGATCCAAGAATATCATTTTTCACGTAGATGCCGCTCAAAGTACCGGAAAGGTTGACATTGATCTGTCTAAACTTGAAGTCGATTTAATGTCATTTACTGCAGGAAAAACTTATGGACCCAAAGGGATAGGTGCATTGTATGTTTCTAGAAAGCCACGGGTAAGGCTTGAAGCTTTAATTCATGGTGGAGGCCATGAACGAGGCTTTAGATCAGGAACACTAGCCACTCATCAAATTGTGGGAATGGGCGAAGCATTTAGAATTGCAAAAGAAGAAATGAAAGATGACAATAAAAAAATTGCCAAACTCTCGAAAACCTTTTGGAAAAAGATATCTTCTATTCCTGAAATATTTTTAAATGGCTCTTTAGATAATAAAGTCCCAAACATCATAAACGTAAGTTTTGCATACATTGAGGGTGAATCGCTTATCATGGCTCTTAAAGACGTTGCTGTTTCATCTGGCTCAGCATGCACATCAGCTAGTTTAGAGCCATCATATGTTTTAAGAGCGCTTGGAAGAGCAGATGAACTGGCACACAGCTCTATAAGGTTTTCCTTCGGAAGATTTACTACGGAAGAGGAAGTTTTACAGGTTGCAGAAACTGCAATTAGAGTTGTAAAACAGCTGAGAGACTTATCCCCACTATGGGATATGTTCTTAGATGGAGTTGATCTTGAAAAAGTGGAGTGGGCACCCCATTAATTTGTTATGGCATATTCAAGGAAAGTAATAAAAAAATTTGAAGATACTCTCAATAATCCAGCAGCTAATAGCGTGGGGAGATTAGACCCTACTGCAAAAAATGTTGGAACAGGCATGGTAGGTGCGCCTGCTTGTGGAGATGTTATGAGACTTCAAATCGAAGTTGATGAACAAGGAAAAATTATAGATTGTAAGTTTAAGACTTACGGATGTGGTTCTGCTATTGCTTCAAGCCAGCAAATGATGGAAATGCTCAAAGGCAAAACACTAGAAGAGGCAAAAAATATTAAAGACAGAGAGATTGCTGATGTCTTGGAACTGCCACCAATCAAGATTCATTGTAGTGTTTTAGCTGAAGATAGCATCAAAAAAGCAATTGCAGATTATGAATCCAAAAAAACATAAACCACAAGTCCTCAATTTTACAACCAAAGCAATCGCGCATTTTAAGCATAAATTATCAGCTCAAGGTAAAGAAAATAAAATAAGGCTAGGTGTAAAAAAGTCGGGTTGTAACGGTTTTTCATACTATTTTGAATTTGTAAGTAGAGGTAACAAGACGGATAAAGTCTTAAAAGTCGATGATATGGAATTTTTTATTCCATCAGATTCTATTGAAATATTGAGTGGAAGTCAGGTTGATTTCACAATTGAAGGCCTTAATCAAGGTGTAAAATTTATTAACCCTAATGCCAGTGCAGTTTGTGGATGTGGTGAAAGCTTCACTGTGAACAGCCTTCCTGAAAAAAGTGGGAGCAACAACCTGGCTACAGTGCAAAAAAAAAAGTTAAAAATCCTGCCGCATAAAGACCTATGTCCAAATGGGCTTGAGTTTGACCTCGAACCAGATGAAACAATACTTGATGCATGTTTGCGAAATGGCATCAGGCTGGAACATGCTTGTGAAAAAGCATGTGCATGTACAACTTGTCATGTGGTAGTTAAAGAAGGCTTTCAAAACCTTGAAGAAGCTTCTGATGAAGAAGAAGACCTTCTTGATAAAGCATGGGGGTTGCAGCCAAACTCTAGATTAAGCTGCCAGGCTTATCCTGTCGACGAGGTAACGGTCATAGAGATTCCCAAATATACAATAAATCAAGTTTCTGAGTTAACATAACATGCTTAAGTGGATTGATACTTTGGATTTAGCTATTGAACTATACGAAAAGCATCCTGAGATTGATCCGCAGTGGGTAAATTTTATGGATTTAAGACAGCTGGTAATTGACTTGGAAGACTTTTCTGATGATCCAGGAAAGAGTAATGAAAAAATCCTTGAGTCAATTCAGCTTAATTGGATCAAAGAAAAGGAGTAAAAAGTGCAAACGACATTATCAATCATAAAACCAGATGCGGTATCTAAAAATGTAATAGGAAAGGTCATTAAAAGGTTTGAAGATGCAGGATTAAAAATAGTTGCTTCAAAAATGATTAAGCTTGATAAAGAAAAAGCCTCTGGCTTCTATGCTGAGCACGAGGGCAAACCATTTTTTGAAAAACTAGTTAACTATATGATATCAGGCCCTGTCATTGTTCAAGTTATCTACGGTGAGAATGCGATTTTAAAGAATAGGGAGCTTATGGGGAATACAGATCCATCGAAAGCAGATCCAGGAACAATTCGAGCAGATTTTGCTGATTCAATCGATGCTAATGCAGTCCATGGCTCAGACTCTGAGGAAAGTGCAAAGCGGGAAATCTCATATTTTTTCAAAGATGATGAGCTATTTTTAAGGTAAAGCTTAATTTGAATACTTCTAAAATTAACAGAAAAAAAACTAAAAAGATTTGGGTTGGAGATGTACCTGTTGGAGGCGATGCTCCAATATCCGTTCAATCGATGACAAACACAAATACTGAAGATATTGAATCTACAGTTAATCAGATAAATGGGATAAGTGAAGCTGGTGGAGACATTGTAAGAGTATCTATCCCAACCTTTGAGGCTGCGAATTCTCTTATTGAGATAAAAAAGCAAACAAAAATTCCGATCGTCGCAGATATTCATTTTGATTATAAGATAGCACTGGAATCTCTTAGAAATGGAGTCGATTGTGTTCGAATTAATCCTGGAAATATCGGATCAGAAAAAAAAATTAGAGAAGTAATATTGGCTGCGGAAGATAAAGGAGTTCCAATAAGAGTTGGAATAAATGCTGGCTCTCTCGAAAAAGAACTTCAAACTAAGTATGGCGAACCAAATGCTGATGCATTAGTAGAGTCGGCATTGAAACACGTTGAAATTCTGAATAAAAATAACTTTGACAATTTTAAGTTAAGCATAAAATCATCTGATATTTACATGGCTATAGAAAGTTATGAAAAAATATCTGAACTAATTGATCAGCCCCTTCATCTTGGAATTACTGAGTCAGGCTCATTAAAGTCTGGCACAGTCAGATCATCAATAGGCTTAGGACATCTCCTCATGAAAGGTATTGGAGACACAATAAGAGTATCATTAGCATCAGATCCTGTTAACGAAGTTGCAGTAGCTTGGGAGATGCTTAAATCACTCAATATAAGATCAAGAGGTGTAAAAATAATAGCTTGCCCCAGTTGCTCACGGCAGAACTTCCAAGTTATAAAAACAGTCAATAGTCTCGAGGAAAAACTTTCTTCAATTAAGCAAGAGGTTACTCTCGCAGTAATTGGGTGCTATGTAAATGGGCCCGGTGAGTCCAAAGTTGCAGATGTAGGTGTAACAGGAGCAAACCCAAAACATTTAATTTATGTTAACGGGAAACCTGCATATAAAGTAGCTACCGAACTTCTTGAGGAAGCACTTATCAAAGAAGTTTTAAGCATTGCAGAGCAAAAAAGTAATACAATATTAACGCAATGAAAGAGCTTAAAACTATTAGAGGTATGCCGGACTTATTTGGATCACAGATCCAAGGCATTTCTTTTGTTGAAAAAACATGTGAGAAAATCTTCAAAAGTTTTAATTTTCAGGAGTTCAGGACGCCTATTCTGGAAAATAAAAGCCTTTTTAAAAGATCTGTAGGAGATACCTCAGAGATGGTTCAGAAAGAGATGTATGAACTTAAGGACCGAAAGGGAGAAGAACTTTGCCTTAGGCCAGAAGGAACTGCAGGTTTAGTAAGGGCATTGATTACAAACAATCTCGACGGGACTGATATTAAAAAGTTTTTTTATATTGGACCTATGTTTCGCTATGAGAGGCCGCAAAAGGGAAGGAAGAGACAATTCTGTCAAGCTGGCATAGAGCTTATTGGAGATTCTTCTATAAATGCAGATATCGAGGTTATTCAAATTGCTACATTAATACTAAAAGAATTAGATATTCAAGCTGAACTTCAAATAAATTTTATTGGCGACCTTGAAAGCTTGGATGGCTATAGGAAGTACCTAAGGGATTATCTTAAAGAATATAAATCATCGACAGATGAAAAGCTTTATTCAAGATTAATCAGAAACCCTTTGCGAGCCATGGATTCAAAGGATGCAAATATAAAAGAGGTAATGAAAAATGCAAAAAAAATATCTGAATTTCTCTCAGCAGATCAATTAAAAAAGTATGACGAGATCAAAAGTTTATTAACTGGAATGGAAATTAAGTTTATAGAAAACCCCGATCTAGTAAGAGGAATGGATTATTACACAGGCACAGTCTTTGAGTTTACAAATGATCAATTAGGAGCACAAAATTCTATCTTGGGGGGCGGTAGGTACGATAACCTTATTTCAGATCTTGGTGGAAACAGGTTGCCAGCCACTGGCTTTGCTCTTGGGGTTGATAGATTAGCAGAAATTGTAAAAATGAATAAGCAACAAAAAGATTTATTTCTTGGAAGTTTGGACAGTGCAGGAAAAGCGTTTGCACAAAAGCTTTCATTCAAAATTCGATCTCGAAACCCAAATCTTGTTATCGAAACTTACCTTGGACAAGCAAATATCGGAAAACAACTAAAAAAAGCTGATTCATTAGGATTTAAATCTGTTATTATTATCGGCCAAGAGGAGCTAAACTCTGGATTATTGAAAGTAAAGTATTTTGATAATAATTTGCCAGACCTTGAGCTTACCGAAGATCAACTTTTGGAGAAATTAGGTTGCTAGATCAAATAGAAAAGTTTTTAAAAAATAAATACACAATTTTTTCTCTAATAGGAGTTGTGATTTTAATAATTGCTTTAAATGTCTATTCATATTTTAAAACTGAAAAAAATGAAGCAGAGTTTTTAAGGTTTGTTGAAATAAACGACGCCTTTGCTTCTGACATAGAGTCTGCAAAGCTTTCAAATGAACTCAATTTAGATTTTGAAAACTTCGGTTATGAGCTTATCTCAAAAAGTGTTCTCGCTAAGAAGGCTGTGGAAGAAGAAAACTTTGAGCTTGCCTTCTCGTTTTATGGTGAACTCTACTCAAGCCTAAAAGAGAGTGGAATTGATTCTGGAACTAAACAAGTTCTCCAAGAGCAGTTCCTAGAAAATATTTTAAGATTAGCTATGCAACTCGAGTTGTATGAAAGTGGTATAGAGTATATCGAGAAATCTAACTTAAATTCTGTTCGTTTTTTTGAACTAGCTGGTGATTTTTACAAATATTATGAAAACTATGAAATAGCAAATAAATGGTACGGCAAGGCTATAGATTCGGATATTACAGATGCTCAGAAGAACTTAATTAGGCTAAAGTTGTCTAACTAATATTATGAAAATTTTTGCTTTTATTATTTTTATATTCCTGTCTGGTTGCCAGACTTTGGGAACACTTGGTTTTATAGAGGAAGATCCTCGTGCACCAAAAAAAGTTGATAGATCTTACCCATCCTTTGCAAGTGAGAGATGGAGCAAAATTGAATATCCTCCGTTAATAAATTTCAAATCCGAGCAAGATAAGTATATCGGCAATCATTTACTGAAAATTGTTAACGATCAGGTCTTTAGGTTGAAAGATAATTCTTTGATCATTAATAACATCTCCAATGGAAGGGAATTATCTGAGTTTGCTCTTGAAAGTAATACGATTGTATCCGGGGTTTCTGTTGGCTATCAAACATTTGTTTACTCAAACTCAGAAGGAGACATTTATGCACACGAGCTTTCAGATGGAAGTATACGCTGGAAAAAAAGTCTTCAAGATCTGGTGATTTCTGAAGTTTTGATCACTTCAAGAAGTGTCTTTCTCCAAACATCGTCAGATGTTTTGTATTCAATTAACCTAAGAGATGGAGAGATAGAATGGACAAAATCAGCACAATCACCTCTTCTTTCAATAAGGGGGACTGCTACCCCTTATTTTTATGAGGGCTTAATCTTCTCTAGCTTTTCAAATGGAAGGCTTGCAGCAATAAGGTCAACAGACGGAATTCAGCTTTGGGAAAAGCCTATTTCAATTCTAAAAGGTTCAACTGAGCTTGAGAAACTAATGGATTCTGATACTACCCCTATTGCTTTTGACGAGAGTGTTTATGTTGCAAATTATAATGGATCGCTAACACGATTTGATATTAGATCAGGTGAAAAGGTTTTTTCAGTTGACTTTTCGACCTCTGAAGACCTAATTATTTATAGAGATTTAATTATAGGACAATCAAATGATGACGAAATAATTGCTTTTGATGCCATTAATGGCACTAAAAGATGGTCTAATGAAAAGTTTATGTTTAGAAATTTGTCATCAATTAACCTTTTAAATGGAAAGTTATATTTTGGTGATCTAGACGGCTATCTTCACGAGGTAGATGCAAGTACTGGTGAAATTTTAGGAATTACTAGAACAAGCCTTGGTGCAATAAATCAAGTTGTTTTAAACGACGAATTCATAGCAGCAAGTGACTTTTCAGGCAAAATCAAAATTTTCAAGATTTTCTAATGAAAAAGATTGTTTCCTTAGTCGGCAGAACTAATGTCGGAAAATCATCCATTTTCAATATGTTAACTAAGTCAACAAAAGCGATTGTATCTGATTTGGAGGGCTTAACAAGAGATAGAAAGATTTCACAGCTTAAAGACGGATCTAACGAAGTTGATTTGATTGATACTGGTGGTTTTTTTTCTTCCAAGAAAGATCAGTTTGAAGAACAAATAATCCTCCAAGCTTATGAGGCAATTTTCAATTCAGATCTAGTGATATTTGTTGTCGATAATAAAGCAGGGATAACTCCATACGATAAAGAAATAGCAAAAATTTTAAGAAAATCTAATAAGAATATTCTTTTAGTCATTAATAAGATTGATGTTAAATCAGCTGAAGGTCCTGATGTTTTTCAAAGTCTTGGGTTCAAAGAACAAATTTTAGTAAGTGCATCGCATAATCAAAATATCTCGGAGATAAAGAAAAGAATCTTTGAGCACTTTCCCCAGAATCTCAAAACAGAAAGGGATATTTTTACAAAAATCTGTATTGTTGGGAAACCAAACGTTGGTAAATCGTCAACAATCAACAGCTTTTTAGAGGAAGAGAGGTTAATTGTATCGGATATACCTGGCACAACGGTTGATTCGATAGATACAGAGGTTAGCTATAAAGGAAAGAATTACTTATTCATTGACACCGCGGGTGTAAGAAAAAAAAGCAGAGTTACTCAGAAAGAGGAAAAGTTTTCTGTCATAAAATCATTTGATTCCTTGCAAAAATCTGATTTATGCTTATTTTTGCTTGATTCAAAAAATTTCTTGAAAGATCAAGATCTTACCATATTCAATAAAGTCCTAAGCATAGGAAGGGCCACAATAATAGTTATAAATAAGTCTGATCTTCTCTCAAAAGTAGAGGTTAAATCCCTAAGCGAAAAAATTAAAAATCAGCCTGAATTAAAAAATTTTCCAGTGGTCTTCTATTCAGCAAAAGAAAAAAAAGGGATAAGAGACCTTTTTAATCAAATCTATAGAGTCTTTGAAAATACAAAAACTAGACTTTCCACTAATAAATTGAACTCGATTCTTAAAAAAGCCCTTGAACGAAAGACAATTCCATTTAAAGGAAAGTTTAAACCTAAAATAAGATATGTGCACAAAGGAAGTTCAAACCCTCACACCTTAATTTTTCATGGAAATTCATTAGAAAAAATTGAGGGAAGTTATGAAAGGTTCCTCAAAAACTTTTATCTTAAGAATCTAAGACTTGATGGTGTTCATTTGAATTTAAAATTTCTAAGTTCCAAAAACCCATTTAAATAGCATAAATTAAGGATAAATTTATTTATCTTATTTATAATAACGTCAAATAATGAGAAGGCGTCCAACATTTATAAATTTGCTTTTAATAAAGCTTCCAATTCCAGCAATATCCTCTATTTCTCATAGAGCAACTGGAATCATAAATTTTTTTATTACGATACCAACTTTTGTGTTTTTATTTCTCACAGGATTCTTGCTAGATGAAAGTAATTCTTGGGATGCTAATAAGTTTAATTTAGAGATAAAGGTTTTGATATCTGTATCTCTGATATCAATTACCTACCATATTTTTTCTGGCCTTCGGCACTTGATAATTGATTTTAGTAATTATGGACATGAAATTGAACAGGCAAGGACTTCAGCAATTATTGTTTTCTTATTTACCTTTTTCCTATCATTCCTGTTAATAATGGAGGTTTGGTAATGGGAACTACAATGTGGTACCTGCAGAGAACAACATCTGTATTTATACTTTTGTACATAATGTATATTTTTTATGGCTATTTAATCTACCCTTATTCTGAGAATGGCTCACTATGGTTCAATGACATTAGAAGCATTCAAATGAAAATTTTTACAACTTTATTTGTCATATCTTTGTTTATCCATAGCGTTCAAGGGTTAAAAGCTGTTGAAGATGATTATCTCTCAGAAAGAACTTTGGGCTTTGTTTCAACGGATTTGGCAAATTTTTCTAAAATTTTCCGTTTCATTTATAGATTCTTTATTGCTTTAGTGATTTTTGTTCTTACCTATGTATTAATATTTAATTATTTGATGAGTTAACTGTGGAAATTAAAGGACAACAAGTTTCAGAAAAATCTTTTGATGTTTTAATCGTTGGCGGAGGCGGCTCTGGACTTAGAGCTGCATTGGAAATATCAAAATCAGGATTAGAAGTTGCTGTAATATCAAAGGTGTTTCCAACTCGATCACATACTGTGGCAGCTCAGGGCGGCATAACTTGTGCAATAGCAAGCGCTGATCCAGATGACGATTGGAGATGGCACATGTTTGATACCATAAAAGGGTCAGACTACATTGGTGATCAAGATGCCATTGAATATATGTGTTCTGAGGGACCTGAAGCAGTTTTTGAGCTTGAACATATGGGGCTACCATTTTCTCGGTTTGAAAACGGCAGAATCTACCAAAGACCGTTTGGAGGACAATCAAAAGAATTTGGAGAGGGAGGTCAGGCAGCAAGAACTTGTGCAGCCGCAGATAGAACAGGCCATGCATTATTACATACCCTTTATCAAGCAAATTTGAAAGCAGGAACAAAATTTTTAAATGAGTGGTTTGCTGTTGACCTAATAGAAAATAGTGAGGGAGCAATTGGTGGAATCAGTTGCTTTGACATGGAAACTGGCGAAATCTCAATTATAAGATCAAGTGCAGTCGTCCTTGCAACCGGGGGAGCAGGCCAAGTATATGAACAAAATACAACTTCATTAATTTGTACTGGAGATGGATTAGGTATGGTTCTAAGAAATGGATTACCTCTGCAAGATATGGAAATGTGGCAGTTTCACCCTACAGGTTTGTATGGCAATGGATCACTCATGACAGAGGGATGCCGTGGTGAAGGAGGTTATTTAATTAATTCTGAAGGTGAGAGATTTATGCCTAATTATGCACCCAAAGCGAAAGATCTTGCATCAAGAGATGTTGTTTCAAGATGTATAGTTCAAGAATTAATTGCTGGACGTGGTTGTGGAGAAAAGAGGGATCATGTTCTCTTAAAAATTGATCACCTTGGGGAAGAAGCAATTAAAAGCAAGCTTCCAGAGATAAGAGAAATATCTATGACTTTTGCAGGGGTAGACCCAATAAAAGATCCTATTCCTGTTGTTCCTACATGCCATTACATGATGGGTGGTATACCAACTAATGTGAATGGACAGGTGCTAACAACTGATGTGAAAGGAAAAGATCAAATTGTTCAGGGATTGTATTCTATAGGAGAGGCAGCAAACGTGTCAGTGCATGGAGCAAATAGACTGGGAGGGAACTCACTCTTAGACCTTGTAGTATTTGGAAGGGCTGCTGGAAGGCATATCAAGCAAGATATAAAATCAGGCCATAGATCAGAACTTTCAAAAGGGAATATCGAAAAATCTATAGATATACTTCGTAGATTAGACAGCAGTAAGAGTGGTGAAAGTGTCTTTGATCTTAAATCGGATATGCAAAAAACAATGCAAGACTATTTTGGGGTATATCGTAATCAGAAATTGATGAGTCAGGGAATTGAGAAGTTAAAAGAGATTGAAGAAAGAACAAAATCTCTTCATTTGAGAGACAAATCAAATCAATTTAACTCTGAAAGAGTTGAAGCACTCGAATACATAAATATGCTTGGAATCGCAAAAGCAACTGCTTATGCAGCATATGAAAGAAAAGAAAGTAGAGGGGCACATGCCAGAGAAGATTTTCCTGAAAGAGATGATGAAAAGTGGTTATCTCATTCTTTATATTTTTTAAAAGATAACTCTGTAGCAAAAAGGGCGGTAAATTTTTCACCAAAAACAATCGATGCCTTTAAACCAAAAGCAAGAGTTTACTAGTGAAAATATTAAAACTTAGTCTATACAGATTCGATCCAGAAAAAGACGATCGGCCTTACATGTCAGACCACTCAATTAAAATGGAAGGTTACGGAAATATGATGGTAATCGACGCAATTAGAAAAGCTCAAGAAAAAGATCCCACAATCACATTTAGAAGGTCTTGTGCCCAAGGAGTTTGTGGTTCAGATGGAGTAAATATGAATGGTCAAAACGGCCTAGCTTGCATTACTTCTGTTTCTTCAGTTGCAGTAGCAAACAGGCTTGAGGTAAGACCATTGCCAGGTTTGCCAGTTGTCAAAGATTTGATAGTTGATATGAAACCATTTTATGACCAATATGAGAAGATAAAGCCTTTTTTAGATAACGATGAAGAAATTAATACTGGCCATGAAAGGTTACAAAGTCCAGACGAAAGAAAAAAGCTAGATGGTTTATATGAGTGTATTTTATGTGCTTGTTGTTCAACAAGTTGCCCATCATTTTGGTGGAACCCCGAAAAATTTGTAGGACCTGCTGCACTTCTTCAGGCATACAGATTCATTGCTGACACAAGGGACAAGCAAAAGCTGAAAAGACTAAAAAAACTAAACGATGCTTTTAGTGTATACAGATGTCATGGGATAATGAATTGTACTTCTGTTTGTCCAAAAGGGTTAAATCCATCAAAGGCAATCAACGAAATTAAAAAGGAGTTAAGAAAAATAGGATAGTGTCTAAGTCAATTGAGGAGAGGATAAAAGAAAGCTTTAATTATGGTACTAACTTCAGTTACTTAGAAAACCTTTATAATAAATATCTTACAGATCCTGATACGGTTGAATCGAAGTGGAAGCAATACTTTGATTCTATCCAGAACGGAACAGGTGAAATCAATCATCAACATATTCTTCAGGAGTTTAAAAATAAAAAATTCCACTCCAATGAATCTCCCCGCTCAGAAAAAAATTCTACATCAAATAAAAGTTCAGATGTTCAAAACCTTGTTAATGCTTACAGAAGAAGAGGACATCAAATAGCCACTATCGATCCGTTGGATCTCAGGATAAAAAAAGAAATTCCAGAATTAGGGCTTTCCTTCCATAATCTATCTCCAAACGATCTTACAGAAAAATTTGCGCTTTCAAATTTTCTTAATTCAAAAGAAATGCAGCTTAAGGATATTCTGGAATCAGTCAAAAGTACTTATACCTCAAATATTGGATACGAGTTTATGCACATAGGTAATAGCAAGATTCGTAAATGGTTCTTGGAAAGGATTGAAGGCAAGAAAACTCCTTATGACTTCTCACAGGATGAAAAATCACATATTTTAAAAAGAGTTGTTGATTCTGAGGGTTTAGAGAAATTCCTTGCTTCAAAATACCCTGGCGCCAAAAGATTTGGCCTTGAAGGTGGTGAATCACTGATTCCACTAGTAGATACATTAATTGAAGATTTTGGTGCAAAGGATGCAAAAGAAATTTGTTTAGGGATGTCCCATCGTGGAAGATTGAATGTTTTAATTAACGTAATGGGCAAAAAACCCAGTGAACTATTTACAGAATTTGCTGAAGATTTAGAAATCCATGATGCTAGAACTGGAGATGTTAAATATCACCTAGGGTTTTCCTCTAATATCTTAACAAGTGGAGGGGAAGTTCATTTATCGCTTGGTTCAAACCCTTCTCATTTAGAAATTGTAAATCCTGTGGTTCTTGGATCTGTACGAGCAAGACAGGATAGAAGGCTTGACGAGAGTAAAAATAAAGTTGTTCCGATCTTGATTCACGGAGATGCATCTTTTGCGGGACAAGGTGTGGTTATGGAAATATTGCAACTTTCCCAAACTAGAGCATTTGGAGTTGGCGGAACGGTACATATTGTTGTCAATAATCAAATTGGATTTACTACAAGCCTTCAGGAGGATGCAAGGTCAACAGAGTATTGTACTGATGTTGGCAAAATGATTGAAACACCAATCATTCATGTTAATGGTGATGATCCTGAAGCATGTGTTATGGCTGCTAAGGTCGCAGTTGAATATAGAGATAGCTTTAAGAAAGATATAATCATTGATTTTGTTTGCTACAGAAGAAGAGGACACAATGAAAGCGACGAGCCTTTTGCAACCCAACCTCTTATGTATTCAAAGATACATTCTAAAAACACTGTAACTGAGCTTTATTCAAAAAAGCTCATTGAAAGCAAGGCAATAAGTGAAGAGGTTTTTGAAGCTTATAAAAAAGATTACAGAGACCACATGGAAAAAGGAGAAATGGTTGCAGAATCATTATCATCTGATCCAGATAAATCAATATATTTCGATTGGACACCTTATCTACAGCCTAATTTAAAAAAGAGTTATCCAACGCTTGTAAGTAGAGCAAATCTTGAAATAGCAGTCAAACACTGTTTATCTTTTCCAGAGGACTTGCAGATGCAGAAACAGGTTCAAAAAATGTATTCCGATAGAGAAAAAATGCTCAAGGGGGAATTGAAACTAAATTGGGGATTTGCAGAGATGGCAGCTTATGCCACTTTACTTCAAGAGGGATATCCAGTGAGAATAACTGGTCAAGATACTAGAAGAGGCACATTCTCGCATAGACATCTTGTTGTTAAGGATCAAAAAAGTGGAGAGGGTACAGTCCCACTTGCAACTCTAAATAAAGGAAATAAAAAATTTGAAATCTTTGACTCACTTTTATCAGAAGAAGCAGTGCTTGGATTTGAATATGGTTACTCATCAACATGGCCTGAAGGCTTAGTAATTTGGGAAGCTCAGTTTGGGGATTTCGCAAATGTTGCACAAGTTGTTATTGACCAGTTTATTGTAAGTGCAGAAACAAAGTGGGGAAGACTATCGGGACTAACTATGTTTCTTCCACACGGATATGAAGGACAAGGCCCTGAGCATAGTAGCTCAAGGCTAGAGAGGTTTTTACAACAATGTGCGTACGATAATATTCAGGTATGTATTCCTACTCTTCCATCACAAATCTTTCATTTATTACGAAGGCAAACTATAAGACCAATAAGACGGCCTCTTATAGTACTAACACCAAAAAGTCTACTAAGAAATCCTGAAGCATCTTCATCTATTGAAGAACTTTGTTCAGGAAACTTTAAAAATATTATCATTGATGAGAAAAAGGGATTAACCAAATCTGTAATCTTCTGCTCAGGCAAAATATACTTTGATCTTAAAAAGGAGATTGAAACAAAAAAATTGAAAGGAATTCAGCTTGTAAGATTAGAGCAATTATATCCATTTCCTGAAAGTGAGCTTACATCATTCACAAATTCCATTAAATGTAAGAATTTCCTTTGGGTTCAGGAGGAACCAGAAAATATGGGTGCATGGCTTATGATAAGACATAGGCTTGAAAAGTTATTAAACAAAACAAAAAAAGGGTATAAATTAGGCGTTGTTGCAAGGAATCCATCTGCTGCTCCTGCAGGCGGATATCAAAAATATCATCAAAAACGTCAAAAAGAGATAGTTAGAAGAGCATTAGAGTACTAGAATATACAGCATGGCTGAAGACATAAAATCCCCAGTATTCCCTGAATCAGTTTTTGAAGGAACTTTGTCAAATTGGCTTAAAAAAGAGGGAGAAAGTTTCAAACAGGATGAAATCTTAGCAGAAATAGAAACCGATAAAGTGGTTATCGAAGTAACTGCTCCAAAGGATGGAACTATTGAAAAGATTATCATTCCTGAGGGAACAACAATAAAAAGCTCTGAGGTCATAGGTAATTTTAATGTTGTTGAAAACATTAAGAAATCAAAACCAATCAGCACAAAAGAAAAAGCAAACCAAGTTACACCACCTGAGAAAACTAAAAATAAAAGTGAATCTAAAGAGCTTAATTCACAAAAAAAAGGATTTAGGATGGGGCCTGCCGCAAAAAAACTTTTGAATGAGAAGGATATAGCTATTGAAGATATTCAATCCACATCCAAGAAGGGTGTGATTACAAAGAGTGACATTGTTAGAAACATAAATCAAGACTCAAACCCATCAGAGTCTGTAAGCGAAGACAATTCATCAATTTCAAACAGTGAATCGTCCAAGAGGGTCCCAATGACAAGGTTAAGAGCGGTGGTGGCAGATAGACTATTAGAATCTCAAGCCCAAACTGCTTCATTAACAACTTTCAATGAGGTTGACCTATTTGAGGTAAAAAAATTAAGAGAAAAATATAAAGAGGACTTCGAAAAAAAATATGGAGTAAAGCTAGGTTTTATGGGCTTATTTTTAAAAGCTTCTTCAATTGCTTTACAGGAAATGCCTATTGTAAACGCTTCTATTGAAGGTACCGACATCATATACCATGGCTTCCAGGATATTGGGGTAGCTGTTTCTACTGAAAGAGGCCTTGTTGTTCCAGTGATAAGAAATGTTAGCAATATGTCAATTGCAGAAATCGAAAGTTCCATAAAAGATTATTCAATAAAAGCTAGAGATGGCAAGCTTTCAATTGACGATATGATGGGCGGAACTTTTACTGTTTCAAATGGAGGCGTTTTTGGATCTTTGCTCTCAACACCTATTTTAAACCCACCTCAATCCGCAATCCTTGGGATGCATAAGATACAAGATAGACCAATGGTAGTTGATGGAAATATCGAGATCAGACCAATGATGTATCTTGCACTTACTTATGATCATAGGTTGCTTGATGGCAAGGATGCAGTATCATTTCTTGTGAAAATAAAGGAATCTCTGGAATCACCAGAGTCAATGATGTTAGGAATATAAATGGATTTTGATGTAGTAGTCATAGGAGGAGGCCCTGGTGGATATGTAGCAGCAATTAAAAGCGCTCAATTAGGGCAAAAAGTTGCTTGTATTGAATTTGATAGCAATGAAGATAAAAAAATAAAACTTGGAGGTACATGTTTAAATGTTGGGTGCATACCTTCGAAATCACTTCTAGATTCATCTTATAAATTCCACCAAATCACTCATGGCTTAGAAGAACATGGAATCACTTTAAGTAAGCCAAAACTTGAACTTAGTAAAATGATGGAAAGAAAAAATTCTATTGTAAAAAAACTCACTTCAGGAGTATCTCAATTATTTGCTCATAATAAAGTTACTTCAATTCACGGAAGAGGAAAATTAATTGACCAAAATACAGTTGAAGTTACAGATGATAAGGGGAAAAAGAAAAAAGTAACAGCAAAAAATATTATTTTAGCCACAGGCTCCAGACCTATTAACATCCCATCAGTTCCATGGAATGGCACAACGATTATAGGAAGTTCCGGAGCTTTAGAGTTAACAGAGGTGCCTAAGAATTTAGCAATAATTGGTGCCGGGGTAATTGGCCTAGAACTTGGGAGTGTATGGTCAAGATTAGGATCAAAAGTTGAAATTTTTGAGGCAGAAAAAGAATTCTTACCCATGCTTGATAAAGATGTTTCAAGAGTCATTGAAAGAGAGTTTAGAAATCAAAACCTCAATATCAATCTTGGCTGTTCTGTAGAAGGATCAAAAAAATCAAGAAAAGGTGTTGCTTTAGATATAAATATTGATGGAAAAGTAGACAACAAAAATTTTGATAAAGTAGTTGTTGCTGTTGGAAGAAGACCATTTACTGAAAATTTACTTTCTCCAAACTGTGGGTTAGAGCTTGATGAGAGAGGATTTATTACAGTCGATGATTATTGCAAAACAGAGTTTGATAATATTTATGCAATTGGGGATATAGTTAGAGGGCCTATGCTAGCCCACAAGGCAATGGAAGAAGGTATCATGGCTGCAGAGAGAATTGCAGGGAAAAAAATGGAAGTAAATTATGATTTGGTTCCCTCCGTCATCTACACCCATCCTGAAATTGCGTGGGTCGGTAAAACTGAAAAGCAACTCACAAAAGAAAATATTGAGTATAAGAAAGGTAACTTTCCTTTTGCAGCAAGTGGAAGAGCTCTCGCATCTGGTGAGTCGGTCGGGCTGGTAAAGGTTTTGGCAAGTAAAGAAACAGATGAAGTGGTAGGTGTTCAAATTTTTGGTAATGGAGCTGCAGAAATACTTCAACAAGGGCTTATTGGTATGGAATTTTCAGCAAGTTCAGAAGATTTTGGATTAACTATGTTTAGCCATCCTACAGTTTCTGAAGCACTGCATGAAGCTGCATTGGCAGTAAATAAGCAAGCTATTCATATAGGTAATTGATGAATCTTCACGAGTATCAGGCCAAGGAGCTTTTTGAAGAATATGATTTACCTGTATCTAGAAGAGCCATCATTTCAGAAAAAGATCAAATACAGGAAGCACTAGAATTAATTAATTTTAACAATGGATGTGTCGCAAAAGTTCAAGCTCATACTGGAGGAAGAGGCAAAGTTGGTGGTGTAAAGATTTGTAAGACGATTGAGGATGTTCAGCAATTTGTTGATCAATGGCTTGGTAAACGCATAAAAACAATCCAAACAGATGAAAACGGATTACCTGTTAATGTAATTTCAGTTGAGGAGTTAACAGATGTTGATAAGGAATTGTATCTAAGTTTAGTTATAGATAGAGGGGCAAAATGTGTTTCAATTATTCTCTCTGAAGCAGGCGGTATGAATATCGAAGAAGTTGCCGAAAAGACACCAGAAAAGATTCTAAAAGCTGAATTAAATAGTAATTTTAAAATTTCATCTGATCAGATTTCCCTTTTTGCAAGAAATCTTGCATTTAATAAAACACAGGAAAGCGAATTCAAACATATTGTAGAAAATTGCTGCAAAATTTTTAAAGACAAAGATCTGAGTCTTTTAGAAATTAACCCTCTCGTTATTACTAAAGCGGGCGCTCTGCATTGTTTGGATGCTAAGTTAAATATAGACGAGAATGCCTTGTTCAGGCAGGAGCAAATTGCAGAAAAAAGAGATGCATCTCAAGAGGATTCTAGAGAATTTGAAGCAAAACAGAATGATTTAAGTTATGTTGCTCTAGATGGAAACATAGGTTGCATGGTTAATGGTGCTGGCCTTGCAATGGGTACAATGGACACAATTAAATTATATGATGGTGAGCCAGCAAATTTTCTTGACGTGGGCGGAACAGCTACCAAAGAAAGAGTATCTTCTGCTTTTAAACTAATACTTTCAGATAAAAATGTTAAGGGGATTTTAGTCAATATTTTTGGAGGAATTGTGCGATGTGATCTTATCGCTGAAGGAATAATTGAAGCTATTAAAGAAATTAATGTTGAAATTCCAATAGTTGTTAGATTGCAAGGTAATCAATCTAACCTAGGGAAAAAGCTTCTTAATGAATCAGGTTTAAATGTAATTGGAGAAGATTCATTACAACTAGCAGCAAAAAAAGTAGTGGATCTTGTTAAATGAGTGTACTTATAGATAAAAATACAAAAGCTATCTTTCAGGGTTTTACAGGATCTCAAGCAACTATGCATGCTGAACAATGTATTAATTACGGAACAAATATTGTGGGTGGAGTAACACCTGGAAAAGGTGGTATAGAACATCTCAATAGGCCTGTTTTCAATTCGGTGAAAGATGCCTGCTCTGAAACAAATGCCAACGTCAGCGTTATATTTGTGCCAGCAAGATTCACCAAAGCAGCAATAATTGAGGCTGCAGAATCAGGAATAAAGTTAATTATATGTATTACTGAGGGTGTTCCGGTGATCGATATGATCGAGGTAATTAATGAACTAAAAAATTATCCCGAAGTAAGATTAGTTGGCCCCAATTGCCCAGGAGTAATTACTCCTGGAGAGGCAAAATTAGGAATAATGCCAGCTGACATTCACATGAAAGGTTCTGTAGGGATAGTTTCTCGGTCTGGAACTCTAACATATGAAGCAGTTAAACAGACTACAGATGCTGGGATAGGTCAAAGCAGCTGCATTGGTATAGGTGGAGACCCTGTGAATGGAACATCATTCATTGACTGTTTAGAAATGTTTGAGAAAGATCAGCAAACTGAATCAATAGTTATGGTTGGTGAGATAGGCGGCACTGCAGAGGAAGAAGCTGCAGAATTTATCAAAACAAATATTTCTAAGCCAGTTGTCTCTTATATTGCTGGAGTAACAGCTCCTAAAGGAAAAAGAATGGGGCATGCTGGAGCAATTATCTCTGGAGGCAAAGGAACTGCACAAGATAAATTTAAAGCTTTAGAATTAGCAGGAGTCTCAGTTGTAACTGATTTAAATTTGATTGGCTCTCGGCTTAAAGAGCTCCTTTAGTTTTCTTTTTTTATTTTTCAACCTCTTCAAGTTCAAGAAAGCACTAATCATTATTCCAATTATCATTCCAAACCACATACCTTCTGGGCCATTTGGGATATAGTCCCCACTTTCAAAAGCAAAATAAATGCCTAGAGGCAACGCACAAACCCAATAAGAAATAATAAAATTTATCATGGGACCAAAGGTGTCTTTATGCCCTCTTAGTGAACCGATAGCAGAGAACCCAATTGCATCTGGTATCTGAAAAATTAAAGAATAGTAAAGTAAGATGATTGCAATTTTTGATACAGAAACATCCGATGTATAAAATGAAATTAATTGAGATCCTAGAAAGAAAATAATTAAAATATTTATAACTGCTATTAAGATTGAAGATCTTAAAGAAAAATTAGATGCGTAATTTGCTTGAGAATAGTTCTGTTCTCCAACTAAATTTCCTACTCTAATTGCTGATGCAAGACCAAGAGATAATGGCAACATAAATAGCAATCCAACAATATTGATTGCAATAGTATGTGCAGCAAGTGCTGTTGAGCCAAAAAATGAAATGATTAGTGCTGCACCACTGAACATACTTAGTTCAACAAAGACCCCAAAGCTAATTGGCCCTCCGATTCTAAAGAGTTCTAAAGTACTTAAAAAATCAGGATTTATAAACTCCCCATATATATTTGTTTTTTTATATTTTTCTGAAAACAAAGTTACTAACCAAAAGATAACTAAACCAATTATTACAAGAATAGTTGTTGCATACCCACAACCTACGCCTCCATAATCAAAGTAGAATATAAACAGATAATTAAATGGGATATTTAAAATAAAGATCCCAAAACTGATCAAAAAAACAATCCGCGTTTGTGTAATTCCCTCACTATATCCTCTAAGTGCTTGATATATCGTCATAGGGATAGCTCCGTAAGAAATAATTTTTAGATATTCAATTGAAATATTTTTAATATCTGCCTCAGTATCTATAAAATTGAAAATCAAATGAGAGTTCCTTAATACAAGAAAAAAAATAAACCCAATCAAAAGCGCTGCCCATAAAAACCTTCTGGTTTTCAGTTTTATTTGTGTAAAATCTTTTTTTCCATAAAGTTGCGCAATAATTGGATTAATTCCAAACATGACCCCCGCAGTTAGAAAATAGATGGGATTAAATATTGAAGCAGCTAGTCCAAGGCCTGCGAGGTCATCTGAACTGTAATAACCTGCCATAATGTAATCCGTTGTTGTCAGCCCATACATTACAAGCTGAGTTCCTAGTATTGGCAACCCTAAGGATATAAACTTTTTAGCTTCTTGTTTAAAATTAGATATATTAAGGCTAATCATGATAGTGGTATTCTAGCTTATAATTAATTAAGGAGTAGATCATAAATAAAGAACACAGACCATATTGGTTAAAGCATCTTTTTAATTCATTTAGTGCTTTTTACATACATCATTTTTTAAAACCAAAATTTTCTGGTTTTGGAAAGAATGTCATGATTCTTAAACCCCAGTATCTCAGGCTTTTTGGGACCAATATAAGCATTGGAAACTTTGTTACGATTATTTGTGCTTCTGATAGGAAAGTAGATATATCGACCTGGCAAACTGATAAGTTAAATGGGGAAATATTTATTGATGACTATGTCTTAATGTCACCCGGAACAAACTTAAGATGTGCAAAGAAAATAAGTATTGGAAAATCATCTATGATTGCAAGTGACGTCACTATTACTGATTCTGATTGGCATGGAATATACGACAGAACCGACTATGTTGCGCTGCCAAAAGAAGTAGAAATTGAAGAAAACGTATGGATCGGAGAGAGATCAATAGTTCTTAAAGGGAGTAAAATTGGTAAAAACTCGATAATAGGGGCAGGCTCAGTGGTTGCAGGTGATATTCCGGAAAATTGTATATTTGCAGGTAATCCAGCAAAATTTGTAAAGAAACTTGATAAAAATGATTTTAAAACAAGAGAAAGCTTATTTGAGGAATCATCAACCTACCTGGAAGATCTGATCGAAATTGAAAAAAGAACTACCAGTCAAAATACTTTATATAGCTGGATAAGATCAGTTTTTTGGCCAAAAAATGAAGATTAAAATCGACAATAAAATACCATATATAAACTATTTTACCGAGGGTCTAAATATTGATATTGACCTTTTTGATGATCAGTCATTTAAATTAGACTCTTTATCAGAAGATTCCATCGTGGTCATAAGATCCACCTATAAAACTCATGGCCTAGAGGCTCCGGAATTTCTTAAACTTTTATGTTCTGTTTCAGCAGGAGAGGATCATGTAGACAAGGATCATTTAGATAAAAAATCTATTGATTATAGTTTTTCTTCAGGAGCTAACTCTTGTGCAGTTGCTGAGTATTTCTTTTCATGTCTTGCCTTATTATTAAAAAAAAGAGCTTTTAAATTTGAAAAAGATAGAGTGCTTGTTGTGGGTAATGGCAATATAGGAAGCAGAATCTATAAAACGCTAAAAGAATTCAGTTTCAATGTAGACACATATGACCCCTTCAAGGAGTCAACTATAAAAAACCTTAATCATATCGATGATTATGGTGTTATCACATTCCACATTCCTCTTACAAATAACACTTCATACCCAACAAAAGGTTTAGTCAATAAGTTATTTTTAGAAAAAATGAGAAAAAATTCATGGATTATCAATACATCAAGAGGTGGAATTGTGAACGAAGAAGACTTCATGTCACAAAATAAAGTTTCTATTATTTCGGATGTCTTTAATAACGAGCCAAGTATAAATAAAGATTTCCAAAAATCATGCTATTTAAGTACACCTCACATTGCAGGCCATACTCAATTTTCACGCTATCAAATGACCAAGATGGCATTCGAGAAAATTTTTGCATTTCTTAAACTGCGAGCTCCAAATTTTAAAGGTCTAGAGTGTCCTGACCCAGAACCATTAAATATAAGACAGCTTGAATTAGATTTTAGCGATTATGGATTTCCTGTAGACCTTATCTTAAATACGTATGATCCGACTTTAGATAAATTTAAATATGCAGAATTTAAAAAATTCAGAGATAATTACCATAATAGATTGGGATTTGCACAAAAAGGAATTATTTTTAATGATCATCGATATGAAACTCTCATTAAAAAAATAGGTTTTTGTATAAATCCGTGATCTAAAGTTGAATGATAAAAAAGTAAAATAATATGACAGAATGAAAAAAATTAATAAAAATTTAACCCCTGAAGAAGAGTATGTTTTAAAGGACAAAGGAACTGAATATCCATTTTCTGGAAAATTTGATAGTTTTTATGAAGATGGTATTTATAAGTGTAAAAACTGCGGTGCAAAATTATTTAAGTCAGACTCAAAATACAATGCAGGATGTGGTTGGCCAAGTTTCTTTGAAGCAGTAAACGAGACTGCAATAAAATATGAAAAAGATAATTCAATTTTTGGAAGACCGAGGACTGAAATTTTATGTGCAAACTGTGATGGTCATCTTGGACACGTTTTTGAGGATGGGCCCAAAGAAAAAACTGGTTTAAGGTATTGCGTTAATTCAATATCATTAGATTTTGAAGAAGAGAAAAATTAATTGAACATATCTAGATTTTGGAAATCATCTTTTGGGTTTTCCTTTTTTACATTTATTTCAAGAATATTTGGCTATCTTCGTGATCTTGTTTTATCGTCAAGCTTGGGAGCTAGCAATATTCATGACATCTTTGTTGTAGTTTTTCGTATACCAAATGTTTTTAGGAGTTTTTTTGGCGAGGGTGCAATGTCCCAATCTCTTGTGCCAAGTATTCTTGAGGCAAAGAAAAACCAAAAAAAATTCTTAAACCAAGTCTTTACTTTACTTTTCACAGTATTATCGCTTTTTGTAATAATTGTTTTATGCTTCCCTAGTTTGTTCATTGCCTTATTTGCCCCAGGCTTTTTGTCAGATGGAAATAAATTTGACAATTCAAGTTATTTCTTAAGATTAGTGTTCCCATATATTCTTTTAATTTCAGTTGTAGCATTTTTGGGTGCAATTCAAAATTCAAATAAACAATTTCAAGCTGTCGCAGCTACGCCAATAATTTTCAATATCACGTTAATTATTTTTGCTCTTTCAGTATCTGAGCTGAGTTTAACAGTAATTGGGATTTCGATACTAGTTGCAGGCTTAATGCAACTAATTCTAAATCTGTGGATTACTTTCAAATTTAACTATTTTCCAAGTCTAGATTTTAATTTTGATTTCAGCCTTTTAAGCTCATTTTTTAATAGATTGCTCCCAGCAATTTTTGCTGCAGGAATTTATCAAATAAATATCCTTGTCGATACTATCTTTGCTTCTTTCCTTACGGCTGGCAGCCCAACTTGGCTATATCTTTCAGAAAGAATAATCCAGTTGCCTTTAGGCATGTTTGGGGTAGCAGTTGCGGTTGTTTCCTTGCCCAATATTTCTGAATTTTTTCAGAAAAAAAATTATGACGCATTAAGAGCTAATATATTTCAGGGATTTTCTGCGGTCATTTTAGTTGGCTTTGCTTCATTAGTAGGGCTCTTTCTTCTCTCTGAATTAATAGTTTTTCTTTTATTTGAACGGGGACAATTTACTAGCTTTGATACAATTCAAACATCAAAAAGTTTGCTTGCTTACGCATTTGGATTGCCGTTTTTAATGTCGAATAAATTCTTTAATACTATTTATTTTGCTATGTCAAAGACATCTATGGTCTTGAAATTAGGTCTAGTTTCATTGTTTATAAACATATTACTAAACTATTTTTTTGTTTATGTTTTAGAATTAAATCATGTAGGAATAGCGCTAGCCACAAGTTTTAGCGCTATTGCAATATATCTAATTTCATTATTTTGGCTAAATAAAAATGACCTTTTTAATGGAAGAGGAAAAATTCTGTCATATATTTTTGCACTTTTAGGCTTACTAATAATGATTTTTACAATAAAAATATAAATGAATAAATATGTAACAACAATTGGGAATTTTGATGGTGTACATTTAGGACATCAAGCAATACTTAGGCTTATCAAAGAAAAAGCAAAAAAATATAAATGCCATACAAAATTGATAACATTTAATCCATATCCATTTGAATATTTTGATAGCACCAAGCTCAGAATTAGCTCAGATTATGATAAAGATAATATTCTAGACAGCATGGGTATTGATTCGAGGGTATATTGTGAATTCAATGAGCATTTCAAAGATCTAAGCGCAGAGGAGTTTTTTAATAATTACATAAGAACAGATAGCCTAAGCATAGTGGTTGGTAAGGATTTTCGTTTCGGAAAAGATAGGCAGTCAGGCATTAGCGATCTTAAGAAATTTTGTGACAAAAGTTCAATTGAATTTTATGTTTTGGAAGATTTTATAGTTGAATCAGAAAGAGTAAGCAGCTCACAAATTAGACTGCTTCTTAAAAATAGTGAATTTAACAAAGTAAAAGCACTTTTAGGAAGGCCATATAAGATTTCAGGAAAGGTAAATACTGGCATGAAAGTAGGAAGAACAATCCAAACACCTACCGCTAATGTGCAAATCGGTGACCAGCAGTATTGTTTTTCAGGGGTTTTTTTATGTAAGGCAGCTTTAAAGAATAAAACGTATTATGGAATTGCTAATTTTGGCCCAAAGCCTTCATTTGACGATCATAAACAATCTTTAGAAGTTAATCTTTTTAATTTTAATGATAATATTTATGGAGATATACTTACTGTTGAATTTTTGCATAAAATCAGAGAGCAAATAAAATTTTCATCTATTGATGATTTAAAATCGCAAATCAAAAACGATCAAAAACTAGCAAAAGATTTAATTAAAAACTATGAGTGAGAAAAAAGACTTAAAGCTAAATTTGCCCCACACTAAGATTCCAATGAAAGCGGCACTTAATCAAAGAGAACCAGAATTCATGCAAATTTGGAAAGATAGAAAGGTATATCAAAAAATTAGGCAACATAAGAAAAGCAAAGAAAAATTTCACTTGCACGATGGACCTCCCTATGCAAATGGTCAAATTCACTTGGGCCATGCTGTAAATAAAGTTCTTAAAGATATCGTAATGAAATCAAAATCATTATCAGGATACGATGCACCCTATATTCCAGGATGGGATTGCCATGGACTTCCTATTGAGCACCAAGTAGAAAAAAAACTTGGTAAAAAAAGAAGGGAAATTTCCCAAAAAGATTTTCGAAGCCTGTGCAGAGATTATGCAGAAAAACAAATTGAAATTCAGAAAAATGATTTTATCAGACTTGGCGTTTTTGGTGATTGGGAAAAAAGATATGCAAGCCTTGATAAAACCTTTGAGGGCAATGCAATAAATGGCTTTGCAAGAATTTTTCATAATGGCCATGTGGAAAAAGGTTTTAAGCCTGTGCATTGGTGTCCAGAATGTGGATCGTCTTTGGCAGAAGCCGAAGTAGAATATTTAGATAAAGATTCAATAGCAATTGATGTTAAATTCGAATTTGATAAGAAGAGTAAAGAAAAATTAATAAACAGATTCAATTTAGAAAAAAATAAGAACATCTCATTAATCATTTGGACAACAACACCTTGGACTATACCTGGAAATCAGGCAGTATGCTGTAACCCTGAAATAGAGTATTTGATTCTTAGCTGTGTAAATGAGTACATCTTAATTGCTTCAGAACTTAAAGAAGACTGTCTTAAGAGGTGGGCTGGCAATGCTTATGAATCTACAAGCCAAACTCTGAAAGGATCTGACTTAGAAAATTTGAAATTATTGCATCCCTTGTATGGCAGAGAAACTCCTATACTTTTTGGAGCTCATGTTACGACCGAGTCAGGTACTGGTTTTGTTCATACAGCTCCAGCTCACGGTGTTGATGATTTTAATGTCTGCACAAATGAAAATATTGAAGTTGTAAACCCAATATCTATGAACAATTGTTTTAAGGAAGATGTTGGAATATTTTCAGGCACGCATGTGAGAAAAGTTGATCCTATTGTTTTAGAGGAACTTGAAAAGAAAAACTGTCTAATCCACTCAGAAAATTACCACCATAGCTATCCCCACTGCTGGAGGCATAAGACGCCACTAATTTTTATGGCAACTCCTCAATGGTTTATTTCAATGACAAAATCTGGACTTATAGATGGAGCAAACAGAGCCATTCAAGATGTTAAATTTATCCCTGATTGGGGGAAGGAAAGAATGGAAATTATGTTAAAGGATAGGCCTGATTGGTGCATCTCTAGACAGAGAGATTGGGGAATACCAATACCACTATTCTTTGAGAGCGAGTCTGGAGAACTGCACCCAGAGCAAAATGAAATTTTTAATAAAGCCTCAGAAGCAATAAAGAAAACAGGAATTGATTCTTGGAAAAATTTAGAGCTAGGTGTTGACGATAAGGGTTTTGAAAAGTCTAAAGATATCTTTGATGTATGGTTTGATTCTGGTATTACACATTATTGTGTTATGGACGAGCGTTTTGGGTCTAATACTCAAGCTGATTTATATCTTGAAGGAAGTGACCAGCACAGAGGATGGTTTCAGTCATCTTTGCTTACATCAATAGCCATGAAAGGAACCTCTCCATTTAAATCTGTCTTAACACATGGTTTTGTTGTTGACGATTCAGGAAGAAAAATGTCTAAGTCCATAGGAAATGTCGTAGATCCAAAGGATATTATTCAAAACTCTGGAGCAGATATCTTAAGGTTTTGGATTGCTTCTACAGATTTTCGTGGGGAGATGGCTTTCTCAAAAGACATTTTTGATCGATCAATAGACGGTTTTAGAAGAATAAGAAATACTATGAGGTTTATGGTCTCAAATCTATATGATTTTGACCATAAGTTTGAAGAAAAAAATCTACTTTACCTTGACAGAATACTTATAAATAAAACAAAGGAACTTCAAGAGGAAATTCAAAAATGTTACGAGGAATATAATTTTCACTTAATAATTTCGAAAATCTTAAATTTCTGTGTAAATGACTTGGGTGGACTTTATCTGGATGTGATTAAAGACAGATTATATACAATGAAGCCGAACTCTTTGGGACGAAAGTCTGCTCAATATACACTAGATAAAATTTTGAATACCTTGCTCAAAGCCATTAGTCCAATCTTATCTTTTACTGCATTTGAGTTTTATGAAGACATGTTCCCTGGAAAAGGGCATGAAATTTTCCTTGCTGAGTGGGACAGCTATTCTACCAATGTAACAATAGAAGAAACTGGAATATTTGAGGAGTTAGAGAGCTTGAGAGACAGAGTTTATCAAGAGGTTGAAAGAAAAAGAGAGATTGGTGAGATTAAAAATGCATTAGACTCTTCAATAGAAATTACTCTGACAAGTGATATTTTTGAAAAGATTAAGCCTTTTGCAGATGAGTTTAATAAGTTTCTTATTTGCTCGAATTGCGAAATTAACCTTGGAAAGAAAGAAAATATAGAGGTCGTGAAGTCTAATCTTGAAAAATGTTCTAGATGCTGGCACAAAGTAGAGGAACTAAATGATAGTGATATTTGTCCAAGATGTGAGTCAAATATAAGTGGTGCTGGAGAGGATAGGAGTTCATTCTAATTGAAGTATATCGTCCTTTTTTTATTTTTATTATTTCTTGATTTATTCTCGAAATATTATGTTTCGAATTTCATCTCAGACTCTATGACTCTTATACCTTTTATTGACCTACTGGTTACTAGCAACACAGGCATTGCATTTAGTCTATTTAGTTCATCTGATCAGACAATTAAAATTATCTTAATAATGGTAACCTTTCTGGCACTCCTTTTCCTAGGGAATGAATTTAGGAATGCTCAGTCATCGACCTATAAATATGCACTCATTTTGATTATTTCTGGAGGCTTTGGAAACTTTTTTGAAAGAATTATTAGGGGGGCAGTGACTGATTTCTTGCACCTAAGAATTGAAAATTTTTCTTTTTTTGTATTTAATTTAGCTGACCTTTTTATTACCCTGGGCGCTGTTGTAATATTTATTCAATGGATAAGACTTCGAAAAATAAAATAAAAAAAGAAATTCTTTTAGCTAACCCTAGAGGATTCTGTGCTGGGGTCGAGAGAGCAATAGAAATTGTTGAGAAATCTCTTGAAAAATATGATTGTCCTGTTTTTGTAAGACATCATGTAGTCCATAATAAAAAGGTTGTAGAAAGCCTTGAGTCAAAGGGTGTAACCTTCGTAAAAGAGGTTGACGAGATCCCTGATGAATCAATTGCAATATTCAGTGCACATGGAGTGTCTGAGGATGTAGAAATAAGTGCAAATTCAAGAAACTTTAAGTATTTTGACGCTACCTGCCCACTTGTTACAAAAGTACACCTGGAAGTAAAAAAACACGCTAAACAGGGAAGAGATATAATCTTAATTGGACACAAAGGACACCCTGAAGTTGTGGGAACATTGGGAAGACATCCCAAGCATAGCAATACAAAAATTATATTAGTTGAGACTGAAAATGATGTTAAGAGCTTAAATGTGAATGGTGAAAAATTAGCATTTGTTACCCAAACCACTCTCTCAGTAGATGAAACAAAGGAAATAATACGTGCTTTAAAAAAGAAATTTCCAAAAATTGTTGGTCCAAATGCAGACGACATTTGTTATGCTACGCAAAATCGACAAGATGCAGTTAAACAACTTTCCTTAGAGTCAGATTTAGTAATTGTAATTGGATCAAAAAGCAGTTCAAACTCAAATAGGTTAAAAGAGCTTGCAGAAAAGTGTGGCACAGCCTCGTGCCTTATCGATGGATATGAGGATTTAAATACTAGTTTGCTTGAAGATAAAACAGTAGTAGGAATAACTGCAGGAGCCTCTGCCCCAGAATACATAGTCGATGAATTAATTGCATTCCTCTCAAAATTTGATTTTAAAGATGTAAGAAATCTATCAAAAAATAATGAAAATGTTAATTTTAAATTACCAAGGGAACTTCAATAGTGGAAAAGATCGCTGTTATAGGGGCAGGAATACTTGGGGTTAATACAGCATATTTTCTATCTAAAGCTGGATATGAAGTCACTGTATTTGATTCGGAAAGATATGCTGGCATGGAAACTAGCTTTTCTAATGCTGGTCAAATCAGCGCTTGTAATGCTGAAACCTGGACTACGTTGAAAAATATTTCCTCAGGAATAAAGTGGATGTTTAGGGATGATGCGCCGCTTAAATTTAACCCATTGCCAAATATTTTTAATCCATATGAAACCTATCTAAGGTATAAATGGTGTTCACACTTTTTTTTAACTTCTTTAAATGGTAGTCAAAAAATAAATTCAGAAAAAGGTTTTGAGATTTCCCTAAGATCAAGAGAGCTTTATTTAAAAATCGTTGAGGAGGAGGGATTAGACTTTGATTTTCTTCAGAGAGGTATATTGCAAATTGTGGAATCAGAATCTCAGCTTGATGAACTTTATGCTAAAAAAAATTGGATCGAGAATATGGGAATAGAATGGGACTGTCTTGATAAAGAGGGAGTTTACAAAGTTGAGCCAGCTCTCAAAGGAAATGAATCAATTGTAGGAGGAGTCTTTACAAAATCCGATGCATCTGGGGATATACATAAATTCTGTGTTGCACTCTCGAAGAATCTCAGAAAAAAATATGGAGTAACTTTTAAATTTTCAGAAAAAGTTAAAGATATTGGTGGAAATAACAATCCTTACGTTGTCACAGAAATTGATCAATACCCATTTGATAAGGTTGTTATTTGCGCAGGTGTACAGTCACAGTTTTTTAGTAATAAGTTTAAAGATGGCTTAATTATTTATCCAGTAAAGGGATATTCGATAACAATTGATTTAGCAGATAGAAAGTCAATAAGTTCTGCTCCCATCGTGTCTGTAAAAGATGATACAAAAAAAATAGCATGTTCAAGAATTGGAGATCGGTTACGAGTTGCTGGAACTGCTGAATTGGGTGGTTTTAATAAAGATATAAGACATGCAAGAATTCAACCACTAGTTGAGTGGACAAAAAAAAGATTTCCCTCTGTAGAAACAGAAAACTTTCTTCCTTGGGCTGGTTTAAGGCCAATGACATCAACAATGATGCCAGTTATTAGGCGATCAAAAAAGGAAAATGTTTTCTATAATACTGGCCATGGACATTTGGGTTGGACTATGGGAGCTTATTCAGGAAAACTAATAACTGATATCATCAAAAGTTAATTCGTATCTTAAAGTTAGACAGTTTAAAATCTTTAAATGGAAATAGTTAACCATTTATTATCAAATGCAACATTTGTGAAATCGCCAAATTTTTCTGATAGAACAATGCCGGCCGAAATAATTATCCTTCATTGTATAAGCTTACCTGAGGGCGACTATGGAAATAATAATGTCAGAGATCTATTTCTTAATAGACTTAATCTCGATACCCATGAAACATTTGTGAGTTTAAAAAATGTTTCAGTATCTTCACATTTATTTATTAAGAGAACTGGAGAAATAATTCAGTTTGTACCCTTTGATAAAGTAGCATGGCATGCTGGTGTATCAAATTACCGTGGCAGAAATGACTGCAACGAATTTTCAATTGGAATTGAATTGGAGGGAACAATAAAAGATTATTTCGAAGATATACAATATAAAAAGTTAAATGAAATAGTTTTTTGTCTAAGGAAAGAGTATGGACAAATGGAAGTTGTGGGTCATAAAGACGTTGCACCATCAAGAAAGCTTGATCCTGGAGAAAAGTTTGATTGGGAGAGGTTAAATGTTGTTAAGTAGAAAAATCCCATTTAATTTTATTCTTTTAGGAGTATCTGCTTCACTTCCATATTTTGTAACTGGAGCTGCTTTAACAAGATGGCTAAGAGTAGAGGGGATAGATCTATCAGACATAGGTTTACTTTCTTTGGGGGGATTAATCGTTGCAGCAAATTTTCTATGGTCACCTCTAATCAACAGTTTAAAAATTCCTTTACTAGGAACATACATAGGATTAAGAAGATCATGGCTAGCAGCATCACAAATAACACTAGCAATCTTATTTTTTTCATTATCGATGATAAGTCCCTCAGCTTCATTCATAACTTTATTCATAATCGTTTTGTTAATATTCTTTGTCGCCTCAGTACAAGATATCTCTATGGATGCGTACAGAGTTGAGTATGATGAATTTTTTGCAACTGAGAATTTAGCTAGTTCATATGTTGTTGGGTGGAGGATTGGAACATATTTATTTGGAAGCGTAATTTTTTCTGCTGAATCTTCTCTATCGTGGCCTTTAATCCTAAAGATTCTGTCTGTAGTAATGCTCTTGATGGTTATTGTTACACTTGCTTCCAAAAAAGTTAAAGAAGCTCAAATAAGTAAATTTGGTTTCAATGACTTTTTTCCAGCCCTAAAGCAATTTATTCAAAATAAAAACTTTGTAGTTATATTGCTGCTAATTGCATTTTTTAGACTGTCCGATACTGTCCTAGGTTATATGGCATACCCTTTTTATACAGATGTTGGCTTTACCGGGAATGATTTAGCAGTCAAGAATTTATATAATTTTGTTGCTACTTTTGTTGGAGCTTTTTCTGCCGCTTTATTTATGCAAAAAACGTCGCTTCTAAGGGGCCTTTTTGTAGCATCACTTACTATTTTGTTCACTAATCTCTTATTTTCATATTTAGCCCTTTACCCAACACTAAGCAATCTTATCTGGATAAACTTTATTGATACTTTTGCACAAGCATTTGCAACAGCTTGTTTTTTAGCATTTCTTGTCAGCCTAATTAACCGAAAATTCACAGCAATACAGCATGCAGTTTTTACCTCTCTTATGCTAGTCCCAGGATATGTAATGCGTGGATACTCAGGTTTTTTTGTTGAAAGCCTTGATTACTATAATTTCTTTTTACTTTGCGGTTTTTTTGGATTGCCGTCAGTACTTTTAACTTACTACTTATTGAGGTCTACAGTTTTCTCTACTGAAAACATTCTTAAGTTAATTTCAATTTTTCTTATTATTTCAATTCTAATTGTTTCAATGATAAATTTTGGTAATTATTCGAATCAATTTAATGATGATTTGATCCATTTTAGTATGTATTTTTTCCTTACACTTGTTGTATTTGCTGCTAGCAAAAAAACTCATTACCTTGTCTTATTATTGCTGCTAATTATTATGGGGATATCTATTGAAATAGCACAATATTTTACAGGTTTGAGGTATTTTGAGTATATGGATATAATAGCCAATTCAATTGGAGTTTTTGGGGGATACCTTATATATAAAATTTCAAGAAATTACTTGAAAAATTAACCTTAAAACCCAAATTTAATGTTATTGGAGGACAGCTAAAAATGAAATTAAGACCTTTACAAGACAGAGTTGTAGTAAAAAGAAAAGATGAAGAAACAACTTCGGCAGGTGGGATTGTGTTGCCTGGCTCTGCAACTGAAAAACCTCAACAAGGAGAAGTAGTTGCAGTCGGGCCTGGCAAGAAAACTAATGATGGAGATATAGTGCCAGTTGATTTAAAAGTTGGAGACCACGTAGTATTTGGACAATATGGTGGGAATACAGTAAAAATAGATGGCGATGAGTACCTAATATTAAATGAAAATGAAATATTTGGTGTTGTAGAATAGGAGGAAAGATGGCAGCTAAAGATGTAAAATTCGGTGAAAACGCAAGAGTTAAATTACTCTCTGGTGTAAATGTTCTTGCAGATGCAGTTAAAGTAACTTTAGGACCTAAAGGTAGAAACGTAATTCTTGATAAATCATTTGGTGCACCAACTGTCACAAAAGATGGCGTATCTGTGGCTAAAGAAATTGAACTTGAAGATAAGTTTGAAAATATGGGAGCCCAGATGGTTAAAGAAGTAGCTTCACAAACAAGCGATCAAGCTGGTGATGGCACAACAACAGCAACAGTTTTGGCTCAGGCAATTGTAAATGAAGGACTTAAATCAGTTGCAGCAGGAATGAATCCAATGGATTTAAAAAGAGGTATCGACAAAGCAATCCAAGCAGCAGTCGGAGAAGTGCAAAAACTATCATCTCCATGTAAAGACAGTTCAGCTATTGCTCAGGTTGGTTCAATTTCAGCTAATGGTGATACAGATGTCGGTGAGATTATTGCAGAGGCAATGGAGAAAGTCGGAAAAGAAGGTGTTATTACAGTTGAAGAGGGTTCGGGAATAGAAAACGAACTTGATGTTGTTGAAGGAATGCAGTTTGATAGAGGCTATCTTTCACCATACTTTATCAACAATCAAGATAAGATGAATGTTGTTTTGGAAGACCCTTACATTCTTCTATTCGATAAAAAGATTTCAAATATCAAAGACCTAATTCCTTTGCTTGAGTCTGTTGCTAAAGCAGGTAAGTCACTGTTAATAATTGCCGAAGACGTAGAAGGCGAAGCTCTGGCAACTTTAGTAGTGAATAATATGAGAGGAATAGTAAAGGTAGCTGCATGTAAAGCCCCTGGTTTTGGTGACAGAAGAAAAGCAATGCTTGAGGATATTGCAGTTCTAGCAGGAGGCAAGGTTATATCAGAAGAAGTTGGAATGGCACTTGAGACCTCTACAATTGAAGATTTAGGTTCTGCAAAAAAAGTTGTATTGGATAAAGAGAATACCACCATCGTTGATGGAGCAGGATCACAGGCTATGATTTCAGGAAGAGTAACACAGATTAGAACTCAAATTGAAGAAACAACTTCAGATTATGACAGGGAAAAATTACAAGAGCGAGTTGCAAAACTTGCAGGTGGAGTAGCTGTTATAAAAGTTGGTGCAGGATCAGAGGTCGAAATGAAAGAGAAAAAAGCTCGTGTAGAGGATGCATTGCACTCAACAAGAGCAGCTGTTGAAGAGGGTGTAGTTCCTGGAGGCGGTGTCGCACTAATGAGATCACTTCAGAAAATTGGCTCCCTAAAAGGAGACAATGAAGATCAACAAGCAGGGATAAATATTGCTCTAAGAGCTTTTGAATATCCCCTAAAAACTATTGCCTCAAATGCAGGAGAAGAAGCATCAGTAGTTGCTGAAAATGTAAAAAATTCTAAGGGAAATGAGGGCTTTAATGCAGCAACTGGAGAATATGGAGATATGTTAAAAATGGGAATTTTAGATCCAGCTAAAGTTACAAGAACTGCACTCCAAGCTGCAGGATCAGTTGGAGGTATGATGATCACTACAGAATGTATGGTTTCAGAACTTCCTGCTAAAGATGTTCCGGCGCCTGCAGGAATGCCTCCAGGAGGTATGCCAGACATGGGCGGAATGATGTAATTTTGAAGATTTTTGAAAAAAGGGAGCTTATTTGCTCCCTTTTTTTTTAAGTTTATCTTAGACTAAAGTAATGAATAGATTTTGGTTAACTTTACTACTTATTCTCTTTACAAATATTTTATTTGCACATGAAGGAAATTCTTTGCACTATCACAGCAACGAATTAGTTTCATGGTTTTTTGTTGCATTGTTTTTTTTATTTTCTATGAGTATTTTTAAAAAAAGGAGCAGAAATAATGATGAAATTTAAAAAAGTAGAAGCACATTGTGATATACCTTGTAAGGTATATGACCCTTACATAGCTCAATATTCAGCTATTACTGTCATAAGGCTTTTAGACTTAATAGATGAAATGGGCGAAATTAATGCCAAATCCGATTTAGCAAAACTCTCAAGATTAGTTGCACAAAAAGAAGAGCATGCGCATAAAGTAAAAGAAGAGATAGCCACTATTTGGGGCGACTATTTCAAAGAGCCACAGATTAATAAGTTTCCAAATGTTCATGATCTTGCTCACTCAATTATGATGACATCCTCTAAGTGTAAACAAGAATTGCTAAGGGAAAACGGCGTTACTTTACTCAATCAAGTTAACGAATTTGCAAAAATGTTTTGGGATTCAAAGGATGTTGAGACAACAGTTGTAATCTCAAAGAACCCTCCCAACGTTGACTTGATTATTCCAAAATCATAAAAGTGTTTAACATCTTCAAGGTAGAGGGTTTAAGTATGTTGCCAAACTTTAGGCCAAGCCGCTTTGTGCTTACAAAGCGAACAAATAAAATATGCGACAATGACGTTGTTGTAATAAAAACAAACTCTAATGAGATGATAATAAAAAGAGTTTTGGACCATAACAAAGATTCATTCAATGCGATATCAGATAATAAAGATTATCCATCAGTTTTCAACAATCAAAATTTTTCCAAAAAAAATATTGTAGGAAAGGTTATTTTTAAGTTTTAAGCATGGATTTTGATTTAAAATTTTTTGATGAATTAATAATACTTGGTTTTTTTATATCAAGCATATTTTGGATGGGATACAGTTTTTATCTTTGTTTTGTTTCACAAAGAAATATTTCCTTGCTTAAAGATGAATTCAAAATTACTTACCTGAAAATCTTTCATCCTGATGCAATGTCAGGTATGAGATGGTCCTCTTTGATATCATTTTTGTGTTCAATTTATTTGATGAGCTTTTTATCGAACATACCATCAGGATATAACATTGGCACTTCTCTTGCAGCCCTGATTATTACATTAATGTTTTTAAATACTTGGATAATAATTTGGAGAAAACAAAAGAGAATAATCGCGGATACATCTGATGCTCAAAAATGTGAAGACAAATATGATCTTGCTTTAAGGACCAATGTAATCTTCTCCTTCCCATTAATTGGTCTGATGGTTTACTCTGCTCAAATCAAAGAAATTTCGTCTCCGTTAATCTCATTGGAAGGCGGAATTGGTCCTGGGTGGGGTTCTTTGGCTCTTTGGACAAGTTTGTTGATAATATTGCTTTTGGAGCTGAATCTTATTTTTGGAAAAAACCGTAAGTGGATGAATAAACCAAAACATATTGTTTTATTTGGAATTGTTCTCATAGCTCTAATTGGTTTACTTTTGAGAGCTAGTTAGTTTGTCTAGAAATTATCGCTTCGGTGATTAAATTGTCCGAAATCTTAGTTGTCTCTATATTGTAACCATCAACTGTTAGACATATATTTCCCTTTGGAAATTGGTCTAAATGATCTATTACAAAACCACTTAACGTTTTGGCACGATCTTCTGGAATATTCCATGACATAAATTTATTCAACTCCCTGATGCTGGTTGATCCATCTGCAGTTATAGAAAAGTCATCATTTACAAGTATTCCCAGCTCTTCCTCCTCCTGATTTAATCTTCCAACAATTTGTTCAATTAAATCTTCAAGAGTCACAAGTCCTGTAAAGGTCCCGTACTCATCAACCACCATTCCAACTTCATTGCCCTGTTTTTGAAATTGTTTTAATTGCGAAAAAAGCGACGTTGACTCTGGTACGTAGTAAGGATCAATAAGAAAATCATCTATATCTGTTTTCAAGTTTTGAAACTGTTCTACTTCTTTCGAGTGGATAAAGCCAAGTATTTCATTTTCCTCATCATTGAATACTGGATAAAAAATATTTTTTTCTATATTATCCGGCAGCTTATTATCACTTTTCTTAATAGAGATAACTTCATTTATTGGGATTAGAATGTCCTCTACGGTGAGGTCTTTAAGCTCAAGAAGGGATTTAAGTGCGTCCATTTCTTCCTGATCAACTTGGTCAGTTTGGCTCTCTAAAACTGATTTAAGCTCTTCTCTGTTTAATGATTTAGAAAAATAGTTCTCTTGGTTTTCAGACCTAATGAGGTAATTACCAATAGAAGTTAAAATTTTTGATAACCAGCCAACATATTTTGTAAAAAACTCTAAAGGTTTGCTTGCGGGATATGCAATAGACTCAGGGTTCCTTGCTGCAAAGTTTTTTGGTGCAATTTCGGCAAATATTATGATGAATAAAGTAAGCACTAATGTTCCTATCCAAACATATTCATCTCCAAATTGTTTGATGATAAAATAAGTTAATAGTGCAGAAGCTGTTATATTGACAAGATTGTTTCCAATTAAAATTACTCCCAGGACTTCATTAATTCTTTTTCTTAAATTATTTGTTCGCTTAGCGTTTTTATCTCCCTTTTTTTCTGCACTATCAAGTTTAATTTGGTTAATAGCCATAAGAGAAGTTTCAGAGCTCGAAAAAAAGGCCGAAAGTATTACTAAAACTATCAACGAAAAGATTACGAATAAAATAAACCCGTCAAACATACAAATACATTAAATTAGTTAAGAAAATAGGGAAATATTTGTGAATCTTCCATAGAAAAGGTGTAAAATGCCATTTTCAAATATTATACATTAAAAAATGGTAGTAATAAGACTTTCAAGAGCAGGGGCAAAAAAACGCCCTTTTTATCACATATGTGTGTCTGATAGACGCAACAAACGTGATGGAAGATTTATTGAAAAAATTGGGTTTTTTAATCCAATAGCCAAGAGTGGTGAAGAGAAGATTAAGGTAGATATTGAAAGATTTGAATATTGGACATCCGTAGGCGCACAACCTAGTGAAACTGTAGAAATGCTGATAGAGAGGTCAAAACTGTCCGATAAAGAAATAGAAAAAATTGAGAAAAAGAAATCTGACCTTGTCCAAAAAAGAAAACAAAAAGCAGCTTTAGAAGCAAAACAAAAAGAGGAAGAAGCTCCAAAAGAAGAAGCTGCCGCTGAAGAAGCTCCTGCAGAAGAAGCTCCAAAAGAAGAGGCTGCCGCTGAAGAAGCTCCTGCAGAAGAAGCTCCAAAAGAAGAGGCTGCCGCTGAAGAAGC
>Ga0163109_10000169_pt1 | contig 51769 bp, 23 predicted proteins | sample CRUFie1St13metaG_FD_108704 | JGI IMG/M metagenome (GOLD analysis project Ga0163109, IMG submission 108704) | Marine microbial communities from the Costa Rica Dome - CRUD Field 142mm St13 metaG | ecosystem: Environmental > Aquatic > Marine > Oceanic > Photic zone | place: Costa Rica: the Eastern...
AGGAAATAACGAAGCAAATCAACAAGCATTAGAAAATGCATTAGATTCAAAAGCACTTAAAAAACTTAATAACGAAACACAAATTACTGCCACAGAACCATTCCCAGAATACAATCCTGAACTCAGTGATTATAATTATGCTGTTGATTTAGTCAACCCATTGGAAACACCTCTTACAGCAAATGACTTAGAAGAATTAGGCTATCTAACACTTGAGAGAGTAGAAGAAGCAACAGTAATAAAACAAAAACTTGATTCAACAGAAAATGTAAATGATCCTGAAAGCCAAGCCGCCACAATTAAAAAAGGTAGTGTACAAAATACATTGTTTGGTGTGATTGCAAGTCAGCATTCAAATGATTTAGCATTCTTAATACAACTAGACATGGAACTTAGAGGTGATCCTTGGTATTTGGGTAAAGATACAAATGATAATTCTGACGAGGAACAAGCAAATTTTTACAAAGATGATAATCACTTCTATTTAGGAATACGTTCTCCAAAGACATTCGATATGGACTGGCGAGATGAGGACAGTGATATAAATACTGGTTATTGGAAAGGAGACGGAGTCTCTAGATCGTTCGGTGGAATATACAGATTGGTTAGTGTGACAAATAATTTTTCTAATGGTGAATACTCTGTAAGTGTAAATGCACAAAGAGTTGTACCAACACAAGAATCAAAAATAGAGAACACTAATAAAGAGGAACCAGCACCATAATGGCTAAGAATTTAAACAGAACAAGACATAAGGCCGCAAATGCTAGAATTAAGTACGAGAAGTCACTTAATAGGCGTTCCTTGTTGGGTGTTTTTCTTGCTGAAGTAGTATCAACCAGAGACGAATCAAGATCAGGCAGAATGGAAGTTTTTGTTCCTGCATTAGATGGTAGTAGAAGTAATACAGCATCATACATTCCATGTAGATGGGCATCACCATTTGCAGGCACAACAGATGTAGAAGGCTTAGGCGAAGATGTTAAAGATTATATAGGCACACAAAAAAGTTACGGTATGTGGATGGTTCCACCAGACGTGGGAAACCTAGTACTAATTACTTTTGCAGATGCTAACCCTAGTCAGGCATTTGTAGTCAGTTGCGTTTTTCCAGATAAAATTCATCACATGGTACCAGGTATGTCAAGTGGTAAGAGTTACAGTGACCCTAGTTTGTCTATGCCTGTAGCAGAAAAGAATAGAAGAGACGCAAGACAATCACACAACGATGCATTACGCCCTGTACACGTTGACTTAGCAGAATCAATTACAAAGCAAGGACTTTTACAAGATCCATTAAGAGGTGCAGGAAAAGGTTCTTCAAGGAGAGAATCGCCAAGTGAAGTATTTGGAATACTTACTCCTGGACCAAGAGACCCTGACAACTTTAATCACAGATTGGGTGGACACCAATTTGTTATGGACGATAATTTAAAAGAATCCTTAATAAGACTTAGAACTAGAAGAGGCGTACAAATACTATTAGATGATACAACTGGTAGTATATACATGATTAACAAACAAGGTAGTGCTTGGTTTGAATTAGCCGCAAACGGTGATATTAATTTGTTCAGTGAAGGCTCCATAAACATGAGAGCAGAAAAGAATATGAACATTAGAGCAGACGGCAATTTAAATTTAGAAGCAGGACAAAATGTCCTCATGAAGGCCGCAGGTGATAGAAGTGCCAAAGGCGAATATGTTGGTATACCAATGCTAGGTGCATTAGGCATACCTCCATTAGGAGTAGGTGGTAATATTAGATTTGAAGCCACAGGTGCATTAACAGGCTTAGGTGCTACAGGTGTTGCTATGACATCAAAAGACGGTGATATGGATCTTAGTGCCGCAGGTAGAATTGCTTACACTGGTGCCAAACATGATATGACAGCAATAGGAACTGCCTTACCTTGGGGTTCTGGTATTGCTTTTCTATCTGATGTAGGTGCAATTGATTTTAAATCTGCTATTGCCGTAAATGCTGTATCAACTGGTCCAGTTTCTTTGATGGGTTCATTTATTAATCTCAATACAGGCCCAGGCATACCAGCAGTACCGCCCCAGCCGTCCGTACCAGCACCGCAGATCGGAACAAACAAATTTAAAGATGCAGGAGAAAAGGCACCCGAGTTTGAAAAGCCAGAGCCTGGTATAACATCAGATTCAGACGGAGATGGCACAAGCGATTTAGAAGGCGCAGTAGAAGTAAATGTTGAAAACACAATGAAGTCTGCAAAACCTTTGGCTCCTACCGCAGGTAAACGAACAGGTAAACAAGACGAAGTTGAAACAATACTTACAGCACTGGTAACAAAAGAGCCATATGTATCGCACTATCAAGCAGATCCTATAACAAGTTCCGAACAGGAACCGTCAGCAGATCAAGAAGTAGATGAAAAATTACCGCCAGCATCAAGTGAGGAAGGACAAGCAAAACCAGATGATGTGCAAACAACCAAAGGCACAAACAAAGGTGCAAATTATGTTGACCAAGCAGGTAATGTTATTGCAGGTGTTACTGATCAAGCAAAAACAGCCACAGATAAAATTGGAGATGGTGTAGCAACAGCAACAGGTGTTGCAAATGACATAATGGGTGCTGTTAATGATCCATTAGGAGCCGCTGATTCGCTTTTAAGTGGTAATCCACAATACGACGAAGCATTAGGTATTCTTAATAACTTTGCATCAATGGATGCTACAAAACTTTTAGAATTAGCAGGACTTGGTGGTGTTATAGCAGGTATTAAAGCCGCACTACCGCCGATTAGATTTCCAACTTCAAATGCATTATCTGAAAAAATAATTGGCTTGCAAAAAGAATTAGATTTTATGATGGCAGAATTAGAAGCATTTGGTATTGACCAATTTGGCTTTGACATGGATATGTTAGGTGCAGAATTTGGTGAGCTGAAAGGTTTAGTTGACGATGCTATAGCAACAGCCACAGATGGTATGGACTTAGTAAACAAATTAAAAGAAGTTGGTATAACCATGCCTGTTGAAGGAGAAAGAATTTTCCAAGACAAGTTTGGTAACATGCTTGTTGATTTTAGTTCTGGCATAGGACCAGTGGGTTCAACATTAGGACTTGTTGGCGATATGAACAAAGTGTATTCTCAAATTGCAGGAGATATCGACACACCACTGCACGAAAATGGTAAACTTGCAATAACAAGTTTTGCTCAGAGTGTAGGGCCAGAAGTTTTTGCAAGTAGCAGACTTAGAGACTATGTAAACGATCCAAGTAAACACAACTTGGTTGGTAGAGAAATGCAAAAATGGGTATTAGATAAGCCAGGTGGTACAGTTGACCCAGTATTGCAAGGGAGACGTTTATACGAATCTCAACTTTATCAGTCACCCGACGAAATGGATTTAGACTTTGGTGATTTACCTGATGGGGGAGTTAGTTGGACAGAGTTGGCTGAAATGATCAAAACACAACGTGAAGAATTCTACGTTAAGAAAACTTCTGAAGATGGACCGCCTACTGCTTAGTAGAGTTTAACTGCTTATTAAGTTCATTAATTCTTTTATATGCATTGTACTTTGCTTTTTGCTCTTCAGCAACACATTTCTTAAGAATATCAATTTGATTTTCTAAACTAATTGCTAGTCGTCTATAAGTTTCGGCTTCAGTTTTTTCGTGATCCGCCATAATACTATTTACAAATTATAGTGCAATAATTACACTTTATAGGTAAAAAAGGGCAGTTGCCTGCCCTTTGACTAGCCGGCCACCAATTCTCGCATTTCTGCAAATTCTGGTGGTACAACTTTAGAGTTGTATCGAAAATTACCAACAAGATTGATTGTGTTAAACAAGCAATACTTCTTAGTAATGGAATCATAGATTCCAAAGGTAACATAACGTTTTTTAGATTCGTAAATCTTAATAAACCCTGCACCTTCTCGATTACGTTCCTCTGCAAGTGCCCAAATTTCATTGAACACATTGTTAAGGTGACGCATTTCGAAATCCTCTTCCGATTTATGGGAGCAACAACATGTGTTGCCGTGTCACATATCTACTATGCTTATGCGTATTTAAACATACTTGAAGCAGTATGTCAACCTTTTTGGTAAAATAAAACCCATTATATTGATTCTGATAAATAACAGTATGGCTAGGTTAATAGGATTCAGTACAGTAGGTAGAACGAAGGCACCTTTCACGGTTACAGGTAAAGAGTGTGTGCTTCGAGATCTTGAAAATGAATTCTACACTAAAAAAGGCGAACGCCCAATGAGACCTAATTTTGGTAGCATTATTTGGGATTTGCTTATGGACCCAGCAACAGGACAAGTAGAAAAACTTGTCAAAGAGGATATACAAAGAATTTTAGATAGAGACCCTAGGGTCGAAGAGAAAAAAGTTAAGGTACTGGTATTAGATAATTCAATCAGTGCCGAAGTGGTTATAGACGTGATTCCGTTTAATTCCGTTGAAACATTATACTTGACTTACACTCAGCAAATTGAAGAAGGTATTAGTTAATGGCTAAAAGTAGACAAAATAATTTATTTGCCGCTGAAGACTGGAAAGTAGCCTACAAAGCATACAGCGAAGTAAACTATCAAGCATATGACTTTGATACTATGCGTGGGGCAATGGTTGACTATGTCAAAACAAATTTTCCAGAAAACTTCAATGACTATATAGAAAGTTCAGAATTTATTGCTATCATAGAACTGTTAGCATATCTTTCTCAGTCATTGGCATTTAGAATGGACATCAATACTAGAGAAAACTTTTTAGAAACAGCAGAAAGAAAAGACTCAGTATTTAAACTTGCAAGAATGTTAGGATACAATCCTAAGAGAAATATTCCTGCTAGTGGACTAATGAAAATAGTCAGTATTAAAACATCTGAACAGATGACAGACAGCAACGGACAAAATCTTAGTAACAGAGTAATTTACTGGGACGATGCAAACAACAATAATAACTACGAACAATTTATATCGGTATTGAACTCTGCAATGAGCAGTACTAACAGATTTACTTCTCCAATTCAAGAAGGCAGTATTAATAATATAAAAACAGAACTATATCAATTGAATACTCCTTTAAACTCACCAATTAGTTATAACAACTCTGTGAGAGTAGCAGGAGCACAGAAGCAGATTAACATTGTTAATCCAACTTTCCAAGACAACAGTCATTTCTTTGAAAGACATCCTGATCCAACCAATCTGTTTAATTTGATTTACAGAAATGATGGTAAAGGAAACGGAAGTAGTAACACAGGTTTCTTTGTAATGTTCAGGCAAGGACAGTTACAGTTTGCAGACTTTAACTATACTACTCCTGTTGAAAACAGAGTACAAGACATACAAGTTGCAAATATTAACGAATCAGATGTTTACTTGCAAGAAGTAAACACTGGCGGACAAGTGTTAAACAAATGGACCAAGATACCTAACACAGTTGGACAAACACTTAACTATAACAGCATAAGTTTAAATACTAGAAACTTATATTCAGTTGAAAACGTAGGCGATAGTAACGGTATTAGATTACGTTTTCCAGATGGTGAGTTTGGAAATGTGCCAACAGGTATCTATAGAGTTTGGTATAGATCAAGCGATCCTTCGAGATATACAATTAATCCTGAAGAAGCAAAAAATCTAACAATCACAGTACCATATGTTAATGCCGCAGGTAAAGAAGAAAAACTTACATTAACATATAGTCTACAGTATAAAGTAGGTAATAGTGCTCCTTCAGAAAGTTTAGCGGCTATTAAAGATAGAGCACCTAAAACATTCTATACACAAAATAGAATGGTATCAGCACAAGATTACAATGTGTTCCCAGAAACACAAAGCAGTAATATAACAAAAGTAAAATCTATAAACAGAACACATTCTGGGCATAGTAGATATATTGATATTAATGATCCTACAGGAACATATCATAATATAGATACATTTGCCGATGATGCATTTTTGTATTCAAACGACTCTAACCACACACAAGAAGTTATTGTCAACGAAGCCACAACAGCATTAGAAGTAGTATCAAGTATTTTACCAAATGCATTAAAAAATAGAAAAGTAAATAATTTTGTATATTACAAAATGAGAAACGCATGGACTAATCCGTCAATGGGAGGTTCTTATGCAAACTTTAGGTATGAGACACAAGATCAAGTAGTTTGGAATCCGCTACCTCTTACAGGCGAAAGTAAGTCAGGATACATTAGCGAACAGTTTACTGACGGAAATAGAAATGTTTTAGTAAACACATTGACACAAACTGCAATGTTCAAAGAAAATACATTTTTAAAATTTGTTGATCCTGCAGATAACATAGGTGGCACAAAATGGGTAAGGCTTGTAAACATTGAAAACAATGGTGCCTTAAGTGCAGGACTTAGTACAAGTATAGGACCAATTACTTTAAGCGAAGAAGTGCCAGCACTTTGGGAGGTTAGAGAAGTAATAGTATCAATGAGAAAACTTTTCTCTGTAGCAGAAATTAGTGGTGTAAATGGGTTCGAAACAGCCATAAAGAACAGAGAAACATTCGGTATTGGGTATAATTTAATTACAGATTCATGGTATAAAATACCAAGCACAGAACTAACAACAGCCTCTAAAACAGGCACATATAGTTTAGATTCTGCTAATGCAGGTCCAAACAGTTGGGTTATACTCATGGAGTATAGTGCTATTGATATTAATAATTACAAGTATAAAATGACAATTCGTGGTAGCGAATATGTTGTTCAAAGTGAAGCAGATCTTAAATTCTACAATGTAAAATCTGTTAAAACATTAGGTAGTGATAATAAAAGTAACAAGGATACAGTTATTATTACAAGCACAAATACAAAGCCAGGAACATCAGAGACATTTGAATGGAGTGGATCAAAATGGATAAATTCAGAATTTGGATTAGCAATTGAACCTATCGGTCTTGCAATTAATTTACCGTTGAGAACAAGAGATACAAAAGCAACAGATGTAGATACACAATGGGTAAGTAACTTTGGTATTATGAAAACATCTGGAACAACAGTTGCAGATCAAGTTTCATTTAATAGATATGTTGAAGAAGCAGTTATCACATTAAATACGTTCCATCAGGTAGGTGGTATAACAAGTGAGACTAATGTAGTAATTGCAAATAATATTGGAACTATACAGAGTTTACCTAGCAAAATAGATATACCGTTTAACAACACAACATTTGGAAGTAATTTTGTTGATACCTCTGAAGCAATACCATATGTAATTTATAGACAAGTTCCTAATGGAGGTTCACCAGGTGGAGAAAAAATATTTAGAGCAAATGCACAGGTTGTTACAGCAGATGGTGTAGCAGGAACAGGTTCAGGTCTTGATGATACTTCTAAGTCTTGGGGTACAGATGGTACATCACAAGACACAAGTCCAGACCTAGGAAGAATTTTATTTAAATCCTATGATACTGTAACAGGCGTAGGAAAATTAGAATACAACAGAGTACAGAATGGTGACTATCACTACTCAAGAGATGGCTCTGCAAATCCTCCTTACAGAGATAAAATAGTTATTCATTATGAAAACAGCAAAGAAAAATTAGATAAGCCTATTGAATGGGAAGTTGTTGACAGTTTCAAGGAAAGCGATGGATACACTGACAATAGAAAAGTTATTGTTGCTCCTTTAGATACTGATAATGATTTAGTACCAGATAGACCAATACAATTTTTAGAGTATGTCGATGATTCAGATTATGTGTACTTTGAATACTACACAGACTTTGATGGTTATAGATATGATAAACCATGTAGTGGAATTATACATGACTTTAGAAGAGAAGACAGTTTAGTTATTGATGATACAAAAGATAGTGTTTCACCAATATCTTACAACAAGCCAGTAACATTAAGTACATCAAAATGGATTGTTGTTAAAAATAAAACAGTAGCAATGCTATTTGAAAATTTAGTAAACAGCAAAGGACTAATAATTACAACAGCGGATGATATGAAAACATATCAACTAACTCCTTTGAGTACAGCAAATAGCCAAGTAAAATTAAGTGAAACAACAGATTACTTTGTTAAGAATGGTAGAGGTAAAACACAAAATACTGCCGCTCCATTTATAGCACCAGGAACAATACGTTGGAATCATGTTGCACCAAGTGATGTGAGAATTGATCCAAGTATTAGTAATGTTGTAGAAATGGTTGTGCTAACAACAAGTTATTACACACAGGTTAGAGAATGGCAAGCAAGGCCAGTAGGATCATTTCCTTTAGAGCCAACAAGTGATCAACTAGCATCAGAATTTACTAATTTAGATCAATACAAAACAGCAAGTGATTCATTAGTTTACAGAAGTGCTAAGTTTAAATTACTGTTTGGGCCACAAGCAGACGAGGTACATCAGGCAAAATTTAAGATTATTAAATTATCTGATCAGATTAGTGATAATGAGTTGAAAGCAAGAGTTATAACTGCAATCAATACATATTTCAATGTAACAAATTGGGAGTTCGGAGAATCATTTTACTTCACAGAACTAAGTTCATATATTCATCAACAACTTGGTAGTAGCATAGGTAGTATTGTAATATTGCCAAAGAGCTCTACAGGAAAATTTGGTGAGATGTTCCAAGTAAAAGCAGAACCAAATGAATTGTTCTTAAGTACAGCAACAGTTAGCGATATTGAAATCGTAAGTAGATTAGATAACCAAACATTAGGATCATAATAAATGTCTGAAAAGAAAGTTTACCAAAAGTTACCCGCGGTACTTCAAACTACTGCGATAAAAAACTTTTTTGAAAGTACTGTAGAGCAATTATTCAGTAAATCAAATGTAGAGCCTATACAAGGATATATCGGCTCTCCGAGTAGTGATGACGTAAATGTAAGTGGTAAATTCTTAGCAGAACCTACAACAGTTAAAAAATTCTATGGACTAACACCAACTGTAAACACTATTAATACAACTACAGGACAAAGTGAAAACTTGTTTTTCTATGACGAACTTGTAGAAACATTAGAGACATATGGTGTTAATGTTAAAAATCACAATAAAATTTTCTCAGAAAAATTTGCATCATTTTTACCTCCAATAAACATAGATAAGTTTACAAACTATCAAGAATACTATTGGTATCCAAAAGGGCCTGATGCTATATCAATCACAGGAACAGTAGAAAATTATATTGATATTGATAAAGATATAATAGGAATGAAAACTTTTACTCCATCAGGCGGTAAAGCATTTCGTAATGGCATGGTTGTAACATTTAGTGGTGATTACGTTATTCCTGCTTCAAAACATAACATAGAATATGTTGTACAGGGTGTAGGCGAAAGCATATCATTAATTAAGAAGGAAGTAAATCTAAGTGCTAGATATACATCTACAGGATATACAAGCAACAGCATTGACCTAACTTACAAAACAACTGGTGCAGTTACAGACACAGTAACATATAATGCTCCACAAACAGGTGATGCTATTACTTCTGATGTTGGTGACCCAGAAGTGTACATCAAAGGAAGCGGAGCACCAGGAACAAAAACAGAAATTCAAACTATTAATGTTGGAACATTGAACAGATACAATGGCACAACAACACTTAGCGATGGTAACACAACTATATCAATAAATCATGCAACTGCACAGCCAAGAAACATTGTGGAACTTGTTGCACAATTAAAAGCGGCAACTGGTTATAGTAATTTAAAATTTACAGTTGATGTTGCAGATAGATCTCCAGTTGACTATGTTGTACAAGAAAAAAATGCAATTAACAATAATGCCTGGAGTAGAATTAACTTTTGGTATCATAAAAATAATTTCTTAGATGCAGATAATTCTTTGCCTAGTAGATCATTTCGTGCAAGTCGACCTATTATCGAATTTGACAAAACACTAGAACTATATGATCACGGAACAGGAAAGTCTATTGCTGACATTGATGCAGTAGCATATAACTATACATTCAAAGAATTAGATGGAAGTAATGCAGGCACAACATTTGTAGACGGTGTAAACAGACTTAATTACGATCAAATTATTTTTAACAACGAAGTAACAGACATTGCAAAGTATGTTTATAAACTTACAAAAATACAAGCAGATCCTGTTATTACAACTACTGTGGGAAGTGGAGCACAATTTAGTATCACACTAACAGGACAAGGCAGAGATAGTGTTATTAGTGCTATAACAGTTACTGATGGTGGAAGTGGATACAGCTCTGTGCCAGAACTAACAATAGGTGGAGCAACAGGTAATAACTTTGGTAGTGGAGCAACAGCAACCGCTACTATTTCAGGTGGAGCCATTACAGGAGTTACAGTTACAAATGGTGGATCAGGGTATTATTTAAACGGCCAATATAGACTTGAGAAGGTTGGCGATCCTGAAACTAATCCTGCAAATACAAATGAAGGTGATGCACTATTCAAGCCTTTGATGGCATTAGCAAATCAAACAGTTTCCGTTAGAAGCGGTGAGTCGCAACTAGGTAAAGAATTTAGATGGGACGGATTGCAATGGATTAGATGTCAAGAAAAAGTTTTACCTAATCAAGCACCATTATTTAATTTGTACGACAGCGACGGCGTAGCATTAGATGATGTTGCGGTATATCCTGCTTCTACATTTAACGGTAGCAAAATATTTGGTTATGCTGTAGAAGTGCCTGAGAATGCAACAAATATTACTAAAAGCAGTATAGTAGACCCACAACTAGGACAACAATTAGTGTACAAACAATTTAATGCACAGAGTGAAATATTATTTGAAAACTTCATAGAAACAGAAAGTTTTAACTTTACGCCTTTTGGTAGTAATACTGCAACAGGTGTAACATTAGGAGCATCCAATACTGGTGGTCCATACTCTATAAACGGATACTATCCTTTGTATGCCAGAGAAACATTAGCACAAGCGGCTGGAGACGGCACCGCACATGAACATGTGTTCTTTGGAAAAACTTTTTACATGCCAAATGGACTTGAATTAGGAGTAACTTCCTTCCACGGAAATTACAACGGTTCTCTTACATCAGCAGACCTTACAGAAAGCACTACAACTACCTCAACAGGCGCAACTCCGATTGCAAGTTCCCCGATTTCTTCAACGATAAATACAAGTAATAATACAGGTGGATCCGGCTCAGGTGGAAGTGGTTCAGGCGGAGGATATGGATACTAATGGCTACAGTTAATTTCGTTGGCGCAACAAACACAGAAGGACCTTTTGCAATTAATGGTTTTTATCCATTGTATGCAACAGAGGCCAAATCTAATACTCATGACGGTGGTAATGGTACATCACATGCTCACGTATTCTTTGGACAAACTTTCTATATGCCAAATGGACTTAAGATGGGTTCAACACAGTTCCATGGTGAATACGATGGTTCTCTGACAGCAGAATATAATCAATCCGCTACAACAAATAGTGCGTCGAACATAAAAGGATATTATTATTACAAACTGGACAAAACAGTACCAGAATATCATAATGCTTGGAAATTTATTGATGAGCCAAGCAAACAAAGAATTTTTACATCATATTCTCTTACACAGGTTGACATAGATGCAAATGTTACAGACTTTTTTGTAGGCTGTTATCCTGATGTCGACACAACAAAAGTGTGTGGTTATGATATCACTGTATTAATTAATGCAATACCAGTAACAACATTTACATACGGTGACAGACCTGCATTTATACAATTTCCTGATACGCAAACTTTTAATGTTGGCGACTTCATAGAAATTAGTGCATCTGCAAAAGAAGGCTTGATTAGTTCAAAAGGACCAAGCAAATATGAACTGCCACTAAGTTGGGGACACAACACAACTAACCAAGATATTTTAAATGTTAGTGCTCCAGAATATATTGGACAATTTAAACAACACATAGAAAAGCAACAAGGCTTCTCAGGAGAATCTTTAGGAAGTAATAACTATCAAGACTCTTCAAAAGTTGCTGGCGTAGAAAACGATATTGTACAAACAAACCAAGACACAATGCTTGGTGCTTTTCTTGTTGACGATAATCCAAGTAACTTAGTTGATGCATTGAGATTTAATGCCAACGAATATATTAAATTTAAAAATAGACTTCGACATGAAATTGAAAAGTATTACAATACCAATGCTACAACAGGACTTACAAATGAATATGTTTTAGATCAGGTATTAAGGAATGTTACAAGTTTTAAAATAGGCAATGATGTTTTTAACAAAACATATATTCTACCATTTGGTGACAATTATACAAAAGAAGATTTTACTGTTACTACAGATACAGTAACATATACACTAAGTTCTTTTGCTGATTTAGATTTAATTGAAAACAGTTTGTTAGTGTACTTAAACAGCAAACTTTTAGTTGTTGAAAAAGATTATACAATTACAAGTTTTAGTCCACTGACTGTAAAATTATTAACATCAGCATCAGGTGGTGATACATTATGTACAAAACTTTATAATGCAGAAAGAGATAGTGCCCAGTGTCCGCCTACTCCAAGTACAATGGGTATTATGCCATTGTATCAACCTATACTTGAAACAGACACAAGTTTTAAAACACCAATTACAACATTGGTAGGTCATGACGGTAGTAGACAAAAAGCATTTGGCGATTTCCGTGACGATATATTATTAGAATTTGAAACAAGAATTTACAACTCTGCAAAAGCAGAATTTAGAACTGCAAACAGTTTACCAGCATACAACAGCATAGATATTAGGTGTGGTGCTTTTAGAGATACAGGATATACACATGGTGAGTTTTATGATTTAATTAGACACTATTTTTCATCATGGACAATATCTGAAAACTTAGATCCTATTGTAAACGAATTTTTTGATTCCCAAGATGAGTGGTCTTGGAATTACAGTAGCACCGAATTACCAGGACATTGGAGAGGCTGGTACGAATTTTATTATGACACAGTAAGACCAAATACACATCCTTGGGAGATGTTAGGGTTTACTGAAAAGCCACTATGGTGGGACGAAGAATACTATGTGTATGATGTAGATGACATTGACAGATTAATACCAAGAGTTGATTACGGTTCAGGCAATACAAAACTTTGGACTGATTTAGAAGAAGGTATTATTAGACAAGGTCCAAGACAGAATCTAAACAATTACAAGATTAATAATCCTTACAGACGTATAGGGTTAGGGGACTTATTACCAATAGATGCTAATGCAAAACTTATTAGTCCTTATAGAATTAAGTCAACAGATACTACAACAATATCTACAACATGGGTAGCATCAGAAGGCTCTGCTGATGATCAATTTGCTTTTAGAACAAACAGTTTTAGAAAGTTAGATGGTATAAACGTTACTGCTTCTGATAAACTGTATGTTGAAAGTAATAACTTGCCCACCGCAGATAAAAAGACAACAGAACAAGTAACATCGTTTGTTATACCAAGAAGATCACAACTTAATGATGCATCTACTTGGAACAATACCCCTCAAGTAAAAGCAAAAGCAATTGGTGTTTTAGTTAATGGTGATCCATTAATGAGTATCGATAGTGGCGAATATTGGGACACTGATAAAACTTATGAAACAGCAACATGGATCTATAACAAAGCACAACAAAAAGATATTACAAATCCTGTTATAACTGAACAAGGTGTAGCAACACATTATACAATAAATCCAGATGTGTTAGGACTTACAGAATGGGATACTGCAAATGCATCACCGGTTGTTGGTTGGGCATTTGATGGCTTACCAATTTACGGACCTTATGGTTACAGCGATGCTAATGACAATACAAGTTCTGTAGTAAGAATACAAAGTGGCTGGGAGTTAGATACTAGAACAAGAGGCACAGGAAACACAGGCGAAACAACAGGGCCTGGTGGTAAACCAACAGGACAATTCATAAAAGACTTCAAGATTAGTGCAAGTGCAGGATCAAGTGGTTTTACAGACTCATTTAACATGAGATATGCTGTAACAAAAGATAGTGCAACACCTATATGGCATTATGTTGCAACTGTAGACGCAAACAATAAGCCTGCTTTCCCATATCACGTAGGTGGTGGTATTGTAACAACAGATAGATGGGCAGGTAAGTTTAGAGCAGAAACTGAAGCAACAGGAACAATTTCATCTATTGATGTTATAGACGCAGGTGGATTATATACGTCGGCACCAACTATTACAATCACAGGAGATGGCACAGGAGCAACAGCATCAGCAGTTATTGTTGACAAGAAAATTTCTAGCATTACAATTACAGCAGTAGGTAACGGATATACTTATGCTACTGCAACAGTAGGTAACGACGGCGGAGGTGTTAGAGGTAAACTTAGAGTAAATGTATTAGGCGAGGACAATACCACATTCCAAGGAACTAGAAATCAAGCAGATAATCCTGCTATTGGTAGTGTAAAAAATGTATCAAGGTCTACGCAGTTAGGTACTGACGGAGTATGGAAACTGGGTGATGGCGCACCAATAGAGAACGCATTTAAGTATAGTTCAACATATCCATTTGCTATAGCAGAAGCATTGCTACTTGCTAAACCAGGTCGCTTTGCAACAATATTTTCAGACCCTGTAGCATTACAAAGACCTACAATCAATAATTCACAACTTCTAAGTAAAGTAACAAAGAAACGTTGGAAGTTCTTAGATAAAGCAGATTTTAAAATACACGGTGATATAGATGTAGCAACAGGTAAAATGATTACCAATATTGGTTACACACAATTTATTAACAGTTGGTTAAAATTCCAAGGACTTGATACAGTTCTTAACTTTGTTAATCCTTTAAGAACACTTAACATGAAACTTGCTCACAGAATGAGTGGGTTTATTGATAAGGATACATTGTCAGCAAGAACAGATCAATACAGCAACGATGGTAATGCAACAAGTTTAATTATTCCGCAAGAAAATATTACAACTACATTGCATAGCAGTAATTACAAATCTAGAAATTTCTACACAGGTGTTATTGTAGAAAAAACTAAAACAGGGTATAGAGTAAGAGGTTACGATAAAAACAGAGGTTACTTTGAAGTTTATAATCTACTTAAGACAGGCAACAAAGTAGAAGTAGAAGTAGGCGGCGAACCAGAAGCATATAGTGTATGGGAGCCAAACGTAACTTATGACACAGGTAACATTGTACAATATAGAAATAATTTTTATCAAGCACCTCTGAGAATTGCATCAGGTTCTGTGTTTGAAAGTAAGTTGTGGCAAAAACTTGCCAAGTTACCTCAGGTAGATTCTGCAAAAGCAGTACACTATATTGAAAAAGACATATCAACTAAACGTGTTTCATATGAAACAGAATTTAAAACTGTACAAGAAATATTTGATTTACTAATAGGACTAGGACTTTATCAACAAGAACTAGGATTTGATTTTGGGGAATTTAATAGTTCTGCAGGAGCAGTTCAAGATTGGGCCTATAGTGCAAAACAATTCCTATTCTGGACAACAGGCGAATGGCAAGTAGGTAACACTATTGAACTTTCTCCTTTAGCAGGTAAAGTAAAATATATTGCACCAAGAGGATTTATTGCTAAGATAAACAGATCCGACAGAGAGCAGTTTACAATACTAAATCAATTTGGTGAAGGCATTGATCCTACAAGTTGTACTATAGTCAGAGAAGGAGAATTCATAGAAGTTTCCCCACCAGACGGCGAACAGATTTACAGTTTGATGCTTTACACCAAAGAAGTTGAACATGCATTAGTATTTGATAATACCACAAACTTTAGTGATGTTATCTTCAATGAAACATTTAATCAAAGACATAAGAGAATAAAACTCAAAGGTCAAAGAACAAAGAATTGGAAAGGTAAATTCTTAAGTCAAGGATTTATTATCGACGGTGATGAACTATTACCAAACTTGGACAACTTAGCAGAAAGTTTAGGTCGTTATCATGAGTTTGGATTTATACCTGTTGAAAAACAAGTATACGAAGCAAGTAGAGCCTTGTTTGGATATACCGAAAGAGATTATCTAACTGAATTAGATATTCAAGACGACGAACAGTTTGATTTCTACAGAGGAATGATACAAGGGAAAGGTACGTCTGAAAGTTTAGGCAGAATTGCAAGAAGTAGTGCAGTAGTATCCGGCAACGTAAACATTTTTGACGAGTGGGCACTTAGAGTAGGAGATTTTGGTGATACAGAAAATGACCAAAGTATTGAACTTAAATTAGTTAAGTCTGATATTAAACAAGATCCACAACTTATAACATTAGATTTTCCAGAAAATGTAACAAACGTTGTTGAAAGAATTGATATTATAGATCCTAAGTATGCATATGACTTAGCACCTACAATAGAAATAGCGGCTCCACCAGTGGGAGGCGTACAAGCAACTGCAAAAGTAACATTAGATTCATCAACTAGAAAGTTACAAAAAATAACTGTAACAAATCAAGGTAGTGGTTACGGTGCCATACCAGTTGCTAAGGTATTAGCAAGTAATGTTCTAATTAGTGAAAGTAATGGTACAATACCAAAAGTTGTTGCAACAACAAGCAACTATTTTGACTTTACACAAACAAGTGCAAGTATAAAAATATCCGACGGACTAAGTTCAAATGCCGCTGTAACAATTAGTGTTACGAACGGCGGTAGTGCAATTACTACAGCAAACGTATTAGCGGCTGTGAACAATAATACAGCCATCAATGCTAATGTACAATTAAATTTAATTGCTTCTGAAGTTATAAGCGGAAGCTCAACAGTTACAAAATATACAGCACAATTTATAGGTAAAGATTTTTATTTAGAGAATGGTGCAAACTTTGGTCATAGTGCGGCTAACATACACTATCAACCTGTACAAAGGTATGCAGTATCTAGTGCAATGCCAGGGTCAACTAGCCAAACCACAATAAATGACATAGAAGTATTACTTAATGATACTGCTATAGATTCATCATTATACACATATGATGTTGGTAGTGTAAACACTAGCACAACTACACAATCATATCCAAGTATAAATGTATCAGCAACTAGAGATGAAGGTAATGTTTATTATCCATTACAGAATAGCAGTTTCACAGTTACACTAAGTACACCAATTGACGTAAATAATTTGGAAATTGGTACTGACGGTGATTACAAGTTTGTTGATTTATATATAGGCAATGTATTAATCAGGAACTCACATAACTCTATTTCGTTTGGTGATCATGATAATAATTCTGGTACAGCAGATCAAGAATATATTACAAGTAATGGAACAATGTATACTATTGCCGCCAATGGTGCTAGTATTACATTCCCTGATGTATCACGTTTGCCTAATAGTGTTAAAACAGCAATTAAAAATCCTCCATTAATATCAGATGCTGACGGAAAACAACAAAGATTAGAATTTGTTTTAGATACTGGTACGGAAATTAAAGTAATAGAACATCCAACAGTACAACTAAGTCAAAATCTAACAACAGATGTACCAGGTACAAAATTAAATATCAGAGTAACAGCACCAGATGGTATTGCTGTTAGAATGGGTGCAAAAAGAAATTATCTTATCACAGAAGATGACAAAACTGATAATACAATAGTAATTGATATAGATGACGCATCAAGATTTATTAAAAAGCCAACAGGTGTTAAAGACAACAACTTGTGGCCTACAACATCATCGGTAAATGCTTTTGGACTATTAGATAATTCATATCCTACAATTAGAAATGCTGGATATGTAAATAGTTCTAATGTAACTTTCCAAGCATTTGATGTTGCTAGTATTCCAGAATTATACAAAGACGATATATTAATCAAGCCAACAACAAATGATTTAATTCATATAGCAAAAAGCGAAAACAAAGATTGGAATGTTTATAAGTTAGAAAAAACTGCCGCTACTGTACACTATGTAGAAAGAAATAATGACGGCTCTGTACAACTTATCACAGACGATAGCCTTTTCCAATACTTAGATACAAATGAAATTGGTCAGCCTAACACAGGAAAATATTTAGATTATGTATTATCACTGGACAATTCAAATTTAAGTTCTCCAGTTGTTGTATGGAATCAAGAAGATATAGTTAGAAGGACACAATCTCAGATTAGCGACTTTGAAGCACCACAAATGGTACAGGCTCGTATTAAGAGTATTGGTCCAAGAAAAACAAAAACTATCACAGCAGTATCGCCTCACTTTGGAAAGCAAATAAACGACATTGCTTTAACTCCTCAGGCAGATAGCACTACTGTAGTTGCAACAGGAAATGTACAAGACATAGAGGCATTTGATGCCTTTGAATTGGTAGACAATGCGGCTATCATAGATCAGCATCAAGCAACAGTTTCTTTAGCAAACACAGACGAACTAACATTTGACCCAATAAGAGTTGAAAGCATTACTGTTTCAAGTGCAGGTAGCGGATATACCGTGCCTCCTACTGTAAGTATTGCAAATGGTAGTGGTGGTGCAGGTGGAGATACTGCATCAGCAGTAGCAAGAATTAGTGGACCTGTAAGTGCTATAACAGTTGTTGATGGCGGTGTAGGATATGTTTCTGGAGCGGTAACAGTTGCAATTAGTCCTCCAGAGAATGTTGTACCTACAACAGGCGTAGCCGATATTGCAACAGCAACAGCAACAGTTGATGCAGAGGGAACAATAACAGGCTTTACAATTACTAATGGTGGTAGCGGATATACTTCAAATCCTACAGTTACAATTATAGGTGACAACACAGAGATGGCAGTTGCAACAGCAACTATTAACGGTTCTGTTGATGAAATCATTATGGTTAATAGAGGTAGTGGTTACAGTGGTGGCACACCAGCAGTTACAGTCAGCGGTAATGCAACAGCAACAGCAGTAAGAACAGTTCCTGCACAAACTCAATTAGCAAAAATGGTTACTGGTGCTGGAGGAACAGCAACAAAAGTAAGTATTAAGTTCTTAGGTCAAATATCTGATTCATTAGAATTTAAACTTGAACCTCCACGAACAGCAACAGAACAAGCAACACTTGATGCATTACAGAGAAGAATAAATTACCCAATTACATTAAAATCCTATAACACATCAACTGGAACATTTGCAATCAAACATTCTGATTTTGCTGTTACTGATTTCTTAACTAATTTAGAATCACCAGGATTCCAAACACGGGTACTTACATCGTTTACTCCAAGTAGTGCAAACTTCTTTACAGTAGCATCAGTAGGATTTAGAAGATTTGAATTTGAAGATATTACTTCTGGTGCAAGTATAGGTTACTCGACAAATGTAACAATTAGGCACTTAAACAAATCTAAGATTACTAGTCCAAATCACTCAGTGAGAGTTGGCGATACTGTAAGATTATTTACAAATACATTTAGCGGTGCTTACAAAGTTGAAAATGTAATTGATCACGATAACTTTGTTATTAAGGCTCCATACATTCCAGGATTCACGTCAGGAACAATTTATGGCGAAGGCATAGAAATAAAAACTGTTGGACCACATGGTATATCGCCAGTGTATGCACAATCAAACAAAGGCATTGCTGTACACTTTGCTGATCCTAAAATATACAACCAAAAGTATGTTATAGATTCTATAACACCAGACAGTATTTTAATAAGTGGTAGATGGGCACCGAGAACAGGTACTGCAATTTACTACGAACACAAAGTAGGCATGGTTACAGGTCAAACTCCTTACAACGGAAGTAATAGCCCAACTGCTACAAATATTATAACAGTAACAGATGACGTAAAACTAAATGAGTACTTAGTAACTTATAGTGCAAACAGTCAGATAGTGCCGTCACAGTTTGTTACTATCGACGGCGATAAACTTTGGGTAGCACCTGAAGGATTGCCTTCTGTAACTCCTTCAGCAACTTATCCTGCAGTCGAACTAACAGTTGCTAGACAACGTGGTAGAGGACTTAACAGATATCCTCTAGTAACAACACTAGATCATGATGTGGTAAACATTAACGGAAGCGAATTTAAAATTGATAATACAAATAGTGCAAAAGCAGTTGAAAGTTCTATTAATAGAGCAATAAGATTAAGAAGAGAATTTGTTAAAAGTGATCCAGCGGAAGGTGGTACTGAAATTGGATTTGTTATGATGAACGATCCAAACACACCAGTATACGAAGACTTACCTTCAAGAATGATCAGTAACTACGGACCATATCTACGTGATGCAAACAAAATTGCTGAACTTTCAGGAGGAGCACTAGATGGTAGTAGACAAATGGTTTACGCCACAGCCGATGAAAAAATAATTGATAGAGAATTTAACAAAGGCACAGACAACAGAGGACCAGTATATGGACTAACATATACAGACGAAGCAACAAATATATATTATGTTTGGGACGCCATGCGTTCTAAGTATATGGCTTACGATAAGTTATATGGTGGATTAACACCAGAAAGAAATTCAGATAGTAAACCATTACCTCAAAATCATGTGAAGAAAGCACTACCTCCGTTTGCATTATGGAAAGCATCGGAAGGATATACTGTAAGTGCAAATCCTCTAGACAATAGAGCCTACGTTGCAGGAGATATAGTAAGATACAACGGTAAAGTTTACAAAGCCACAGCAGACATCAACATGGCAGATAATGAAGTGTTTGAAGTTGCAAGATGGACAGAGGTAGTAGGCAATCCTGCAAGTGGTGATATAGAATCATTATTTGGTACTGAGAACGAACAGTTTACAGATAATTTAATACCTAAGACAATTCCAGGTAATGGGCAAATTACAACTTATAGACCAGGTAATTCTCAGTCTTCCTATGATATGGAGGCAACAAAAACATTTACATTATTTGATTCTAGTACTATAACAATACCTACGTTTAGATTGAAGTCAAGTGAAGAAAATATATTTGAGATATTCCAAGCAGTACAAAACGATGGTTCAGGCGGAGTAAATGGACAAGTATATTACATACTGCTTGACTTAGTAAACCCAGAAAGATGCGGAGCAGAAATAGACTTTAATGAAACTGTAAACGCATATAATTCATTTGGAAACTACAAAAAGACAGGTTATTATTATGTTAACCAAATAACTCCTACAATCGACGGTTCAAATAGAATTACAGATGCTAAAGATCCAATAAGAATAGAAGCAACAGTAGGTGTAATAACAGTTCCACCAGTTGAGCCTGCAGTAAGTTTAGGACTACAATATATTGAAGAGCCTTATGCTGTAAGCGGAGGCAACAATACTGATGCTGTCGCAAACTTACAAAGTTTACCTCTAGTAACTGTTGAAGGCAACAGAGTAAAATTAGATGTAGCAGGTATGGATGAATACTATATCTGGACACCAGGCTTAACACCAAATGAATGGAATCCTACAGCAGATGGGCCAGGTTACTTACCAGGTGTAAATGGTAATGACACAAACTTTGGTTACGGTAGAGGTTACTATGCAGAGAATGATAATCACTTACCAGATGATTATCCAGACATTGCAAGTTTCTACACAGACGGAAAAACAGGCTACAATAGTGTTATGCCAAGATTTATGTATAACAAGAAGTTTACTGTTGATCCACCTGCTGTCAACATGGCAAGAATCAGATACTACGATGCGGATGGCAACGAAATATCAGAAAGCGAAGCAAACATACTAGGTGTTGATGGTGTAACTACACAACCAACTTATGCAGATCCTACAAATGAGGACACAGGCGTTACATTACTTCGACCAGAAGAAGTATTTGTTGCTTGTTTCTGGACAGAAGCATTCACATATAGAAATCAATTAGTAGGATTAGATTATAGCACACTTAATGGTGCAGGTCAACCTACACCTATACTTGATGATTATGAAGGTACAGTAGTAAGAGTAAAATATATTAGACTTACAGAATTACCGTCCAATGCATTTACTCAAAGAATTATTCCAGATACAGGTTGGGCAGGCAGAGGCTGGAGAAACAGATTATCAGATAGCCTACCTGAATTACCTAACGAAGATAATATATTTGATTTGTTTAATCCAGTTGCAACAGTAGGCGGTGGAACAGACAGCGAAACTGATACTGATGTTATACTTTCTATAGGCACAGATCAAGATGCTGATGGAGTTGTAGGTGTAACCACTGAAGGACAACTAGCACCAGGATTGAGCAACGACGAAACAATACCAGTTACAGAAAAAGGACCAATTTTAGGTGGCGACTTCTTAAACAACTTGCCAGGACCATGTGCAACATTACCACAACTCACACCACCTGATGAAGATTCTAGAGCCTGTGATAGTGTAGACAATCAAGAAGAATTTTTATACATCGATAACAAGTCCGCACAAATGAGAGGTGAGGATATTGTCATTGATCAAGACACAGCAGATGCTAACGGTATTAACCCAGGCACATACAAAGATGATTTCCCGTTTGATCATTCAAGAGGAGATACTGCCGCCGGTGTTGGTAATTATGCTGATACATATGATAAGTCAAACTGGTCTTTTGTAAATTTAAAAATTGCAGGAAGTAGCCCATTAAGAGTTTTCTTTGATTTCTTAGAACATGAAAATCAAAGCACTTCATCCATGAATTATGGAAGTGTAGTTATAGTACAAAACGAAGAGCCTTACTTTAGTGAACTAGAAGGAGATGTTGGACTCATAGGCACATGGGTCAAAAATGGTGTTAATCCATTCTCAGTAGGCGAGATAGGACCTAGGAAAGAAAGAGAATGGTGGTCTAAAGCAACTATAGTAGATTCAACTATTGTTTCAGGTTCTGTTACAGGTACTAAAGGTGATCAGGTAGCAAGATACGGCGAAGCAGTTATTGGAAACACTAATTTAACCAGAGACACTATTGTCGATGATCAGATGATATCACGTGCTGATAACGAAAAACTAGCCTCGTCAGATACAACCTGGATTGCAAGTCAAAATATTCCAAGTTCAGTAGATAATCAGAGAGTAAGTGGAAGCCACATACATGCCACAACTGGTCCTTTTTCAAACATTGCAGACGAGAATCCAAGTATTAAATCAGATGCTGGTGCAAATGCTGATCGTTGGTTAGTTAATGACATAGGGGTCAGTGGAATAGGATTCATAGCAAGTACAGTAAATTGTACTAGAGGTGAATACATCACTGTATTCTTTAGACCTAGTAAAGAAGTTTCAAGACAAACAGTTAAAGATGATGTACTGTGGCAGTCAGTTATACAATTCAGAGGAGCAGTAGTAGACCCAGGCCTACTTGGAACTCCAGAAGAAGAATGTTTAGAAGGACATAGTACTCCATACGCATCTGGCGGTGTTAAAAGACAATGGCAAGGCAGAAACAGTTGGGGATATTTTGGTCAACACAGATCCAGCAGAGAAAGATTTACTCCTGGACAAACCAGTCAGAGAAAAACTCACCTTGATAATATTTACTTCCCTTATCAGTTGTTGCCTAATCCATATAATTCAAATGACTATGATAATATGCCAGACGCAACATGGGGTAGTTGGGCACATTGTCACAACGATCACAAATATGCAGGCTGGAGAGAAAACGTTGAATTAGCAAAGAGAACAATATCTAGCATTTCAAGAACAACAATACCAAAATACAATACAATAGAAATTAAGGGATATTTTAGAGCACCATACACAGGTCGTTACTTAGTAGAAGGTTACTGTGATGATGGTATATGGGTTTGGATATCAAGTGAGGCTACTCAAACAACAGGAAGAGGTGGCAGACCTGTTAGAAGAGGTATCGATGACTTGGCAGGCTTTGACGGCGATACTAGACACGAATATTTCAAAGACGATGGCTTCCAAAAGAGCAACATATATAACTATCACAGAGATAATCACCTACTCAGAATTGGGTGGTTAACAACCGATGATAATATTAAACACAACAAGCCTGGTGAAAGATATGTAGACTTAGAAGGTGGCAAGTACTATTTCATAAGAACAATATGTGGTAATAACAAAGGACCAGGATATTTTGATTTATCTTGGGTATGTACACCTGCTAACTCATTAACCAACTTTACTTTAACATCAGATCCTGATGATACTTATGCGTCTGGAACAATTAAAAGAGGTAAATTTACACTATCAGGTAGAGATTGCTCTGTTGAACTTCCAAATGATTCTTCCGATAGCAGTGGCAACGGCAATGACGGCGGCGGCGGAGGTGGAGCCGGTGGTGGTGGCAACAACGGCAACCCAGGAGCGGCAAGAAAACGTGAAGGTAACAGTGAAGGTTCTTACGAACAAGCAAGTCACAACGGCACCGCTCATAATGGTTACGGTAAAGGATGGTATAATAGATATGCTAAATTTGCCAGTGATGCACAGGCTAGAGCATATGAAGTAAGAGCAACAAATGCCGGAGTTTATGATGGCAGATCATCAAACTTTAGTGGTGTTCAAATTGCCATTTGGAATGAAGTCGGAATAGCATGTCCTCCTGGATCACCTGCAAATTGTTCAACCAGTGTAGTAAGTCAAGATACTCCTATGGTTAAGCCAGGATTTGCAAGTCATGGCGATGCAGATCATACTAAATTACAAAGAGTAGTATTACCAAGCGGTGAAGTTATTTACGTTCCAAATGTTGATATCTATGAAGGCATCACAGTACATGGAATAGGTAATAGTACAACACCTGGGCAACGACATCTTTCAGGATATAATTTTATGCCTCACAGCATGAAACTTCCTAAGAAGAAACCATTAGTTGACGTAAATGATTATTCGTTTGTTGAAGGCACGTTAGATGAAGGCACAGCAGTCAGTGGACAAGCACAAAGAATTAGTGGTGGACTATTATTACCTTTTGCTAAAAAACTTAAAACAGTTTCTAAGACTCCTTATATTTTAAAATCAGAAGAAGTCAATGAAGAACCGTGGGCAAAGAATTTAGAAAACGGTGGAGACATTAATAAAACTACAAAGTATGTTCAGTATAATCCTAAAAAGATAGGTTCTACTGCAACAATTGGTGGTAAGACAATTAAGAACATTTCAAACTCTTCAGTTGGTAATCAATGGCAAAATAGTAACAACGGCGAAACAACAACCTACACAGGACCTGCATACGAGGAGCCTGGAGTAAACACTTCTACTGACAGCGGAGAAGAAGTACAAACAGTAATGTCAAATACTGCTGATAATACATTAGTACCTGAATACTATGACGTAGCAGAAGCAGATTTCAACAATATTATCTATAACCAAATGCCAGTAATACAAATTACACCAAGAGCAATAGATAACAACGGAAACTTTTATAATGCTGGTCCTACAGCCGCAACATATATTAGGAAGCCTACACCAGAGGTTGATATTGATCTAACTGATCTTATTGGCATCGACGAAGGTACAGAACTACTAATTAATGGTAGAAGAATTGTTAAAAGAGGAAACAGCGGCACAGATATCAAGACACAAATTAATTGTGCTAACATGGGTGTAAGTGCCGAAATAGACGAAGAGACAAACACATTGTCTATCATTAGTTGTAATAACTTACCATTTAAGATCGGCGACGGCTGTGGAGGCGGAACATTCAAACAAGTTGGTGACTTCCACATTAACAGAGGATTCGATCAAGGTATCACAACCAGTGAAACTTTTGTAGCACCATTTATAGCACCTGTAGGAAAAACAACAAAAACAGGTTCAGGTAATGCCACAGTAGCAATTGGTGGTGGCGGTGGAGGTATGATTCCAGGCTCAGAAGTAATAAACGACTATAGAAGATTGCCAGATGGTAATACAGAAAAGTTCTTCTATAGACCAGATGGTGAGCCTGATATATATGATACACCAGCAAGAATACCTTTGGTTACTTCAAATAAGAGTACAGGCGGTAGTGGTTATAGAGTAGGTGATAGATTAAGACTTATTGGTGGTACACCAGAAACAAATACACTTGGTCCATTGAATGCAAACGTTTGTATAGAATTTGCAGGTGCTGGTTATACTAACCCTGCTAACTTATCAATTGTGTTTAATGAAACAGTATCAACTCCAGGAGTTGGTGGTGCCGCAACAGTAACAGAACTAGATGAAAATGGTGGTATTGCAAAAGTTGTTATGGTTAACCAGGGTGCGGCATATGATCCAGAAAATCCTCCAACACTTACAGTAAGAGATTCAAGTCCTACACCTACTATTATTCAAGTAGATGCTAGTTGGACTTCAAATGTTACATTACAAGCAGGACAAATTGCACAGATTAACAAGAGAGTAAACATTAGTGGACTAGACGATCAAAACTCAGGTATTGAAACTGTCATTGAGCCAAGATTTGTTAGAGCAGTTGGTACCTATGCAATGGGAGCCAAAGAAGAATATACAGTAGGAAGTTCAGATGTTTCTATTAACACCAGTTTCCCTAACACAGTTAGAATTGCATTTGTTAGAGGTGGTGAAGCAATTAGACCAGAAAGTTATGTTAAGATAAAACATTTCCCAGGAACAAGTTTAAATGATTATTACATTACAGTAAATGGTGCAACAAGTGTCTCCTCTACACTTGTAGTTGACTCTGTAAATGATGTTAATGGGCAACAATATATTAAGCCAGGCATGGTTATGTCCAAAATGGTAAGCAGTACATTAACAGTTATAGGAAATGTTACAAACGTAGATGTGAATACAAAAACAATCACACTTGATGTATTAACAAGTGTTGCAGATGGAGAAACAGTTTACTTTGTTGCTCCGCAAGAGAAAATGTTCTGGATACCTAAAAACTTAGATGAACATACACCAAGTGTAACAGAAACTTCGTTCCACATACAAGATCCTGCATTTAAAACAAATGCTGTGGTCACAAATATGTTTGGTGCGGGTGCAGATATTTCAATAACAGGTAGAAAGCCATGGTACGATGATTACACATCAGGAAACCTAGTTGATACAATAGATCCTAGAACACCTAAGCAACAAGCAAAACTATCTGTAACTGTAGGCGATCCAAAAGAAAGAATGAACGGTGGAGCATTGAGAGTTGCTAAATTTATTGTAACTGATGTAGATGATAGAGGTGCTATTACTGGTATAAAAATTATTGACAGAGGACTTTACAAAGAGTTCCCAACTGATCTTACAATGGGTATTCCTTTGGAGTATGACTATGCATTAGAAGGTGCTGTAAGAATAAACACATCTCTAACTCCAGATGAGCAACAAGTACAAGTCGAAGAAGACATGAAGCGAACACTTGGCTATGGTGACCCAGTAGATAAAAATAATTCTATGTATGGTGGTAACCACCCAGAGTATCAGTACACTCCATTCAGAGGTGCAGACGAACTGTTACTGAGAAACAGAGGAAATCTTAGCGAAGAAGATGGTGATAAACTAGACGCACTTCTTTCAAAAGTAAATGCTGGCAATCAATTAAATGCAACAGAACAAGACGAATACGATGTACTGTTAAACAAACTAATTAGAATGCAAGGGTATGAAGCACCTAATAAGCATCCAGATTTTGAAGACTATCCAGAATTCTTCTGGGACGGAACATCATTCCAGCAGTACTTTGGAACACCGGGTGCATACGACCCAACAACATTTATTGTTGTAGATTTAAGGTCTGCATCGCTTGAAGAATATAATGCAAACCCAAGCGAATGGGCAAGGAAACAATTTAATTTAGGTAACCTAATCAGAAAGACAAAGGTTATAGAAACAAATCCACAAAAATACAATTTTGGAAGATATAATCCACAGGAAGTTGCAGGTGGTACAGGTGCTAGAGTATTCTTAACAGCACAAGAAATACCTAACTGTTCTGAAAAAGGAACTGCCAAATCACAACTAGGATTACCAGATGAAGTATCTAATGTAAATGCACCTAAGTCTATTGCAAGACAATTGAATAATGCATTGAGAGGTGCAGGCTATCAGCCAGATGAAGCATACGCAGAATTCACTCCAATAGGAGAAGTAGGAGAAGTGAGAATTGTTACTCCAGGATATGATGGATTAAAAATTGATTCTCCTAATCCGGGCACCTTGGAGCCACTAGGATTACCTATCGGAGATTACAATAATGGAATGCTTTGTATTACTGCTATACTTGAAAAACAAGACGGTACACAGTATACAGATGAAGAAGCACTTGCTGACATACAAGCATTGTACGATACCAATGATGAATTAGGACTGCTTACTGGTGACGAACTCAAAGAAAGATATGGCACAGATCAAACAAGAACAGAAGTTGAATATGATGGTATAGATTCTATAATGACTTTAATTTGTGCCGAAGTAATTCAACCTAGCCCAAGAAGTGCGTATGACGATTACGGTAGTGGCAAGATAAATCCATATGATGTATTGTCACCTATTGGTCCGGGAGCATATGGACTTAACGATAACAACAGTATATTTGGCGACGGCAGACAACTACTTACAAGAGAACTGTTCAGTTATGATGTAACAGACTTGTTTGGTGCAAATGTTAAATTAACAGGCTCAGGCAAACAGAACTCGCCTGTGAACTATTTTGCAAGTAAACGTTTCAATGATCAAAATGTAATTGACCCACTTGAAACTATAGTTACAAATACTTCTGCTGTAAATGAATTAGCATTAGAAAGCAATGCTTGGATAGACAGTTATTCAAATACTAATCAAACAATTATTGATAATGCGGCTGGGGTGAGCGATAATACAAACACAGTCTACACCATGGACAACTTTGTTGAAGGTGGTTGGGCATATTTAGAAAATGGTGTGCCTAAGAGATGGCAAACTCCATTAGTTGATGTAAACTTTATTACAAATGCAATAGTATACGATCCTGAAACAGGAAACAAAGTTAATAACTTAGACTTCTGGGATCCATTTAAAGGCATATTACCAGGATTTATACAAAACGAAATCTCATTTATATCTGAGGAAGATCCTGTAAGTTATAATAATGCTAGAACTAACTTTGGTAAGAACAATGTTGGTAAAGTATGGTGGGATACCAGTACAATAGCATACAATTGGTATGAGCAAGGACCTGATGCTGAAAGAAATAGCAAGTGGGGTAGTGCTTTCCCAGGTAGCCAAGTAACAATTTGTGAATGGGTAGAAAGTAAATCTAAACCACAAAATTGGGCAGGCAACGGAACACCAAGATGGAGTGATAGATTTGTAACTGAAAGAAGACCTGATCCAAAGACTGGTGACTATGTAATGTTCTATTACTATTGGGTAATGAATAGAACAGTACTTGATAATAAAGTAAAACGTTCACAAGGTAGAAAACTAGATACTAGAACTATTGCTAGATATGTTGCTGATCCTGTAGGCTATGGCATAAACATGATTAGTTTTGCAAGTGAAAAGAGCATACTGGTACATAATATATCTGACATTAGAGAAGAAGAGTCACACTTACAAATTAATCTAAGTAGAAACTTAAATCCAGAAGGTATATCTCATACTGCTTGGAAATTAATGAGAGAAGGTGACAGTAATAGTACAGTACCAGATCATTTAAGTGACAAACTTATTGATAGTTTATGTGGTGAGAATGCAGAAGCATCGCCAGTACCAGATCCAAAACTTAGCGAAGTAGAAAAGTATGGTATAAGTTTTAGACCGAGACAGACTATGTTTAAAGACATCAAGTCTGCAAGACGTGTTATGGTTAGTGTACTTAATAGAATTTTAGAAAACACTAGAGTCAACTCTGAATATGCTGGTTGGGATAATTCATTGCCTACAGCAAGAGCATACTTAGATACAGTAAACTGGTATGCAGTTGATAGAACAGATCCTGTAACAAATGAGTCAATAAGATATAACGATTCATTAAAACCAATATTTAATGTAACAAGTGTATCTGAACTTAATGGTTTAAGTAATGTGTCTGACGGTACAATAGTACAAGTTAAGAGTAATCAAAATGATACTGAACAACTTTGGAGATATAATGCTCCATCTAGATCATTTGTATTAGTAAGTGTACTGAATGATACAGTTAAATTACCAAATACAATTTATACAGATACAACAAATCCAACACTTAGCAGTGAACTAAGACTTATACTAGTTGCACTCAGAGATAATGTGTTTGCAAATACATCACATTGGAACGAACTGTTCTTTGAGATGATGAAACATGCATACATGGAACAGAAGCAACTAAGTTGGGCATTCAAAACTTCATACTTGTATATTGAAAAAGAAGAAAATGATTTAACAACTATAAATGGATTTAAAGCAGATAACTTCCAGAGAGTGTTAGATTACATGAATGAAGTTAAACCATTTAGTGCAAAAGTTAGAGAATACAAAGACGGTAAGAAGGCTCCAAACGATTTAATTGGACAAAATAATATTAGTGACTACGATAAGCCACCTTATGTTGATTTAGTAACAGGTACTGTTAGAGTGCTTGATGAAAACTTAGTACAAGATACAGACATAATGGCAAATTCTAAAACTTATGTTGATTACTGGACAGCATGGAGAGATGGCTTACAACCTACTGATCCTATTAGAAGAGCAAACACAACTATTACGTTTGACAGAACAAATTATATATTAACAGAAAGTAACTGGGACGTTGCAAATGTTTCACTAGAAACAAGCATAGGTTACAACATTGCAAATCTAGTTGTACAAACAAAAGAAGAAGTATCTGCTAACGCAAGTGTTAGAGCCGCAGATAAATTATTTAAGTTTGATGAGGCTGTACAAGCACAATTTATTGCAGAAGTTAATACATACTACAACGATGTAACAGCGGCAAGAAACAATGATATAGTTGGTAACGGAACTGTTATGGCAGGCCTAGTTGCAAGTGGACAACTTAAAAATACACTAGCACTTATCAAAGACAAAGTAGGTGGTAACTTCAGAGGTGAAACATTAGACGCAAGTAAGTTCTCAAGCATAATTGATCAAGCAGATTACATGAGTGCTATACAAACAGACTTTGGATTTGATTCAGACTTGTTTGATGAAAATACTGATCATGATGATACAGTATTCACAGATAATAGAGATTTAACAAACTATGGACCTGTAACAACTTATGGTATTGGTGATACTAAGTGGGATAACTCAAAACAAATAGTTAGTTACGAAGGAGTATTTGATGCAATCGCTAATCCTGTAACACTAAGAAGAAGCGGTGATTCATATGATGGATTCGATGGTGTAACATTCCAGAGAGTAGCATACGGTGAAGAAAGACCAGAAGAACTAGCATTGCTAGATCCGTTAGAGAGTGTGATATTTACTGTTACAACCTCAGACTTCTCAAGAGGTGCCGCAGGTAATGTAAGTGTATATGATGATTTAGATACTGCTAATGCAACATTATTCCACCCAACAACATCATTGCGTGAAGACAGTTCAAATGTTGTTGTAACTAATGGTGGTATAGGTTATGTGAATCCTACTGTAACAATTACAGATGCATACGGAAACAATCCTACAACTACAGCAGTTGCAACAGCAACAGTAAATGCCGCAGGTACTGTACAATCAATTACAGTGAGCAACGGTGGTGCTGGTTACACAGAAATTAACTTAGCACTAACAGAAACACTAACAGAAGTAACAAGTGCTGGTGCATTTGTGAATCAAAATGTTTTACCATTAGTAGGTACTTCTAATGTTAAAGTAGGACAGATTGTTACAGTTAATAGTGTTGACATAGGTGAGGTTGCAAGTATAAATGGAAACAACGTACAATTAAACGCAGTACTCAACGGTGATGTATCAAGTGGACAAACTGTACACTTTAGAGGACAAAACTTCTCTTACTCATTGAGTAACTTAGTTATAACAGCATCAGCAGGAGTTGACCCAGATGATGCAGACAACTTCTTTGCAGTAGATAGTGTGGATGGATGGGACTCTGCAACTTCACTTGGAGCCGCAGGTTCATATGATACTGCATTAACAGTTGTACAAGAAAGAGTTACAACAAAAGTGGCGCCTAATGCCAAAGAAGTAACATATAGAATGCACCACAGTTTATTTGGTGACGTAGATTACTTGCGTATCAGTTCAGCGGCAACTACAAAACTTGCTAAGAAGATGACATTATCATCAACTACAATTACAGTTGACGATGCAAGTTTCTTACCAAATCCAACTTCAATTGTACCTGGTAGTATTTGGGTTGGCGATGAAAGAATACAGTATGGTAGAAGAAGTGGCAAAGTATTAAGTGCATTAACAAGAGGTGCCTTTGGAACAACACCACAAGACCACGCAGTTGATACACCAATTTATAGTGCAGAACAATCAGAACATTTCAACCACTTGAATCCTGCAAGTAATATATGGCTTGACACAGGTACACGTTATGGTGCCCCTCAGCCATGGGACGCAGATGAATGGGATGAAATTGAAGCGGCAAATATTGCAACATCTGATGTTGGAGTAACAATAACAAATGTTACAACTACAACTGCAACACTTACATTGCAAGGTACAGGCACAGCCAATATTGCACTTAATGAGGGTGTAAGAGTGTTTGCAAATGCTAATGTGAGTAACTTTGAAGTAGTAGAAGTTACTGCAAACAACAGCGGTGTGTACACTATTACAGCAAGTGATCAAGATACATTAGACACTACATTATTTGTAGAAAACGGAACTGCAACATTAAGAAACTTTGTGTACGGTGCTCAAAGTTCAGATGATGACTATGACTCAGCAGAAGTTACAGGACAGTCAGCAATGAGTTTAGCAGACAGAGGAAATGCAGACTTGTCAAACGTAAACAGTATTATGAAGTTTTTACATAAACTTTAAAATTAAAAGGTGCTTTAATAAAGTGATAAATAAAGGTATGAGCAAGGATAATTTAAAAGAAACAGAAAAAAAGCCAGAAACTACAAAGCCTGATGATAATATGGGCCTCAATGTTAGCGGACATATTTTAATACGCGACAAAGACACTGGTCAAGAATTAGTAAACAAAAGAAATGCTATCCATTATGGTAACATGGCTTATATTGTTGCTCAAGCATTAACAAATCAAGATGACGCATTTATACACTACATGGCGTTTGGTAATGGTGCAACTAGTGTTGACACAGCCGGTAAAGTAGTTTATAAAACTCCAAGAGTCACAGAAGGATATGAATCAGGTGCAAACTTATACAGCAGAACATTTGCTAAACCAGTAAGCACAGATGCAGAAAATCCAGCAAGTCAACGTGCAGGAAATAAAATTGAAGTTATTTCTGGAGTAAGTTATACAGATTTAAAAATTACATGTACATTAGGATATAGCGAACCAAGTGATGCAGATGCTTTCGATAGTAGTGTTACTAACGAAGGTAATTATGTTTTTGACGAACTAGCATTATTTTCTAAACCAACAGCAGACAGTTATGATGGATGGGCAAATGGTATTGATTCTAGCACAATGCTTACACACGTTATATTCCACCCAGTACAAAAAAGTAAGAACAGGGTTATAGAAGTTATCTATACAATTAGAATACAATTAAGTTAATAGGATAAACTGTGCCATATATTATAGACAACAGAGCAGGACAAAGTATCATCATTCCAGATGGTGGACTCAACCAAGATTTTTCCATTGACTTAGTAGGTAGAAATTATGCAAACTACGGTGAGCCTATTGCTACTGCATTTGTAGATCTATTAGATAATTTTGCAAACAGTACTGCACCAACAAAGCAAACAAACGGACAACTTTGGTATGATGCAGGTAAGAAAGTATTAAGAGTCTATGATAGTATAGGAGGACAATGGATACCTCTAACACCATTAATAAGCTCATCAGGTGTACCTAGCGGAGAGAACGCAACAAGTACATCATATTACGATCAAACAAATTCAAAGTTCTATGTCAATGATGGAACAGGATACAAAGTTGTAGGACTTGCTGGAGAAACTAACACAGGTTTCTCAGGTGAGACAGCAGTTTCCTCTCCATCAAGATATGGTACAAGACTTAGAAATATATTCTTAGAAGATTCCTCTTCAGTGCCTAGAGCAGTAACGGCAATAGTTTTAACAAACAGTTCAGGTGCATCTCCTACATTTACAAATGAAGAAAAAATTGTTGCTATATTCAGCGGACATGCAGACTTCACAATAGGAAATTTAACAAGTGCAACAGAAGGTGAATCAGCAAACTACTATAGTCAACTCACAGAAGCAGGTGGTATAGGAACTACAATTAGAACAGGTATCAATCTCAGAGACGATAATACTTCACTGATAGACAAATCCAAAAGATCATTTAGAAGTGATGCCGCATACAGTATTAATGTTGGCAGTTACGGATCTGATGGAGCAAACATTTCTGGTAGTGCTATTTTTCATTCAGGCGGTGATTCAGTACCAGCAACCACAGATACACATGACCTAGGTTCAAGTACAAATGTGTTTGCAGAAGGATATATTAAAAATTTAACAATAGGTAATGGTACTACAGGTAGTATATTATCTACAGCAGGAACTACAGCAATTGGTAGTTCAGTAACACCATTTGACAATGCTTACATCAGTAGTTTAAGCATGTCAGGCCCAATAACATTCTCATCAAGTTCTAACTTGGGTAGCAGTACTGCTAGAGCAGGCACAGGTTTCTTCTCAGGAGTAAACACATCTGCACTAACAATAGGCACACAAGTTTTTCCAACTGGTGACGGCACAAGTGGACAACAAATATTCACTGATGGCGCAGGTGGCTTGTTTTGGAGAGACCCTGTCAGTTCCATTACAAATATTTTTGCAAGAGGTGGTACAGTAAGTTCTAATACATCGTCAACAGTAAATGGAGTGAGCGAAACAACATTTATTATTGATATAGGTGCAGGACAAGGTATCACAGTACTTGACGATGAGATCCGAGTAAGTTTATCATCATTTGATACAGATAATTTAAATGAAGGATCTGTAAATCAATACTATACAGATGCTAGAGTCAGGAATGCAATTAGTCTAATAGACGGCGGCGGTGATGGCTCAATGACTTACAACAACAGTACAGGTGTATTAACCTACATAGGACCTACCCCTACAGAAGTAAGAGCAAATTTCAGTGAAGGCAACGGTATTAGAATTAATGCTGGTGGTGAAATTAGAGTCCATGAGGCAGAAATAGATCACGATGTATTGAAAAATTTTGTTATAACTGAGCATATTGATCACGACAACTTACATGTTATAGCAGGTGATGGTTTAACTGGTGGTGGTGAAATAACTGCAAATGTTACACTCAATGTAGCAGGTGGTTATGGTATTACAGCAAATGCAAACGACATTGAATTAGCAAATTCAGATGTAAGAGGATTATTTACTGCAGGAGATGGTATCTCAATTAACTCATCAGGAGTAATTACTAACACAGGTGTTTTAACAAATCCTAGTACGGCAGACTTTGTAACAAAATCAGACACACAAACAATTGGCGGAGCAAAAACATTTACCGCGGCAATAGTGTCCGACGGTGGTATTAGCATGGGGGCCTCAGATATAAGTTATACTGGAGAATTAATATTTTCAAAGACTGATGGATCAACAGGTACAGTTACTTTTGGAAGTGGCGGCAGTATAAATGCAGACGGTGATATCACAGCATTCTCAGACAAAAGATTAAAAGAAGATATAAGCCCAATAGAAAATGCACTACAAAAAGTAAGTGGACTTAATGGTTACACATATAAAAAGATCGGCCAAGAGAAACGTCTAACAGGTTTGATTGCACAAGAGTTACAAGAAGTGCTACCAGAAGCAGTTCATGAAAATGAAGATGGCATGCTAAGTGTTGCATACGGCAATGTAGTTGGCTTACTTGTTGAAGCAATCAAAGAATTGCAGGCGGAGGTGGCTGAGCTGAAGCAGGAGTCATCATCCAGTGGCAATATCTAGACCTATAAGTTTTACCAAAATTGATAATGAATTAAGTTTAGGTAATTCACTGGGTAACTATCGCGGAGAATTCTTTCTGCATGTACCTTCAAACTCAGCAAGAATAATAGCACCTAATATGCCTATCAGCATGAGCTCTCTAGAAGGCTGTACAGTATTAGGCGACAATAATCCAATAACACCAAACATTGAACTTAGAAGTCAGTCACCACTAACTCAAAAAGTAAGTGTTCGCCCAGGCGGTACAACCACAATGACTGTAAAGTTTGATTCCAATTTTAATCACGATCCACAGCCAGTATTAACTTATCCAGTACAGCAAAATGTTGATGAACCTACAGTTGAATGGTTTGAAACAACTGGAGGCACCTATACTGCGGTGAATTCTTCTGAATATAGAACACGAGTAAGTGTTAAGGAGCCTGGTGTGGGTCCAGGAGAATTAGATTTCACAGCAACGTCTGTTCTCACTATATCTACAGCAAGTGTAGGATCAAGAACTTTTGTTGCAGTAGGAAAAGCATATACTAGCAGAATGGATGTAGTAAATACTCCTATAGTAGCAACAAACAGTCAACAGTTTCCAGAATACAAAGTAATAGCATCCGTGGGTGCGGCACCTAGTGCTACACCAGGACAAGGACAAATTTATGGAAAACCTAATCCTTACACTAGAACAATTATAACATATACAAATGGTGATCCTACTTTCTATCCAGAATTTACCATAATGTTCTTGGCAAGACTTTTTGGCTTCAATGTGCCTCCAGGGCAAGACAATAGACATCTATATGACTACCCTGCCAGGGAAAACGGCTGGGTCGCTACTTCACCAGCATATTGGCATCGAAGAGTCATGCTGTCCACCGACGGTGGAATAACTGAAACAGATGTCTCAGCACAGTTTTCAAACGACGATGTTCAAATGCCAGACTTTGGACCTAGTCTATTAGGATATCAAGGGTGGCAACAAGTTGCTATGAGAAAAAAATATACCGTAGCATATGAACACGGATATAGATATAGACCAACTATATCGAGACGCAGAGAGTATGTAGATCCTACTGGAAACACAGTAACACTATCCACAGTTGTTGCAATACCAACTTTTGTAGTCAACATATTAGAGAAGACTGTAGACAATGCTATTCCTACATTATTAAGTATTAACATTGACAAAGATGAAGTTGAAGAGATGCCAGGTGACGGCACATTTAATGTCACAGTTACTACACAACATGCACAAGGTTATGGCTTTATAATGTCATCCAGTGACGGAAATGTTATACCACCAATGTGGAATCCAAGACTGATCATTGAAAAAGATGTACAAACATACACCTTAGGTAACGGCGGAGCATCAAGATTAACTGCAAGTAATCAAGGAAATGATCGAATACTCACCATAGGAGCAAGACCATACGAAGCAGGTGAGTGGAGCTCAGATGATGAAATAGTTGATCATGTAATTATTAAGAACATGGGTAAAATGCAAAAACTTTCTGGTACAGGCGTAGACAAGGGCACAGTCGACGAAGGCGAGTCATTTACGTTTACCGTAGTAGGCATAAACTTCCCAACAGCAATGACTGATGATTGGACATGGGAAACAACTTTCCCAGCCGAGACAGTGGTTGCTACATCCGGAACATTTAATGTACCTTATTCAGGTAATAAATTTACAGGTAACTATTCTGGTTCGTTTACAGTTGATACTGTGGCAAGACCAACGCACTACAAAGACGTCACAGGTGGTAGAATAAAAGTATATTACAAAGGTAAATTATTTGCACAAACAGCCAGTAATTTAAAAATTAAAAACACCTCAGCAGAGCCAGTAACATTGCCTACTGCATTAGCAAATCCAACGCATCATGTACATGTCAAGACTGGAGAGACTGGACGGCCTGTGAGTGGTTATTATTATGCTACAGTTACATTAAACACAGACGGAACGTACACTAGAAACAACGATGTGTACAATCCAGGTCCTAAACTTTACGCATCACCACAACCATTAGAAGGTGATTGGAAACCTAGAATAACAGGATTGAACGGGGCAGTAGTAAAAGAAGTAGCATACGAAGATTATCTATTTGGGGTTAAACCAAGCGGTGCCGCTATTGCTTCTACGAATATCTCTGGCGGTACAGCATCATTACAACTACAGGCTATAAAATTAGTAAGTGCATTTGCTATGGCAAATTGTACTTTTAATTGGGAGTTTTATAACGAGGCATCCGGTGCCACAAGAACTGGAGGTACTATAAGTTGTAGTATTACAATTGATGCTATACCAACAGGACCAGGCATTGTAGATATCATTGGTGGCGAGACTGGTATAGTCGGAGAAGATCCTTTTAGTACCGGTTTTGTTGTTGATGAGCCTAGAGGTGGAGATGGCAAAATTATCTCTGACCCAGATGTATTTGAGCCTTTAACAGGACAAGTAAATACTGGAGGAGAAATAAAAGAAGACACTCAAACAACTACTGTTTTTACTAATAATACACAAACAACTACAACTGTAAACACAGGTGTAGGAACAATAACAGTAACAGCGGCTCAGGTAGCCGCGGCTCAGGAAGCGGCGGCACTAGCGGCCTCATTAGCAGAAAAAGAAGCCATGGGAACATCTTATGATTCCGGCGCGGCAGAACCTGTAGTAGTAGTTAAACATCCAACAGCAGGTTCGTTACTGAGAACATTCTGTAAAGGAACAACTAAAATGGGTGTGTATGCAAATGGTAGTGGTGGTTCATACAATGCAGTAATAAAACGTAATTCTACTGATTGTGGATACGAAGAACCTATAAAAACAACTGAAGCGGTTACAGTTACACCTGCTGTAGCAAAATATAATGAAGCAGAAGTACAGGCACAGGTTGATAAGGCACTGGCTGAATTAGGTGTAATAGATCTAAGTGATATTTTAAGTCAAATACGAATATCTTTTTGATGCTGATAGTAATAAATATATGCGTATTTAATTAAGATGATAAATAACAGTAAGGAAAACATAAAGTTTAATGAGGAAAAACTCTAATGTCATATGATATACAAAATACAGACGGTTCGTTAAATTACTCCGTTGCAGATAATCAGGTAAACACTAGCCAGTTTTCACTTGCATTGATCGGTCGTAATACAGCGAACTATGGTCAATATTTTGCTCAGAATGCCATTAGGCACCTTGAAAACTTTGCTAGTTCAGTACCACCTACACCAGGTACAAAATTAATTGGTCAATTATGGTTTGATAAAAATAGCAATGAAAACCTAATTAGAGTATGGGACGGTACGAACTGGAAGAGAATGGGTGTTTCTGTAGGAACATCAGCACCAACAGAAGGTGAAGGTGCAGGTACACAGTTTTTTAACCTAAATACAAACAAATTAGAAGTACATAATGGTACAGCATTTGTAGACGCAAATTATCCAGGTGAAGTAACAACTGCTTACTCATCTGATGCAACAAACGGATCTCCAGCACATTACGGTGCAAGATTAAGAACACTATTTTTAAAGACAGATGCAGGAACAACATTACCTGTTTTAGCATTAGTATATACTAAGTCGGGTTCAACAGGAAACGTAGGTACAACAACAGTAGGCGGTCAGAAAGAAACAATCATGACGTTGTACTCCGATCATCCGTCGTTTACAATAGCAAATCCAACAGCAACAGCAGTTGGTTCCGAAACAATTGATTACTATCCAGAACTTACAGGTACTGGCGGTATTGCTTCAGCAAGAACAGGTAGAGCGGCTGGTATTATTTTACCAGGTGCTAACCAACGTGCAGAATACGAAGCATCACAAACATCTAACTTTTCAACATTATATGCAACATCAATTGGTGATGCATCTAATCCAGTTTCAACACAACACGTTGATACATTAACAGTTAATACGCAATTAAATATTCCAGGTGCGGCAAGTGTAACAGGTGATTTAACAGTAGGCGGAAGTATTGGACTCACTGGCGACATCACAGGTGCAACAAGTATTGCCACATTTGCAAACTTAGTAGTAAGTGCTAATACTACACTAAATGGAAGCACAACTATTAACGGTGACTTAACACTTAATGGTGTAAACACACAAAGTTTAGGTACTGATTCAAATAAAGTAGAAACAATATTTGGTGATTCAATTGATACACAAAGTTTAACAGTAGATGGTACAGCCACTATTGCAACACTAAATTCAACTAACATGACCGTACAAAGTTTAGCAACTTTAACAAGTGCTACAATTTCTGGTGTAACAACTATGAACGGTGCTGTGAACTTAGGTGATGCAAGTGCTGACACTATCACAGTAAATGGTACAACAACTTTTGTTGGTGGTACAACATTTAACAGCGATATAGTATTAGGGTCAGGAACAGACTTAACAATCAGTAACGGTACTTTAGTATTAGCAGGATCAAGTTCAATCTCTGGTGCGGCTTCTAAAGTATTAATTGATAATCAAGGTTCACTAGGCAACCAAAGATTCATAACATTTGTTAATGGTTCAACTGATGATACACAATACTCATTAGAGAACGATGCAGGTTTATTTTATGTACCAAATACAAATACATTAACAACAACAAACGTTGGAGCAACAGGTACATTATCATTTGGTAGTTTAAGTGATGGCACATTAACAATGGCTAGTTTCATTGACGATGACACAATGGCAACAGCAAGTGCAACAACATTAGCAACATCAGAATCAATAAAAGCATACGTTGACTCACAAGTTACAGCATCAGATGATGACTTAAACGTAACTGGTGATAGTGGTTCAATTACAATAGACTTAGATACTGAAACACTTGGTATTAAAACAGGTGCAGGATTAACATCAGCCGCTTCTGGCAATGATGTTACTGTATCACTTGATACTACTATAACAGGTTTAAGTAGTGTTACTTCATCAGCATTTGTTGGTGACATAACAGGTGATGTAACAAGTTCAGGAACAAGTAACTTTAATAACGTAACACTTACAGGATTACTAACAGGTACTTCTTCCAAAGCAAATACTGTAAACTTAACAGATGAACCAAGTTCAGCAAGTGCTCACCATATTACATTTAGTGCAGGAGCAACAGGCTACGAAGCACTTAAAACAGAATCAGGATTGCAGTACTTCCCAAGTACAAATAAAATAGTTGCATCAAGATTCCAAGGTACAGCAGACGTAGGTACAAAAGTTACACTAACTGCAACCAATTCAACAAACGCATCTCACTTCCCATTATTTGCCGATTCGGCAACAGGCGACGAGGATGTTAGAACAGATTCAGGATATACTTATAATCCTAGCAGTGGTACATTAACAGCAACAATATTCAGTGGTACAGCAACACAGGCTCAATATGCTGACTTGGCTGAGATGTATTCCACAGACGCAGACTATGAGCCAGGCACAGTTGTGAAATTGGGCGGAAGTGCAGAAATTACACAAACAGAAAGTCATGCAGATCAAGACGTATTTGGCGTGATATCAACCGATCCAGCATTTTTAATGAACAAAGATGCTGAAGGATTACCAGTAGCACTAACAGGTAGAGTACCAGTTAAAGTTATAGGAAAAATTAAGAAAGGCGAAAGACTAGTGAGCAGTGATGTTCCTGGTGTTGCTTGGGCATTAGGCGATGAAGAGTATGATGCAAGAGCAGTAATTGGTAGAGCCTTACAAGACAAAGACGACGGTGACGAAGGCTTAATTGAAGCAGTCATTGGTGTAAAATAGGTAAATAGTAGTATTACAATAGGAGCATAATATGGCATCAGGAAGTTCAATAACTTCATCGGGTATGACTACAATGACACAGGTTGTTGCAGGCGATGTAATTGATGACGCAGATTTCAATAACATGAGGACTAACATTCAACTTATGATGGGTCCTGCCGCGGATGTCACATTGTCGGCTGGTAGTACTTTTGACTATAGCACAGCATATGGTTGGGGACAAGGTGGTGCAGGTATTAATACAAATAGTGCAGGCCAAACTGTTTTAGCCTCAGGAAGTTCTAGAGGCTTTAAAGATTTACAGGATGATGTACAGGCAATGTGTGCCTTCCTTGCACAAACATTAAGAACTAATGTTGGATCTGATGTAACATCAAGTACAACAATCAACGCAACTACATGGTCAAACACTATGTTAAACGTTCAAGATTGTTGGGATGATAGATTTGGCCCTAGTTCAGAAACAATTTCAACAGATGCTAGTAAAACATTTACTAGTTCATGGACTAATACACTAACACAAGAAACATCATGGACATTCTCAAGTGAAGGAGACTGTAGAGCATTTTTTAATGGTGGTGGTAAATTAGGTATTAGTGGTTCATACACAGGTTCAAGTGGTGATCAGTTTACAGCACATGCTAACAGATTAAGTGGTATGGGCGATTTCTTTATGCAATATAATACATCAGCCGCAAGTGCAGGTACGGCCAGTGGTATTGGTTTTTATGAACTAGCAACAAGTTATCAGCAACTTTGGATCTATTATGGTGCAAGTTCACCATACTCAAATGACTATATAAAATTATCAGGTAAAGTAAATAGTACAACAAATCCAACTGTAGTTACAATAAAAACAGAATTAGTTGACGCAACAGATAACGTAATCGACGCAAGTGCAACAGGTACACTAACTCTTAACTGTAGAAGACATCAGCCTGATGCAAACGGTTCAGGATTTAGTTTCCCTGTACCAACAGACAGTATGGGTAATATAACAGGTTCATAAGACGAGACTCGAACTTAAAGAAGCCAGTTCTAATAACTGGCTTTTTTTATGGCCGCTAAATAACATTATAAATACACGAGATTATACACTATGGCGGCTAAATTACAAACTGCATTAGAGTTTGCTAACTACAGACAAACACTAAACAATCAAAAAGAAGTCTTAAAAGCAAAGACAGAAAGTTTATTAAGTTACAGTATTAACGGTGGAACATTTACCATTGACAGAGAACTTATTACTTTTGTCAAAGTATTAATAGATGACAAGCACACTGATGCTGTTCTATTGGACGTTTACAATCATCCAATTGCAGTTGATCTACAAAACTTCTATTCTGAAATCATGAGCAGATATTTTGAAGTTACCAACGACTATTATGTAGAATACGAAAAAATTAGAAAAGCAAGGAAAGTATCTTCTGTATTAGATTTAAATAATCCAGGAAGTGAAAGTGGCGAATAAAAGTCGTGGGGTAATAATGTTTGCCCACAACAATACAGAAATAGACTATATTAGATTAGCATACGTGAACAGTTTGCTAATACAAAAACATATGGGTCTTGATAGAACACAAATAACTGTAGTCACAGATCCTCACAGTTTAGAACACGGTAAAAAAACAATTGGTATAAGAAAAATGCAACAAGCATTTAAGAACACAGTTGTTGTAGACAAAGATATCAAATTCAAACAAAGCAATATAAGACTGTACAAAGACACTAGTCATACAGCAAAACAATTACAGTTTTATAATGTTAATAGGTGTGATGCTTATGACATTTCTCCTTACGAAGAAACTTTATTATTAGATGTTGATTACCTCATACAAAGCGATTCGTTGAATCAAGTATGGGGCCATAACAATGAACTAATGATGAATTGGGAGTATCAAGATATACTTTCAGAAAGAAAGTTTCCTGCATTAGAAAGACTAGGGCCAACAGGTATAACTATGTATTGGGCAACTGTCGTGTATTTCAGGAAGTCAACTTATGCGGAAACTTTCTTTAACTTTGTTAAACATGTAAAGAATAACAAAGACTACTATGCTGATCTTTATAAGTGGATTGGCAGTATTTACAGAAACGATTATAGTTTCAGCATTGCCGCACATATGATAAGCGGATACCAAGACAAAGGTGTACCACAATTACCTCACAAACTATATAAAACATTTGACACAGACGATGTTGAAGAAGCATTAGATTCAAATGATTTATTATTATATCTAGAAAAAATTAGGAGTCCTGGAGACTTTATACTTGCTAGATGGAAAGGAGTTGACTTACACGTTATGAACAAATGGGCTATTAATAGGATAAGCGATGCACTAATTAAACATTTGATTACTGCAAAACGTCCTGCTAAGAAAGTAGCCAAAGCACAAGAGATTGCATGAAGATGAAAAAGAAGCCACCTCAAATAGGTGATATGATTGAACACACATGTACTCTCAACGGCAAGTTTGAAGGAAAAGTTGTACAGTTGTTAAGTATGCAATTTGTTTATGAAACAAAGGACGGTAATCTGAGACATTGTATGTTTAGAGAAGATTGGAAAAAGTTAGATGAAGACTAGGTATTATGTATTAGCAGGTGTATTGTACACATTGTTTATAGGCTATACTGCAAGTGCTATTCAGTACAGACTTTCGATGGAAGAAATTAAAGAACGGTATCAGGAAGAGTATTGTGAAGTTGTATATGAATACACAGGCGAAGTAGGCGGCGACGAATGGAACGAGCTCTTTGCCGTAGCAATAGAGAATGAAGAAGAGCGAGATGAGTTACAAGAAATAATCGACGAAGGTATAGATCAGTTATACGAAGAAGAATTTGGTGAAAGCCGTAATCAAAGTGATGCTGATGCATACATTAATTTATTTATGATGTTGACTGATCCTATTAATTGGGTATTCACATTGATAATTGCTACATTTATAGCAGGATTCTACTTAGCATTTTACAGTTGTAAACTAGCAATAGAAAGACATTTTAGGGGAGATCATGGGGAAGATTAGACAGTGGTTTAGGCGATGGTTTGATAATCAAATAGAAAAATCGTGGCAAAGAAAAGCCAATAGACAATTTGCAAAAGGAAAAAAATTTAAATGAGTAGAGGCTATATAGTAATAGCACAAAACAATAGCACGACTGATTATCTAAAGCAGGCGTATGCACTTGCTTTGAATTTAAAAGCAACACAGACGACTGTAAGCAATCTAACAGTATGTGTAGACCCTGCTACAAGAGATTTAATTAAACCTAAACACACCAAAGTATTTGATAACATTGTAGACATACCGTGGGCCGATGATGCAGAAAGAGACGAGTGGAAGATAAACAACAAGTGGAAGTATTACTATATGACACCATATGACGAAACAGTAATATTAGATACTGATATGTTATTTCCAACAGATGTTAGCCATTGGTGGGATATTATGAGCCAACGTGATGTTTGGGCAACAACAAAAGTTAGAACATACAGAGGTGAAGTTGTAAGTAGTGATTACTATAGAAAATATTTTGTTGCTAATGATTTACCAAATGTATACACAGCATTTTTATATTTCAAACAAAGCGATCTAGCAAGTGAATTATTTGCAATGACTGAGATTATTTTTCAACATTGGCAAAGATTTTTTCATAGATACATGCCCAAAGGTAAACCAGATTGGTTAAGCGGAGATGTAGCATTTGCACTTGCTATGCAACTACTTGGTGTTGAAGAACAATGTACAAGAGAAAATATAGAAGCAGTACCTACATTTATACATATGAAAAGTCATATACAAGAAGTTAAAGGTGCCGCACTTAGTGAAACATGGACAGAAAGTTTGCCTACATATTATAAAGACTGTAAAAATTTTAAAGTTGGAAACTTTCAGCAACAGTTACCATTCCATTATGTAGAAAAGGATTGGCTAACAGATAAAATGATTAAACAAATGGAGGATTCTTATGCCGGCTAAAAAGAAAGCAAAGAAAAAAACAGAAGCAGAAGAACTAGGTATTAGCCAAGCCGCTCTTGATAGAAAGAAAAGATTTCTTGCTGAAAAAGAAAAACTGGGCGGTGCTGAAAATCTTATTGAAGCTCAAAAAGAAAAAGAGTGGATTGTTTACTTTAATGAGTTTGGAGATATTGTTTGTCTAACACAAACAGAAGTTGATGTAAAAGACAATTGGCAAACTTATGATTTCTCACAAGAGCAGTTGAAAATTTTAATAGACAACAAGGACGATCTAGCAAAGTATAGAATTAATGTAGACCCTAAAGTAGATAACCTATACAGCATACAACTTAAAGAAATAAATTCTGTATACACAGAGTCTGAAAGAGAATTCTTAAATGAGATTGAATACGGTAAAAGTACTAAATGGGATATCAAAGTTGCAGTAAACTCTGGAGAACTTGTAGTAACTTTAAGCAATAAAAACAAAGAGATATACAAAGATGTTTATCCTATTAGTGCAACTGTACAAGGACAAAGACTACTAAAATTCTTCTTGACAGCAGAACATGATCCACATATAATGTTCCATTACGAGATTATTAGTCTTGCAGAACTTATAACAGAGAAGAAAGTAGTAAGAAAGTTACAAGCAGACTTACGTCATTGTAGTGTTTATACAATAAAATTATTTGACAGTTATCAAAGAACATAAATATGCAATAGCATATTAAAAGGACACACATGGCAAAACAAGATGTTACAGAACTAGATATCTTTTATATAAGTTACGATGAGCCTAACTGCGAAGAGCATTGGGCAGACTTATTAAATAAGGTACCGTGGGCAAAACGTGTACACGGAGTCAAAGGCTTTGATGCCGCACACAAAGAATGTGCTAATCAATCAGAAACAGAACGTTTTATCACAGTAGATGGCGATAACATTGTTATGCCTGACTTCTTTGAACAACAATTAGACTTCCCAGAAACAGACCATGATGGCAATGATATTGCACAAAGTATCTTTAGTTGGAATGGTAAAAACTTACTAAATGGATTAGTGTATGGTAATGGTGGACTTAAATGTTGGCCTACAGAATATACTAAAACAATTAATACACATGAAGCCGCAACAGATGGTGAGGGCATGGAGTTTTGTTGGAAGTTAAATTACATACAACTAAACGATACCTTTAGTGAAGTACACCAAACTGCATCGCCATTCCAAGCCTTTAGAGCAGGTTTTAGAGAAGGTGTTAAGATGAGTTTGGACCAAGGCAAACGTGTAGCACCTAGAGAATTTATAGATAAAATTTGGTATGGAAACTATAACCGATTGCAAACATGGTGTAACATAGGCAGTGATGTAGAGAATGGATTATGGGCAATCTATGGAGCAAGATTAGGTTGTAAGATGGCTGTACTTAGTGACTGGGACACAAATTTAATCTCAGACTTTGATTGGTTTAAAGGTTTCTTCTATGACGAAGTTGCTGTAGAGTTTGATGCTTTCCCTGATCAAAGGTGTAAGTACACTAAACTAGAATGGGATAAGGATCAACTTGCAAAAGGTATTCATACACTTGGTGTTGAACTCTCAGAAGAAATTAATGAAATGATGTTGTTTGACCCTGACCCTCAAATGTGCAAATTCTTTAAAAAGACTTTTGTTAATCCTAAGAGATGGGGAGTAATGATAAGAGAAAAACAAATACAGGAGTTATTAGAGAAAGGACTTATCGGTAACGGTTAAATGAAGTTGTATGCTAATATCGGTGTAGGCCATGAAAACGACCTCGATGTATTAAAACAAAGAATAATTAGTGCGGCTCAGTGCAATGCTGATGCTGTAGTTATTGGTAAAAGCACACCAGTAAAAACTATACCAAAGAATAAAAAATACATACCAATACAAAGCAAATGGGGTACAATGGCATACCTTGATGTTGCAAAACGTTCTGAAGTATCACCTGAGAATGCAAAGGCACTAACCGACTTCTGCGATAATATAGGTATACCTCTTATATGGAGTGTAACAGATAACCAAGCAGGTGCATGGGTAAGAGAGCATTGTAAAGCAACATCTATAAAAATACATTATGATGCAATTGATCCTATAGAACTAATACTTTACTGTAAAGAAAACTTTGATTATGTAATATACAGTCACCAATATGTTGACGATGTACTTAACTATTACAGACGAAGAGACTATAATCAGTTTGCAATATACTATGCATCTAAACAATTTCCTCCCACAGTAGAACAATTAGAACTAGGTAAAATTGATGAACTAAGAAGAAAATACCCTGATATGACACTAGCATACGAAGGTAGAGAAGCAGGAATATTCCCTGGTGTTGCAGTTGCATATAAAGGTATTGACTTTATAGAGAAGTACTTAGGCGACGATGATAGTGACAATACTTCTATTTTGACACCAGCACAGTTCTATGACTTCTGGAACTCCATGAATATACTGTTTGAAGCCAACCAGGTAAAACAAGACGGCGATTCTTAATACGATAAATAAGTGCGTAGTTTAAAAGACTGACATACAATACAATCAGGAGATGAAAATGGCCTCAATCGGATTCATCGGAGTAGGTAAGTTAGGACAAGCCTGCGCCGAGATGGTTGCTGAGGTCCATAATGTTGTAGGATATGATGTCAATCCAGTAGAGCCTGAAAACTTTACAATGGTTGACAAGTTGGAAGACGCAGTATTAGGACAAGACATTGTTTTTATTGCAGTACCAACGCCACATGATCCTCAATATGATGGAAAGGCGCCTACCAGCCATTTACCTAACAAAGACTTTGATTACACACTAGTAAAACAAGTTCTGTCAGAGGTAAATGCAGTAGCGACTCAGGAACAACTTATAGTCCTCATATCAACAGTATTACCGGGAACAACTCGTAGGGAGTTTGTTTCTTTGATGTCCAATACCCGCTTTGTTTATAATCCATACTTAATTGCTATGGGTACAGTCAAGTGGGATATGGTTAATCCAGAAATGGTAATGATAGGAACAGAAGACGGAAGTGAAACAGGTGATGCAAAAGAACTTGTTGACTTCTACAAAACAATCATGCAAAACGAACCAAGATACATTATAGGTACTTGGGACGAATGCGAATGCATAAAAGTATTTTACAATACATTTATATCAGCAAAGGTATCCCTCGTGAACATGATACAAGACGTTGCAGAAAAGCAAGGTAACATCAATGCAGAAGTTGTGTGTGATGCTCTTGCTCAAAGCGATAGACGTATTATGGGTCCAGGATATATGAAACCAGGAATGGGAGATGGCGGTGCTTGCCACCCAAGAGATAACATTGCTTTACGTTGGATGGCAGAAGACCTTAACCTAGGTTATGACTTATTTGATGCTGTAATGCTTTCAAGAGAAGTACAAGCAGAGAATATGGCAAAACGTTTAATAGAGTTATCAGGTGAGCAACACCCAGTATTCGGAACAGTAAATGAAATGCCTATTGTAATAGTAGGCAAAGCATACAAACCTCTAGTACCGTATGAAGCAGGGTCTAGTAGTATGCTAGTAGGCTACTACATACAGGACGCAGGTTTTAAAATATTTTACTATGACGAAAAGACAGGAGATATCCCACCACAAGAAGTACTAGACAATCCAGCAGTATATTTACTTGCTCATAATCCAGAAATCACTTATGGTGATCAACTAGACAATGTGCCAGGTTGGTATAATGGAAAACATAATAGAACTGATTGTGATACTGCACTAACAGTTGCAACAGGCAACGGTACAGAATTAAATTTTGCACAAGGAAGTGTAGTAGTTGATCCTTGGAGAAAGACACCAGACATTGCAGGCGTAACAGTTGTGCATTATGGAAACACAAGAGGGAGAATGTAAATACCGGTGGGGGCTAGTCCCCCACTTGTTAGGATTAGTATGAGCGAACGAATTGAAAGAATAGAAAAGATAGACAAGTTGCTTACAGAAGAAGTAAGTCAAACTTTCTGTCTTGCTAAGTGGCATCACACCACTATATATCTTCACAGGGGACAAACTCATAGTTGCTATCATCCTAAGCCTCATGACATACCTTTACAAGAATTAAAATATGATCCAAGTGTGCTACACAACACACCAGAAAAGATAGATGAACGTATTCAAATGTTCAATGGTGAGAAGCCAAGCGGATGTCAGTATTGTTGGAATGTAGAAGAACTAGATGAAGGCAAAGGACCCGATGAGGACAAGCATGTCAGCGACAGGCACCAAAGAAACTCTAGTATATACACAGAGGATAGACTAAACGAGATATTATATAATCCTCCAGACTTTAAAATTAATCCAGAGTATATTGAAATTGCTTTTAGTAATGAATGTAATTTTAAGTGTGGTTATTGTCACCCAATGCATAGTAGTCTGTATAGGCAAGAAATTAAAAAGCATGGACCATACAATATGGTTAGCAATCACCAAGCAGACATTGATTGGTTTGATATCTATGAAGAAGACTCACCTTATGTAGAAGCATGGTGGAAGTGGTGGCCTGAAGTAAGTCAAACACTCAACATACTTAGGATCACAGGTGGCGAGCCTTTACTTCATAAAACTACATGGAAACTTTTTGAGGACTTGTCTGAAAATCCTAAACCTAATATAGAAATTAATATTAATACAAACTTAGGATATACAAGTAGACGTGTTGAAAAGTTAGTTGATGCTATCAAAGACCTAACAGAAAACAATAAGATACGTGGATTCAAAATGTTTAGTTCTATGGATACATGGGGCAAACGTGCAGAGTATTTGCGTACAGGATTAGACGTTGAACTTTGGGAAAAGAATCAAGACATATATCTACGTGGAGTTAAGAGTCATATAACACATATGGTAACATTTAATATTCTAAGTGTAACAAGTTTCAAAGGCTTTTTAGAAAAGATATTAGAATGGCGCAAGACATACGAAGATATAATTCCTAACAACTTAGGTAGTGCGCCTGATGTTAGAAAAATTAGATTTGATACGCCTTACTTAAAAGAGCCGTTGCAATATGATATGCATTTGTTACCAAAAGAAGAGTTCTTACCATACTTCGATGACATACTAGACTTTATAAAAGAAAACGTTGTTGAAGATGATAGAACAAAATTTAGTGGATTAGAATACGAACGTTTCAGAAGAGTACGTGATTATTTTGCAAGTACTCAGTATGATGAAGAAAGAATTAGAAGAGGTAGAATAGATTTCTACAAATGGTTTAATGAATATGACAAACGTAGAGGAACAAACTTTTTAGAAACATTTCCAGAAATGGAAGGCTTCTATAGAATGTGCGAGAAGTTAAACGCAGACGACATTCAAATTATAGATGTAGAATAATGGCAGGAAGAAAAATACCAATACATAATGTTACACCAGGTGAAGCACTGGAGAATAATGCCTTCTGCATGTTGCCTTGGATTCATATGCACATGACACCAGACGGCAAAGCCTTACCGTGTTGTATTGGCAACATGAAGTATGCAGACTCCATAGGCAGGAAAGATAAAACATTTGAACAAATGGTAAACTCTGATTTCATGAAAGACCTACGTCTTAAAATGATTAAAGGAGAGAGGCACGAAATATGCAATGGCTGTCATAGAGTTGAGGACTCTGGTTCAGGCTCTTGGAGTTTTAGAACTACAGTAAACAGGAAGTATGGAAAGTATGCAGGTAATATATTAAGACGTACTGAAGCAGATGGCCACATAATTGAATTCAAAATGAGATACTTTGACATAAGACTTAGTCATGTATGTAATATGAAGTGTCGTACTTGTAACAGTGGTTACAGCAGTTTGTGGGAAGCCGAGGACAAGAAGCAAGGTATAAACTACACAGGAGATATGATGCACGATCGTAATCCTACAAAGTTTGAAGAAATACTTGAACATGTTCCTCACATGGAAGAATGTTACTTTGCAGGTGGTGAGCCTATGGTAGATGACTATCATTACTATCTATTAGAAGCATTAATAGAGCAAGGCAGAACAGATGTTAGATTAAGTTACAATACTAATTTAAGTAGACTTAAATTTAAAAACTATAATGTGTTAGAACTATGGGAGCAGTTTGATGGTCCTGTAAACATATACAGCAGTATAGATCATTGTGATGAACGTGCTGAATATATTAGACATGGAACTAAATGGCCAGACATAGAAAAG
>Ga0163109_10000170_pt1 | contig 51730 bp, 35 predicted proteins | sample CRUFie1St13metaG_FD_108704 | JGI IMG/M metagenome (GOLD analysis project Ga0163109, IMG submission 108704) | Marine microbial communities from the Costa Rica Dome - CRUD Field 142mm St13 metaG | ecosystem: Environmental > Aquatic > Marine > Oceanic > Photic zone | place: Costa Rica: the Eastern...
GCAGAAGCAAGTATAAGCTCAGTACCACAATTTTTAAATGAAACATTTCCTGGCTGGGAATTTCAATCAGCAGAAGAAGCTTTATATGAAAGAATAGAAAACATTGATACAAAGTTTAAAGGCTATATCGATTGTATAATAAAAGTCCCACACAAAGAAAAATATAAATACTGGGTGTTAGATTGGAAAACTTCCAATGGAAGGGGATGGTCTTTGGATAAACAAAGAGACTTTAAGACACAAGCACAAGTTATACTTTATAAACACTTTTGGGGAACTAAGTATAACATCTCAATGAAAGATATCCAGTGTGGTTTTGTCTTACTTAAAAAGGTTAAGACTGTAGGAAAATCATGTCAACTAATAAAAGTTTCAGCAGGACCAAAAAACTTAGAAAAGTCACAGAAAATGGTTAGGAGCATGATTAAAACTGTAGAGAAACAATTTTTTCTAAAAAATAGAAATTCTTGTATGTTTTGTGAATTTAAAAACACAGATTATTGTAGATAGGTTTAAATGAGTAAAAAGAAAATACTAATAATTTCAGATCACGCTTTATCACCAAGCGGAGTAGGCTTACAAACAAAGTATTTAGCAGAAGGTCTTTTAAAAACAGGTGACTATACAATAATTCAGCTCGGTGCTGCGATAAAGCATCAAAACTATAACACAGTTAAAGTATGTGAAGACTTTTACATAAAACCTATAGATGGATTTGGAAACGTCAATTTATTGCGTTCTGTTTTACTTAATGAACAACCTGACGCTTTGATTATTTTTACAGATCCTAGATTTTTTAGTTGGCTTTTTGAAATTGAAGACGAAATAAGACAAGTTTGTCCTATTTTGTGGTGGCATGTTTGGGATAACTATCCATACCCTGATTTTAACGAGTGGATGTATGAATCAACAGACGTTATAAATTGTCACTCTTATTTAACATACAGTATGTTAAAGGGAAAATTCTCTGAAAAAGTTAATTTTATTCCTCATACTTTTCCTAAAAGCGTTTTTTTTAAGCTTTCAAAAAATATTATAAAGAAAGAAAAAATAAAGATTCTAGGTAAAGAAAGAGAAGATAATTTTGTCTGTATATGGGTAAATAGAAACTGTAAGAGAAAAAGACCTGCTGACTTGCTTTATGGTTGGAAAAGATTTGTTAAAATGATTGAAGGCAAAAAAAGAAAAGCAACTTTACTACTACATACAAATCCTCTTGATGAATCTGGACAAAACTTATTTGAAATATGCAATAATTTAAACATACTAGACTCAGTTGCTTTTTCAACACAAAAAGTATCGGAAAGAGAAATTAATATTCTTCACAATATAGCTGACGTCTGTATCAATGTCAGCTTTAATGAAGGATTTGGATTATCCACTCTTTCTTCAATGATGACAGGAACGCCTATTATAGCTTCTAAAACAGGCGGTCTAACTAGACAGGTAGTTGATCATAGAGACAATACACAAAATGGGATTGCATTAGAAATAGATATGCAAACTGTTGTAGGAAATCAACATGTACCTTATATTTTTGAAGATTACGTAAGCCACGAAAATGTTGCGAAAGGTTTATACAAGATGTATAAAATAGAAAATAAAGATCTAGAAAATCTTTCTAAAAAAGTTGAAAGTTACACAAAGTCTGAATTTGATTACATAAAGATGATTGAAGCTTGGGATAAATCTTTGAAACAAGCAATTCAAAAAAATAAATTAACAAAAATTGAGGTAATAAGTTTATGAAAAAAGTTTTAATCAAAGGTCCGCTATTAACAAGTTCTGGTTACGGTGTACATGCAAGACAAGTGTTTAATGCTTTAAAAACAAGAAAAGATATTGACTTATATACACAGGTTACAAATTGGGGAAATTGCTCTTGGATTCTAGATACTAGTAGTAAAACAATTAAAGACATATTAGAATGTAGTCATAAAACAAAAACTTTTAAAAAATTTGACGAGTCTTTTCAAGTACTAATTCCAAATGAATGGAGTAAAATAGCTACTAAAGACTTTGGAGTTACTGCAGGATTTGAGTGTGACATAGTAAAAAAGTCGTGGATAGAAGACTGTAATAGCATGGATGCGGTCATTGTCCCTTCTTTGTTTGCGAAAAATGCTTTTTTAAAGACTTGCAAAAAAAATAAAATAAATCTTAAAACTAAAATTAGTGTAATTAATGAGTGGTACTACAGAGACTTTGACAAAGAAGAAAGCAATTCAAATTTAGATATTGACCAGCATTTTAAGTTTAAAAAAAATATTTTAATATTTTGTCAAGTTTCAAACATAGATTCAAAAAGTGATAGAAAAAACTTAATAAAAACTATAACATCAGCTTGTGATGCTATTGAAGACTTTAACTGTGGGATATTACTTAAAACTAACTTAGGAAAATCATCAAATTTATATAAGAAAAAAATAATAGAAATTATTAAAGAACGTATAGATATTAAGTTTCATAAAAAAATAAGCTTTTTGTTTGGTAATTTTTCTATATCTGAACTAAAAAGCTTGTATGAAAATGAAAAAATAAGTTGCTTTTTATCTGGAACAAGAGGTGAAGGCTGGGGACTGCCTTTTATAGAAGCAGCTGCTTGTGGATTACCAATAATTGCACCAAATCATTCTGCATATAAAGAATTCTTAGAAGAAGATTTTATAAAAGTCAATTATAGTTTAGTAACTTTTAATAATGATCCAAGATTTACTGATCGGGAAGAAGAACCAAAATGGGCAGAATTTGAATATAAAGACATGGTAGACAAAATACATTTATTTTTTAAAAATGAAAAAAAATTCAACAATATTTCAGTCAATAGAAAAAAAATAATTAAACAAAATTTTAACTTTAATAATATAATTGTTAATTATACAAAATTTTTTGAAAGCAATTGTAAATGACATACTTGCTAATAGCATCAATTTTAATAAATATTTTTTTTATATATTATTGCATTAAGTTTGCACTAATAATAATCAAAGTACAAGCAACTATAGAAAACTCTTTAGACAAAATTGATAGAAAATACAACAGAATTAGTCAAATTACAAAAATACCTGTTTTTTATGATAGTCCAGAAATAAAAAAAATTATTCAAGAAATCATAGAAGTACAAGATGTTGTTTATGAAATTGCACTAGACTTATCTCAGTCTACTTCGACAAAAAAAACAAAAGAAGAGACATATCTTGAACAACAAAACGAAAACTAAAAAAAAATCAAAAAGTAAAAAAAACTACTATTTTACAATGGAGACACAGCAAAAAATAGAAGAATATCAAAAGTCTAAAACAAAGAGACTAAAAGATACAATTTATGTCAACCACATACACCCAGCGTTTAAAGAGTTAGTACATAATTTAGTTTCTGTTTATAAATTTAAATCTTCTTCTGAGGACATTAACCATCTTAAACACGACTGCGTTGCTTTTTTATATGAAACTATACACAAGTGGAAACCTGAAAATGGTACTAAAGCTTTTTCTTATTTTAATGTAGTTGCAAAAAACTGGTTAACAATACACACGAGAAGACTTTTAAAAAATTCAAAAAGAAACGTGTCCATAGAAAACACAGAAGACATGAGTAGTTATGAAAAAACTCAACTTAATAGACTTGAAAAAGATATTAGTGTAATATATCAAGAAAACGAAGAAAGAGAATTGTTTTTACCTAACTTTATCGAAATGACTGATGTTATACGAACTAAACTCAAAGATGATAGAGATAAAAAATGTATCGATGCTATTCAGCAAATATTTCGGAATGCAAATGATTTAGACTACTTAAATAAGCGTGCAGTCTTTGTTTATTTAAGAGAAATATCTGGTCTTAATAATAGCGAACTAAGTTCAAGTCTTTCAACTATAAGAAAGCACTATAGAAAAATCTGTAGCCCAGGTTCAAAATATTACATGATGTTTTAAGAGGTAGGTAAAAATGAAAGAAAGTCAAATTGAAACATTGTCAGATAAAATTGACAAAAACAACGAAAAAGAAAGCCAAATAAAAAACTTTTCAGATATTCTCGATGCAATAGACACTCTTGAAAATAAAAAGAAAGCACTCTGGAAAGAAATATATCAAAATGCGATTGAAGACAGAGAAAAAGCGAAGCTTCTTTTTAATGATGCATACATATCTATGCAAGGAGGTGTTAATGAGCATATGAATATAGGCTCAGTTATGTCAAAATATATGGAAAGAATGTGTAAATCAAATGACCAAATATTAAAGTTAGCAGAATTAATTGCTAAAGAAGAAGAAAAAAGCGAAACAATATCAGACGATGATATTTTTGGAAAAATCAAGGACTAGCTTATGTTTTTGCAGGCAAAATGTCTTTTAGTTATTGATAGACAATATAAAAGTGAATACGATATTGTACAAGAGTTAAGAAATTTAAATATATTAGATGTTGTATTTAAGAAAAGTTATTTTGAAAACAAAGTACAAATAGATAATTTTATTAAAATGCTTCCTCAAAATACAGTAATTTCAAAAAAAATTACTGGAGACTTTTCTGCAAGTGAAGACTATTTTATTTCTCTTCCTTTTTTTTCTTCACACTTTAAAGTTCCTGTTAAGCGCGGAGAAAATATTTGGATATTTCCTTATACAAATAAATTTCCGGGAAAAATTAATTCGAACAGCTTCTGGATAAGTAGAGTACACGGTTATAAAGTTTCTGAAGATGTTAATTACACTTTTAGTGCTAGAGATAAAAGTGCTTCAAACGGTATAAGAAATTATTTTAATGAAATTTCAAATGAAAGTGAGACAAAATCAAATAAAAAGAGAGAACTAAAGTCTCATAAAAAAGATATATCGGGAGGTATTCTTAAACCTATTGTAGGTTTTTCAAAGGAAGAAGAACTTACTTTTGAAGAAGCTGTTTATTTAAACAACAGCGTTATGAGTCAAAGTCTTAGAGCAGTCCCTTCTATACACAATAATTCTGAAGATTTGATATTACAAGGCTCAAATAACACTTTAATAGAGCTCACTTCACAAAATAATTTAAAAAGCAATTTAGAAAACAAAAACAAAGGAGAAATAAACATACTTTCAGGTATGGGAAAATACGAGAATTTAGATAGCATTGTTGAAATAGGATTCTTTATTAACAAAATTGGAGAAGTACAAGACGATAGCTTTGCTATGACGATAAAGCAAAATAGCACAATCCCAGTCGAAATATTGCATATAGACTCTCAAATATCAGAAAACTTTAAAATGCCTGAAATTTATGATACTCTTACCAATGTAAATAACTTGACTGATTTTAGATTAAAAAGTCTTTTAAATGACGCTTCTAGAATAACCCTTTCAGAAAATTACTCTTATTTTAATGATTCAATAACTACACAAAATATACCTTACTATGAGGAATTAGAGTCAATAAAAGAAATTAACGCTTTCTTAAAAGATGAAAATAAAAAAAAGAATGTTTTTTATTATAAACCGATTTTTTCTAGAGGAATTAATTCTTCTTTACCTTCAATTAGTTTAGTTTCAAGTAATATTGAAATTTACTCTAGAAAGGAAGGTAACAATATAAGTCTAACGAAAGAGTATGAGTTAGTCTTAAATGATAAAGAAAAAGTTAATTCATTCTCTTTCGTTAGATTAAGCAAAAATGGTGATATCTTTATAGACGGAAGCAGAATTTTTATTGGTAGTTCTAGTATAGAAAAAACAAAGTCTGGATTTAAAAACGGCAAAGGAACAGTAATTAGACTAGGTGAAAGCGAAGAAAGTCAATCGCTGGTATTAGGAGAGCAGCTTAAAGTTTTTTTGCAAGAATTTTTAGATGTTTCTAGAGAAGATATGCAAGATACAAAAACCTTGTTTTTAGATACTAAAAAATCTATTGAAAAAATTAATAAAAAATTAATAGATGAGTTTAATTTAAAGTTAAATTCTTCACTTTCTACTTTAGGATCTAATTCTTCTAAAATAACTGCAATCTCATCACTTCCACAAGTTCCTGGTCCTGCATTGGCGACACAGTTAGTTGCTATTTATGCAACAATTAGCGATTTAATATTAAATTTACAAAATGCAATATTACAATTCCAAAAAGAGTCTTTGAAGATTCAAAACAAACTAAAAGAAAACATAGATAAAAAACAACTAAATAGAGATCAAGAACTCTCTTTGCGACTACAACAAATTGAAAATAATATTGATAAAATTTTAAGTAAAATAAGTAAAACATCTTAGCGTTTATTTTTTATAAATAATTATTTATTATTGAGGTGTTTTATGACAGCATTTAAATTTAAAAACGTAGGCAACAATCTTGAAGAAAAAATTCAAGAAATAAATGTAAACGAAAGTATAGAAAAAGACAGTTTAATGCCTGTTGGTATTCAAATGCCTCTTCGCAAAGGTAGGGGGAAAAATGAAACTTTGTTTAAGATGAACAATAATGTTTTTGACCAGATTTCAAATAATCTTAAAGTCTTTCTAACAACTAAAAAAGGTGAGCTTTTAGGAAAACCCGATTTTGGAACTTTACTATTTAATATTTATAATAGAACAGATCTAGATTTAACAGACATTGAAAATATTGCAATGCAAGAAATTAGTGAAGGAATTAGTAAATATTTTCCTTTTGTCACATTAATAGACTTTGAAACTAATGAAATCAAAAGTGACAAAACTCTAAATGCAAATTATTTCAATATAGATATTAGATACACAATTCAAGGATTTGAAGACAATATGAATATAATTAGTCTAAAAGTCAGGAGATCAATTTAAATGTCTATTAACATACAAAACAAACTCTTTAATGAAAGAAAAAGAGAAAATATAAATAAAAATTTTACTGACTTTAGAAGTCAACTGTTAAATTATGCTAGAACAAATTTTTCAGACCAAATACAAGATTTTTCAGAAAGTTCATTAGGAGGAATGCTTTTAGATTTTGCTGCTACTGTAGGTGATTCTCTTTCTTTTTATGTTGATCAACAATTTTCTGAATTACATTATGAAACTGCAACAAACCCAAACAACATAGTAAGCCATCTTAAAAGATCAGGTGTCAAAGCAGGTAATGCTTCGCCTTCTAGCGTTTATGTTACATTTATAATTGAAGTAGACTTAGACTCTACTGCTGACATAAGAGAGTTATTGCCAGATCCTAAACAACTCCCTATTATTAAAAAAGAAACAACTTTAAGTTCTAGTGGAGAAAATAATATTAACTTCATACTTTCAGAAGATGTTGATTTTACTAAAGACTACATAAAAACAGTTGCTGAAAGTGACGATGACGGTTTACCAATAAGACTTTATCTTGAAAAAGAAGGTGTTTGTACTTCTGGAATAATTACTGAAGAAACAGTTTCTTTTGAAGAAGGCGACACAGAAAGCTTTTTATCTTATACCCTTAGTAATGATAATGTTCATAAAATTATTAAAATTTCTGACGATAGTCTAAATGAATATTACGAAGTTGAGTTTTTAAGTCAAGATACAGTTTATCTAAATGTTGAAAATTCAAAATTTAATCAAATTTACCCAACCGCTGCACCTTTTAGATTTGTAGTTGAAAAAAACTACAAGAACAATAATACGTTAATTAGATTTGGAAACGGCTCAGGTAAGAAACTACAAGACAATATATTGACTAACCCAGAAGATTTTTTAATTCCTTTAAAAAATAGAGACTATAATTCTTCTATTTCTTTAGACCCGAATATGCTAATTAAGTCAAATTCTCTAGGCGTATCCCCAGCAGGATCAACGTTGACAATTAGATATATACATGGAGGAGGAAATAGTCATAACGTAGATTCAAGAGAAATTGATCAAATATTAAATCCAATAGTAATTTTTCCAAATATTAATGATGATGATGAAGAAATTTCAGTAATAACAGAAAATGTTTTAGAAACATTAGATGCTATAAATCTAAATCCTGCAGTTGGTGGCACTAATTCTTTAAGTTTAGAGGATCTTAGAACACATATTCCAAATATGGTTAATTCTCAAAAAAGAATTGTAAATGAAAAAGATTTAGTATCTAGAATATATACTATGCCTACTAATTACGGAAGAGTAAATAAAGTAGCTGTGATGGATAATGAATATTCTAATCTATCAAAAGACATGTACGTAATTTGTTTAGATAATGATAACCACTACGCATATGCAAATGATGCCTTAAAACTAAATTTAAGAAACTATATAAATCAATTTAGATTACTAGGCGATTCATATAATATATTAGATTCACCTATATATAATTTTGGAATAGATCTAACCGTAAAAGTAAAATCAAACTATGAAATAGAAAATGTATTAGATGAAGTAATATTAAACATAATTACTAACATGAGATTTGAAACTTTACAAATTAATCAAGCAATAAACGTTAACGATATTGTCAATATCGTACTCAATACAGACGGAATTGCAAATATTATTACAATACCACAAAATATTGTAATTAATAAAAGCAACGAGTATGACTTTTTCGATGAAGAAGAAAATGAAGAAATTACATATTCGAAAAATACATTTACTACTAGACATCAATATGAAAGTGGATTTATTTTTCCTAAAAAAGGAGGAATATTTGAACTTAAATATGAAGAACTAGATGTAGTAGTAAGAAACGGTTAACATAATGATTATTATTGAAAATTCAACTAAAGATACATTTGTTACAGACTTATATACTAAAGTTAATAATGGTGCGTATGCTAACTTTGGTAGATCATCTTCAATTGATCTTTTTAAAATTGCTAGCAAAAATAAAAAAATTAAAGCTCGTGGGCTTATTGTAATTAATAACAAAACAAATATAATCACTACTGACAAAATTGTAATTACAGATGCAATTGATAATTTTAAAGTTTTTAATTTTGGTGCTGCCAATATTGACGAAATTAGCTTTGATTTAAACGCAGTAGACTTTGTTTCTAATATTATTGAAACTATTAACAATAGCAATTTAGAAGTAACTGCGTTTAAACTGGAGCACGATAAGATACTAATTGAGCAAAATTCTCCGGGCAGTGACGGTGAAAAGCAAATTCAATTAAACTTAAATGACGTAAACAGTATTAGTAAATTTGACTTTATTGTTTTTGAACACTCAGCAGGTTTATTTAACTTTGACTTGTCAAACCTTTATAATAGTCATGTAAATCAATTACAAACGTCAGTGTTTAAAACAAACGATGATGGATCTGTAGACTATAGAGTATTAGTTAAATTAAGTGACGTTGGAAGCTCTTCAACGCATGCAAAAAATTATAAACTTCGACTCCGTGTTTTAAAAAATGATTTTGAAGAAGGTACGGGTAATGACATTTACAACTTGTCAGATATTGGTGACTCAAATTTCTTCTTTTTAGACGAAAAAAACAATATTACTTGGGCTAAAGAAAAAATAGTTTCTGAATTAGATACATATACTCACGATACTGGATCAGAAATACAATATTTCAGCTTCCTCTCGGATAATTTACAAGGTGACGAACAAGTTGTTTTTGATATAACAGAATATTACAAACATTTTATTTTAAACAAGAATAACAATGTTAATCTTTCTCAAAGCTTTGTCTTAGACTTTTATTACGAAAACTTATTTGACAATAAAACCTACTTTCTTAAAAGACTTGGTAGTAATATTCTTAAAAACAAAATTAATACTCCAAAAATTGAAATTGAAGTCAAAGATAGCAATTTTAACAATGTTTTCTTTCATAATAAAAAAAGATTTCTTGATGCGCCTGAAGTTTTTTACTTGTCAAATTTAGTAAATAATCAAATGACAGGATTCAATCAAGACTACGAAGTTCGTGCAAATATTAGTTATTTAGACGAAATTGTGACACATACGGAATTAAACTTTTTAAAACTTCCTGCTAATAGAAGTCTCAAGTTTTTAGTTTTAGACTCTTATAACAACACAATACAAATTACGTTAACTAATGAAAACAATGACAATTTAGTTAAAATACCAGGCACAGATAACGAATATCTGTTAGGATTTAGTGAAATAAATAATATTAACGATCTAGTTAATAAAATAATAACACAATTAGACTTGATAACTGGTGACGGTGTAGATGACGAAATTCAAGGTATAACCTATTCAAATGTAAACTCCAAGCTTGTATTTGAAAATCAAGATAACGGCGGTCTTCAAATTATCTCATTAATTCTTGATGCAGAAAATTCCTGTATTATTAATAATATAAAAAGTCAGAGAAACATATTAAAAATTGCGCAAGATGATCCTTTGCTAGATACAATACTAGAAAGTGTATACGACTACAAAGGGAACTTAATTAATGGTGTTAAAAAGTTATTTATTAACAAAAACGCAAACAGTGTTCTTGTATCCAGATTTATAAATAACAGCAAATATCAATCAGAATTATTAGAGAACAACTCTGTTAAAATTAATATTGAATACTATTTAAAAAGTAATAATAATATTAAGTATAATATAAAAAATGATACTGTAACTTTTAATCTTCCTGAGGTAATTAACCAGGATCAGAACAATAATTTGACAATATCAATACACTCACAAAATAGAACAATTGAGTCTGACGGTAGATTTATTGGTTTAGAAGTTGATTTTATAGACAGCGAAAAGCATTATAAGTCTACAAAAACTAAAAGAAATTTAATTTCTGAAAATCTTGGCGAAGTCAAATATGAAATGTTTGACGTATATACAGGAGAAGTTTTAGTAAAAAAATCAGATCAGATTGAAAGTAATTCTATGTTTTTCAACGGCAAGTCTTATAATTTAAATTTACATTCATCTAAAATATTTAAAAACAGAGTCGTTTATTTTAAGTTTTACTATGTAGATGTTCTAACAGGCTTTGAAAAGTCTATATCTAATAAAAAAATGACTGTGAGTTTTAAATAATGGCGAAGCAACCAGGATCAGTTTCTTTAGAAAGAAAATCTAAAAACTATAATTTCTTTAAAAATAGAAGTTTTTATAATGTTAATAAAAAAAGTAGTCTTGAAAGAACACTAAACAATAGAAAAAAAGAAAGTACTGGTGACGAATCTTATAGAGAAAACTTTAAGAGATTAGACAATTATGATACTTTTTTTACAACACAACAATTAGCATCAGTTGATTTTTCAAATTTTGAAAATCACGTGTTTTTTGATTCAGCTGTTAGTAAAGTTCAGTATTCTTACTTTAAAATATTAAACGAATTTCCTTACGATAAATCTGAGTATGAAATTAATCAGTTTATGTCAAGTTTGGACGGATTTACAAGATTTATATTTGACAATAAAATAAATAAAAACATAGGCTACTTAAAATTTGATGGCAATAACGAACTTTTCATACCTGATAAAAGCGGTGCACTACTTGAAGACTTCGTAGGTGAAACAAAAATAGGTCTGTTTAGTATTGATACAATGAAGTTTTGCTTTGAGTTTTGGCTTTATATAGAAAATTTAGATGACTTAAGTGTACCTGAATGTCAAATCATATTTCAGAAAAAAGATGATTTTAATAATGGCATTACTATTTTTATAGAGAATTTTTTAGAAGAAGATAATAAAAAGTATTGTGACTTATGTATTATAGTTACAAAAGACAATAGTTTCTATAAAAATACAACAAAAATTAATATTGGTAACGTTGAAGGACAAATTTTTAATCACATAAATATTTCTTCTTACGTTGCAAAAGGAAAGAAAATATTTAAGACTTATATTAATGGAAAAAGACAAAAAAGTATAAATGTAGGATCTTATTCTTCAAATACACAGTTAGGATTGGACTTTGCTATTTCAAATGCTTTTATCGGAAATGGACTAAGCCATACAATTAGTAGAGATAATTCATTAAATGTTAATAGAACTTCTGGTTTAATAGGTATTATAGATGACTTTAGATTTTACGTAGGAAATAAGACAGACAAAGAAATTTTAGATCAAATGTATGTAAATGTCTTCAGTGACAAAAGGTTAAAAGCTTATTACAGATTTAACGAGCCTGAAGGCAACTATTTAAATAATAGTATCGTATTAGATTATAGTGGAAATAAGGTTCATGGACTCATAAGAAATCATAACACTACATTATATAATGAAGACCAAATAGCCAGCTTTAGAAATAAAACAGTTAACATTCCTTTAATTTACGAAGATGTTAAAATGTCTCCAGTAATGTTTCCTAACTTTTCTGATACGTTGTCCAGCCAGAGTAGTTTATTAGAAAAGGCTGAAGCTTATGATGACGAAAACCCTAATATCATATGGAACTTTTTTCCAAAAAATATTTTCATAGATAACGCAGACAGCAATTTAGCACTTGATGTGTACGTAAGCAATGAAGAAGTTACAATAAAAAAGAATGCAAAAAAAGAACTTTTTGGCGTAGATATTCCTGCCAATAACGCACTAATTAATATTGTGCTTATTTGGGCTAGATTTTTTGATAATATAAAATGCTACTTAGATCAAATTACAGATATTATAGACTATAGCTACGATAGTATTAATAATAACAATATAGACAGTATTTTTATTAAAAAGACGTTAGAAACTCTTGGGATTGATTTTAAAGAAGTTTTTCCGCATGTCATTAAAGAAAAACTTGACGGAAAAAATTTACAATACGATCAAGTTATAAGTGACAAGTCTATTAGAAAAATTCAAAATATTTTGTGGAAAAGATTTATAATAAATTCGCAAGATTATTTAAAAAGTAAAGGGACAGCTGCTTCTATAAAATCTGTGTTTAATAGTTTTGGTTTAGAACCTGACTTATTTGTAAATATTAGAGAGTTTAATGCAGTTAATAGTCTAAATATGTCAGACAGTTTTGTTGAAAAAATAACAAATCTTAAGTATATAGACTTTAATAATAATTCAGAAAACCAATTTGATCAACAAGGCTTTATTAACAACAATGTTTCATTTATATCAAAAACAAACAATAATTTTGATTTTTCAAACAATTGGTCTCTAGAATTTTTTATTAAATATGACAAAAATTATTTGGAAAGTTTTGACAATAAGCAGTCTTTGTTAAGACTAGAAGACTTAAATTCAGGAAATCCTTATGTAAACTTAATTTTTGAAAGAAGTAAGTCTTTAAAAAACAAAGGAACATTAAAATTGTACGTAAACGAAGAAAACTTAAACAGTAAAGTTTTTTCTTGTGAAATCAAAAGTGTTCCTTTGTTTGAAGGAAAAATATTTTATATTAACATTAACAAAAAAAATATTTCTAGTGTAAAGTCTAACTACGAATTAATATGCAGTATGTCTGATTTCGGATCTCAAAACCAACCTTTTAATAAAAGTAAAGTATCTGTTGACCATGTAGAAAACAGCACTTTAGACAACATCGATATTAATATAGGTAGTTACAAAATACACGACCAAGTGTCACAACAAAATTTGAATAATCTAGATTTTGAAAGTAACTTTGAAGGCCAGTTATATAACATAAAACTTTGGAAAAAATATTTAATTAGTGATGAAATTAACATGCATAGAGCAAATATGTTAAACAGCGGATTAAAAGATATAAATATTTCCACAGCAAGGAGTGATTTATTAATTAACGTTAGTCTTAGAGAAAGCTTTGACAATAATGTTTATAATAGCATTGTTAACAATGAGTTAGTAGTTGTTAGTGATATTTTAACGTCAGAGAGTCCAATAAGCAATGTTGTTTATGTTGATACGAGCAGCATAAATCAAAGCTTTGTTAAATCAAATGATTATATACTGTTAGAGCAGTCACCTGAAGTTGATTATAATACTCATTACACAAGAGTAAATAGCACTTCGTACTCAGAACAAGGTCTCGTAGACTATTATGACTTAAATTTATTAAGTCCTGTGCATGAAATAGATGACAATGAAGAAAGATATGAAGATATAAGAGTCTCAATTGATTTTTCAACAAGTAATTTTATCAATAAAGAACTTTCAAAGTTACTAATAATTAATGATTACTTTACTAAGACTTTAAGTAATTCGTCAAGTTTATACGATGATACATATCAAAGCTTATATGAACTTAGAAACGTATTTTATGAAAAGCTAGAAAGTGAAATAAACATTAAACAACTTTACCAAGTTTACAAATATTTTGATGAATTATTAGAAGAATTATTAAAAGACGCGATACCTGCAAAAGTTCACTATCATGGGTTTAATTTTGTAGTAGAGTCAAATATTTCTGAAAGACATAAATATGTGTACAAAATGTCTGATGCTAGATTGGGATTAAACAGTGAAAATTTGGACTTTAATAGATATTCACAAAAATTTTTAGACAAAGACTATTGGGAAAATATAACATTTAGGTCTGATACTTTTGGAGGGCAAAATAACAACGTAGTTCATAGAAAATCTTGGGGGAGTAATCGATGAAATCTGTAACTATTGATGGTTTTAAGTCACACCTATACAAAGAAGGCTTTGGTTATAATGTTTTTTACCAGAATATAAATTCTGTTAGAGTGAAAAGAAGCTTAAACAGAATTAAACGTCAAACTTCTGGCTATAGAATAAATCTAGTTTTTAATCCAATTTACAGCGTTGATAATACACTAAATGACCAAAAATATAGTGACGTAATAGAAAACAACAAGTCTTCATCTTTAACACCCTTCTTTGAAAGAAAATTAACTTTTAAAAAAATAGGAAAAAATACAACAATCTTTCATAAAAATTACGGTGATTATTCTAATAACATTATGGATCATCAAAAAGATTTTCAAGAATATAAAGATATTAATTTTTTCTCTGTCAAAGATCTAGTAACCAGATCAGAAAGTGATATATTAAAATTACATTATCCTTTAGAATTTAATGTAGACAATTATCATCAAAAAGGAGGGAGAATAGATGTTTTTGATCTTGTTAATAAAATAAAAATGTATTCTTTTGGTGTTGACAAAATAAAAGGAGTCAAAGCTTATATTACTTCAAATGGACTAAATACAAACAAGAAAAGCTTGAAAATAGAAGATCATTTTGTAAGAAAACATAATAAAAATGACTTTTTTGAAGATGGAATAATAAAAGATGTCATCTACAACAAGAATAGCAAAAAAATAATTGATCAAATATACAAGTTTTACGAAGAAGAAGATGACGAAATCAAAATCAAGGTAGAATATAGGGCTGTAACGAGAGTAAGTAACGAACCTAGATACATAAATCAAGAAAAAAACAGAATAAAGCCCTTTACAGACATGTCTTATAATCAAAATGATATTGAAATTAAAAACAACGATTTCTTTAATATCAATAAACTATCTAGTAATAGTCTCAATGATATTTTATTGTCGAATAGAGACAAATATAATTATATGGATGAAAGAAATATCTATTTATCTAGAGGTAGAAGTATAGACTACTCTTCTAGCAATGGATTGGACTCTATAGCGTTTTATGAAAGTTTAGACTAATGCCTAAAATAAGAAAAAAACAAAAATTAATTACTACTGATGGGTATGTAAAAAAATCAGGTATACTAACTAGATCTTTAAAAAGTATTATAAAAAAAGAAAACGTTAGAAAAAACTTTTTTAAAGATATTTTGTTGCATGAGTCTGACTATTTAAATAATAACATTATACCTTACAATGATAATAATACTATTTTATTTGTGAGCAAAAACGTAAACCCAGTTTTTACAATAGAAGATAAATATAAAAACAATAATAGAATATTGCACACACCTAATGAGTTCAATACTGACTTTAAACAGCAGCGTCTTGTTGAAAAAGAAGTGTATGAAAAATTTCTAAGTCCAAATTATGATACTTTTATAAGGGAAAAAGCTTTTAACGACAACAAGCTTTGCAAAAAAGAAGATTTAGAGTTGGGTAAAGAAGTCGTAAATATCAATCTAGTGTTTAATGAACCTTGTAAATTATCATTTAATGAGTCAAGTTTAAGCTTAGATGACTTAGGCAATCAATTAGTGAGATTAAACAATAGTGTGTATAAAAAAAGAAATGCTCCGGTTGCTTATTATAACTTTGAAGACAACTCTTGGGAATATCTAGGTAACATAGACGATTTGTATTTTAAGTCTATTAGTCGTCTTAAAGAAAGCCCGATAGCTTTTAATAGTCTAAATACTTTAAATAATCATGAAAGAAAAAATTGTAATTTAGGAATTCCAGTCAATACTTTTGGTTTTCCTTTTGATTCGAAATTTAAAGGAATGAATAGACATCTTTATAGCTTAGCAAATCATATTAATGCTCCTTTCACTCTTGAAGAAATAAAAATCAATCTAGAAGTCAGTAATTTATCTGAAGTAGAGGCTACAAAAGCTAGAGAAATAATAAATTCACTTAACTTTTTTGTCTTAAATCAAAGAAAAAATTTAAATTCGAATTCTTTTATAAATTTAGGTCTCGATCATGGTAAAATACATTTTTACAACAGCACAAGTAGTGAAATTGATGAAGATAATTTAACATACAATATAAATACAAATCCAGTTTTTTCAAAAATTATTAATCCAGGTAGCACGAGCGAAAGTATTGCTACATATACTGGTTCTGAATCTGGTGTGACTAGTTTTGATGAAGATCAAGCTTCTCAAAGAGAACTAGTTTCCTATTTAACAATTGTAAACTATACATCAGGTAGCTTAAATTCAGAAAATATAGATATAGAAAACATAAAAGAAAATTCTGATTATTTTTTTGAAAAAACAGACGGCTTTATCGATATTAATACCAAGTTTGACACTAACTATACTAGAAGAAAAATAGAAGTAAAAGGTATCTGCAGAACTCCAGTTTTTCATAATAGACTCGAAAAAATTACAAACCATGATGTATACGCAAGCTCCACTTTTAAAAACAGATCAGGAACAATTTATAGAACAGAAAGATCTTTTGAAACTGACTATGGCTTGCAAGATGAAACAGTAAATATTAGCGATGACTTTGGTATAGAAATAGACTTAAGCAAAAAATCTTATAAAGAAAATCAATATACACTTCTACCTTCAGATAATCTGATTTTTGGATTTTCTTTTAATCCCACACTTAGTTTTGAAAATAATTCTATTTCTTCTAAAGATATATGTTTTATACATGATAAAATAAATATTAGTTTAATTGGTAGATATTATCAAAACAAGAGTCCTGTTAAACTAAGTGAAAAAAATTATTTTAAAAACAACGTAAAAAGAATTAATGTTTTTGAAAACAAAAACTGCTTCGATGATATTGGATTTAACAATATCTATTTAAACAAAGGCGCTTACTATGATGGCTACTATTATCAAGTAGTGAGTGCAGGCATACCTTCACTTGGAATTGCGCCTGTTGTATTTGAAGTACGAAATATTGATTCAGGTTTAGTGTTTAGTACGTTTAGAAATCCAAAAACATTTACGGGTTTTATTCCTGTTAGAGACGAAAATATAGTTCTAATGGATAAAATATCAGAAAACTCTACTTCAGAAAGAAAAAAATACTATTTATTTAAATTAGATAGCTTTGGTCAACAAAAATCTTTTTACCATGGGTATAAAAACTATGCTTATAAAGATATTAAAACAAAAAAGAATTACTTTTTTATCAATAAAAAAAGTATAAATAAATATTTTGAAGATGTATCGATTGATGAAACTATGACTTATAACAAAGATGAGCATGCAAGAATAACGCAGCCATTTTCATTTAAAGAATAACAACTATTAAATTAAAAAGGAAAAAACATGGCAGGCTTTCTTAGCAAAAAAAAGCAATTATTAGATTACAAGCTAACAGAACATGGAAGAAAGCAATTAAGTACTGGAGATTTAAGATTTAAGTATTATACGTTTTCTGATAGGTCAATTGTATATAGTCAAAAAATAAAAAAAGGGAAAAAGTTTTCCGATTCAGAGTTTAATTTTCTTTCGTTTGAAACAACTACAAGCCCAGGTATTTACTTTAATCCAGAGTTTTATCTGACAAGTGAAATTAAGTATGAAAACAATAATCCTTTGTTTTTTAACGCAAACGAAACATATAAAACACTCAGTGAAAATATTGCTAAATCAGAAATACTAACTTCTTTAACTCTTGGTAATAATAGTCTAAGAGACGTTACAGACTTTAGATTCGACTATTTAGAAATTGTAGATAATTTTGACTTTGTTAATAGCATTCATACTCGTCGTTATCCAACAATTAAATACTTAAAAGAGAGTATATCAAACTTAGTAGAAGTTAAAAAAGACGAAAGATTTAAAGACTTTATTAAGTTTAAAAAAATGGCCCCATTAAATTTACAAGGTCAGGAAATTATTGAATCTCAAGAAGAAGAAAATAATCGTCAAAATAGCAAGATTAATAGACTATTAAAAAACTTTACTTTAAACAGTAAAGTAAAAAGCAGCGATAGCTTAGAAGTTACAGTATCAAAAATCTTAAAAACAATGGATTCTTCATCTAGAATTTTTAAATTAAAATATAGTTTAGATAGAGAATTTGCTAAAGAGAATGACTTTTTTCATTTTGAAATGCATAAAGTTGTTAATAATACACTCGATAAAATTCCATTTGTTAATCTTGGTTCTTTTTATGATAATGAAACTAAAAGTCTTAAAAGTGTATTTTTAATAGGAAAATTCCTAGAAGACATAAATAGAGAAGAAAAATATAATATAGAGAACAATACTACTTTTATAAATAGTATTAAAGAATATTACTTTATTAACATGTTTATTCTGGTGGTAGAACAATGATAAAAAAAATTAGAAAAGGACAAATTCTAAAAAATATTTTACTAAATGACTCGTTTTTTAATGACGAAAGTTATTTTTTGCCTATTAGAGTAAATAGAGTTTTAGCTGCAGAATTTAATGTAAAATACGCTTTTGCTTCGATTTTGCCGGCAATTTTATATACTAATTCACAAGAAGAAGCAGGCAATAGTGCAAAACTTTCGCCTATGTTTATGAACTTGCCTCTTGAAAACAAAAATTTCTTTAATGAAAATAATGTCGAGGAAGAAAGTTCTATAAACAATTTATTTAAAAAAATATACTCTAAAAATGTTGTCTCTAGCTTTGGAAATAATGACTACATAGAAGATATTTCTACAATAGATTATATTTATCGACTTGACGACATAGATGTTGATATTACGATAAAATTGGATAAAAGTAAAATCTTAAACAATATAGAAGAAGGACAAAGATTTTATGTTCATGTGTATCTATTAAATGATTTTTATGAAGTTATTGATAATTTAAATATTGAATCAGAAAGACAAATTGAAAGTTATTATGATAATGAAACTGATGAATCTTTACTGTTTCAGGATGCTGCGATAGAATTTATAAATAACTTTAGTTTAGTATTTAGAAGGTACAATTTTCCTATAAGAGAAAACTTAGAAAATAATTTAACAATTAGAGGTTTTACACATTTTCCTAATAGCATTACAGAAGAAAATTTTAATTCAGACTTTTTAAAAGAAATTACAGTATCTTTGGTTTCTGAAGAAATTCAAAAAAGCTTTTCTATTAAAAAATTTACTCAATTTTCTACACCAGATGCTGAATCTTTTGCTTTTAATATGATTAACAGACAGAATGTTTTTAATTTTATAAAGTCAATATATTTAATTTACAATACAAGTGATATAGAAAATGTAAGTGTTCCTTGCATATTAAATTTTTCAATAAAAGATAGACTTTCACGTGAGTCTACGATAGAAAAAAATATCAACATTGCTTTTTCTCAAATTAGTCGTTTTTATAACGATATGTTAAGGTATAAAATAGAAAAAAACCTAGAAAACAAAAGCATTGCATTTTTACAATTAGAAAACTTAAGTCAAGAATTTAGAGAAGGACAGTCAAGAACAAGAAATTATAGAATAAACTTTAGTATATCACAAGAATGCTTGCAAAATATAGAAATTAAAAACTCAAAGGTAAGATTTGAGTTTTTTAATACTAATTTAGAAAAAATAGAAGTCAACAGGTTGTATTTTGATGATAATTTGACAGAAAATAACTACGTTGACATAGAAGAAGGATCTTTAAGTATAAGCAACATTTTAAACGATCGTAGCCAAATTCAGTTGTACTTTAGAAATTACAACGAATATTCAATACTAGAATCATATATAGTTTTTTATTACAATTTAGACACAATTCCTATTATGATTGGGCCATTTAGGACTAGCGAATCTTTTAATAATTTAGTTTCTTCTTATAATAGAATAAGTGAAAATAATTTCGACGAAGCTTCTCTAATTTTAGGAGAAAGTACTTTTTTTCAAACATCGAACATAGATGACATTAAAAATGTCATGTTAAATAGGCAAAGTAATTTAGATATTCTTAAAATAAATACTTCGAGAATAGTGGAAAATATTTATTTTAAGAATTTAAATCACTTTAATCTACAAGAAAATACTAATATTTTAAATCAAATAAGTCTATTAATAAATAACGTTATTGTAAAAGTTAGAAAAAAAATATTTGTTAACGACTTAGAAATATTTAATACAAAAAAATGTTGTATTTTTTCTGATATTGTTAGTAAGATAGAAAATATTAATGATACATATTTTATCAATTGTAATATAAAATCTTTTCCTGACATTTCTCAGAACTTAGATTTAGAAGCAAGATTAATTAATAATAATAATATTTTGAGAAATATTAATAGTTTTTTGTTAGGTGAAGATGTAATTAACAGAAATTTCAAAATACAACTTTCAATAGAATTATCATATATAGTTTTACCAAACGATACAGTTAATCATTTTGGAAAAAATATATCAGAACAAAGTGTAAACTATCAAGATGTAAACGCTAGCAAGAATAACTTAGTTGACTTTGTAATAGAAAATAACAGTAATTTCTCTATTACACGCTTAAGAGAAGTAATAAATAATATATATTCAGAATCTTATTTTAATCCAGTTAATAAAAATAACTATTTAAATGAAGTATACAATATTTCGGATGAAAACGTTTACGACGCAATTAAAAGTATTGAAATTAATCAAGACGAAATCAATACAGTAAATAATTCAACTGTAATAGATACGACGTCTATAGACGAAACATCTGGTCAAGTCGATAGAGAGTCTAATGAAAGTAGTCAAGATCTTCTATTAAACTTAGAAAATATAGAATATCTTGACTTTGTAAAAAATACAAACATTACTACTTTAGACAATATAAAAATTGACTTGCGAGATAGAGTCTTAGAAATAAATAAAATTTCAAAAGACTTTCCTTTAGTTAAAATTCAAGGTGAGCTAGCTAGAGAAATTTTAAATAAAAGGCGTTTAGGTATTATTGACTTTACAAAAATAACGATAACTCCTGTCGTTACTTATAACGGTATATTTTCTAAAGTGAGTAGTTCTAGTGTAAATGGTGATTTTAATGTTGTAGCAAAAGACAAAGAAATTTTTATATTTAATGATATAAAAGACAGTCTAGTTTTGCGTTTTAACATAGACAACGAGGAAGAAATAAGTCTAGATGCTTTACAAAACAATTATTTATTTGAAGAGTTTGATGAAGAGTATTATTCGATAATCAGTACAATATTAAACGAAAATGACGACGAGATAGATAAAGTTGTTATAGAAAATATTTATTTTAGACTAAACATAGACTTTAATGTCGGTGAAAGGAGAATAATAATTTCTAAAAATTTAAACATTAAACATTCTCCTAACTTTTCAAAATACATTATAAAAAACGCAGTAAGATTTGATCAGGACAAAATAAATCTAGATGTTGCAAAAACAGAAAGTAAACATTATATGCCACGCATAATATTTAATAATAATGATGCAAATGTTTTAAACACAACTTCAAATATGTCTAGTATAAATTCACCGTCAAGATTAGATTTAACTGACGTTAGAAGTAGAATTTCTCGAGCAAACTTTGGTAGATAAATTATGAGCAAAACAAGACAAGGACTAAGTACTTCTAGAGCATCAAAAGCTGATAGAGGAAATAATAATATTCCTAGTATGATACGTAACGAAGAAGATAATACTGAGGAAAATAAAAATGTAATAGTTGATTCAGAGGAAAATCAAAACGAAGAAACAAATAATTCAAACAGCATTAATTCGGTAGAGTCTCTGAGAAAAAGAGGATTTGATGGGGCTCTGTATAGTACTAATCCTGCGCAAGAAGCAGCGCAAAGCACTGATGCTAGAGAATTACAGTCATCTAGAGAAACATTTATGAATCAGTTTGCTGAAGCATATGCAAATGGTTCAGAAAATTTTCTTCTTACTGAAGATATAAAAGAAGCATTTTCAGCAAAATACTCGAGCGATTTTTTTAGTGGATTCAAATATAGTGAAGATAACATACCAACAAAAAATTATCAACTAGACGCTAACTTTAAAGTAATATCAGACGTTGATAAACTTGATGAAGACTTTAAATTTAAAATTATGTTGCACGAAAATACTAGTTTTAACTTTAACGATCAAGACAAAATAGATACAAATATGCTTTTTTTGTCTAGAAGATCTTTAAACTCAAGTATTTTTGAAAGCTTAATAGAAAATAAGATTAATAAATTTGAATCAATATTTGATAAAACTTTAGAATATTTAGATTTGCAAGAGCACGAAAAACTTTTGGCAGATTCAGTTGATGACTCTATTGAAAAAGTAAAAACTCTAAATGATTTAACAACATTTAATAAAAAGCTAGAGAAAGATTTAAATTACGGAAACATAGTAGAAAAATTTATCAGCAGCGGAATAAGCAAACATAACGGAAAAATTATTAATATTTTGCTAGAAAAAGATTTAAATTATATTAAAAGTTCTTCAAAAGACGATAGAAGACTTTTAGACAAACAAGAAATTGATGAAGATTTAAATATTTCTACGAATACATTGCTAGAATTTTATGAAAAAGTTATGTCTTTTAAGATAATATCTGAAGATATTAACAATATTGATCAAAAAATTCCTAATTCAGATAGACTAGTAGGCCAGCTTTTATATGACTATGCTATATCATCATACAACATATTTCCAAATTGTGACTTTGAATCACAAAGTAGTCTTTTTTCTAGCAACAGGTTACAAAATGATAGGTTTGATGTACTAAACAAATATCCTCTAATTAGAGTATATAATCACTATAATCCTGATGTAAGAGGTGTAATTAATAATACAACTTATATAGAATCTATACAAGGCAACGAGTTTAATACAAACTTATGTCTTAAAAACGTACAAAAAAAATCGGTAAACTCAAGAGGAAATACTAATAAAAATTATTTCAACTATGTAGAAAAGTCATTGCCTGATGTTGAAGTTATGCAAAGCAATAGATTTAGTCTTATAGGCGAAACTCACATTCAAGAAACTACTATTGGTTTGAAAGTTGTAAGAGAAAACTTCCAAAATCAGTATTTGACTTTAAGAGTTAATTCAAATACTAGCGATAGCACAAGACAATCTTTGTATGACAACGTATATTTTGATGTAAAAGGAACAGAAAATTATACATATGATAGTCCTTCGTTTATGGTTTTTCCTGAGAGATATTTAACTTCTGAGTTTATTGACAAGGCAATTATTGAAGACTATGATGATGATGAAAGCTTTATTTTTAATTTTGCATCATCTAGTGATAACTCTGACGGATATGGCGTCAATTTAGGTGAAGATGGAATTACCCGAAATGCAGTTGCTAATATTTCTTTAGCAAAAAATTCTGTAGGTTCGTTATTTGGTAGAAAAGTCATGAATATAGCAAGTAGTAGCTCTTATATTCCTGAAACTATTTATAATAATATAAAAGAAGTATGGAATCTTTCCTTAAGAGAAAATATTACCAAAATATACGCAAAAAATTTTTACGATGCAAATTCATCATCAGACTTGAATAGTACTATAAGATTAAGCATAAACATAAACAACGAAGAAATTGACAATCATGACTACAATATTGGAGTTTCAAAGTTTATATTGGAAAATCATTTTCAAAACAATAAAGAACTTTCTTTACTAACACCAGATTTTAGAGATTATGGCGGAAATATTAGTAATTTAGGTTTTCAAGTCTTTACATCTGGATTAGAAACTATTACTGTAAATAATCAAGAAATAGATGTTTTCGATGAAGAATCTTCAGAGTTCTACGTTAAAAATTTAAACCGAGAGTTGTTCGATCCTATAGATCAAAATATATTTTCTATTTTAGAAAATAGGCAAGGAATAAATTGGGGTGGCATAAGAAATGATGTAGTTGTTTTTAAAGGAAGCAATACATTTTTTACAAGGAAAGAGTTGATAGAATGGAGTAATAATAAGGTTACATTATCTAATAATCCTGAAAGCTTTAAATACATAATACCTATAAGCAATAGAATTCTTAATAAGAATAACACTTCAGAATTTATAAAAAATTCTGCTATGTGGACTAATCATTCTCATTTAACTTTAAAAATAGCTAATACTATAAATAGAATAAAAAGATCAAAATCAGAAATCGCAGAAGAGTTAAATAATATGATTAGTAGAGGTAAAAGTCATCTTCTAGAAAACAAAAACTTTTGCTTATTGTATAGTGAAAAAGAACAAAATTGTATTAATACTTTTAAAGATAGCAAGTTTATATCAGAAGGAAATAGTTATAAAAACAATTTTACTAAAAGCTTTACAAAAAATATAAAAAACACTTCAGAAAGTTTTGCTAGTAATGAAAATTTTGATAATTCTCATTTATTTACTTCTCTTCAGTACAGAGAGTTTCTTTCGAAAAGTTATTTTAAGTCTTTTGTCAAAGATAAAACTACACTTTTAAAGCGATTAACTGAAGATTGCATTGATATATTTAAAAATAGTATGAACTATAGTGATGATAGAGAAGTTGGTTTTGACATTCTTTTAGCAGAATCTTTATCAGACAGAAATAAAAGCGATGCTAATCAAGTAAATAGCGTAGTTAAAATGATTATTGCAAATTCTCTAGCGAAGTCTTCAAGTATTGATAGTCAAATAAGCTTTTTATATGAACAACCTGAGGTTATTGAAAAGGATCGTCATTTAGCTAGCAAAAGTCAAGGCTATATATTATCGCAAAGAATTGAAGAAATATTTGGAAGTGAAAATAAAAACAATATAATTAGGTCAATTTTTAATCCTAAAATTATTAAAAATCAAAACACTTATGTAATAAGAAAAATTACACCGCCGCCTGTTGAATTTATAACAAGAAGTTTTTCTTCTTCTATAGAAAATGCAACAACAATATTTCAGCACTTACCGGGTGAGTTAATAACTTTAAAGTTTCCTTTTGTTAAGTTTAAATTTGACATGAGCGAAGCAAAGCCATGTACAATTAAAGGTACACTTCAAAACTTAAAAGATTATTATGGAGCCATTTCTAACGGAGAAGAAATAAGTGAAGATGACAATAGTGCTTCAATTGCTAAATTTTGGCTTCAAGATATTAAGCAGCTAAGCAGCACTTTAAGCTACAATCATGATATATTTTTAAGATCAGAAGTTACTGGAATTGACTTTTACAAGGAAAACGAAGATAGCAAACTAGAACTTCATGGTTTTGATTTTGACGAAGAAAATGAAAAAATTGGTTGTTCGTTAAGAGTTGGTTACTTTGACAAATCAACAAGTAATCTGGAAGAGCCTTCAGTAAATGGTCTTGGATATGGTACTTGGTCTGAAATTATACCTTTTAGTTATTTTTACTTGTCTGACATAGAGTCTACATTTTCTAATAAAATTACAAATTTATGCGAAAACTTTTTATCAATTTATGATATTAATTATGAAGATTTCAACACAATGCAAGATATACTTGACTGGATTGATACAAACCCTTTTTACATAAAAGTCTTAAAAGAAATGTTAGAAGTTTTTTCGTGCATTGTATTAGATAGCTTTAACAACTACGAAGTAACAGTTCTTAATCAACTTTATCGAAATAGCAATATATCGTATAGTTTTTCTAACGGCAATATTTCAGATAGAGAAAAAGCTGTTAGTGATTTGGAAAAAATGCAAACAATATTAGAAGAAAAAACGTCTTCTGTTGAATATATCAAATCTTTGCCGTTTAGAAATTCTACAACATATTATAATGCATATAATATGGGTAATGAAAGCTTTATTTTTAATAATAGATTAGAAGATTTATGTAGAACATTTAAAGTAATTAGAAATAGTGACATATCAGATGCAATATGTCACGATTTAATTCATGGTTACTTTCTAAATTTTGAAGAAAACGTTTTAAACAGACAAGAAAATTCTGAGTCTTTTAAACGAAGCATAGAAGAAATAAACAAAAATATTAATTCTTTTAAAGAAGTAGAAAATTTTGATATTACAAATTACATGTTAAACGAGTTTTATCAAAATTTTGTTAGCAAAGAAATACAAGAAATAATGTTTTATAAAAACATTTACAACGAAACTTTTATAAAGGATAACACTTATCAAAACACTAAAACAAAATATCTAAATAGTAACGTGTTTAATCATAGAAGGCTTTTTCTAAAAAACAAACATAAACTAACAAAATCTAGTTTAAGAATTATTACAGATATATTTAGAGGTTCTAATTACGTAAATTGTGATATTGCTTCTATTCCTATTGATTTTGATATGTCAAAGTCTTTAGGCGAAGAATTTATAGTCGAATTTAGTGTAACACCTGTTAATTTAAAGTTTCCAGAAATTGAATACAAAGAATTAAAATATTTTTATAGTAGCAATTTTACAAATATCACTAGTAATTTTATAAGTCACTTAGGAGAAAATTGCATTGAAGACTATATTGGCTATTATGAAGATACAGAAAAAATATACGACAGATATTGTGTCTTAGATAATAGAGAAGCTTTACAAATATTAAATAACAACATTGTAAAAAGATATAAAATATCTTCTGGCTTTAATAATTCAAGTGTTGTTTCTGGTTTTGACTCTGAAGCATTGTCCTTGAGAATATTAAATGATTTAAAGGTTTCGCATGCAATAAAAAACTTAAACTTTATGAGACAGAAAGCATTTGATGAAAAAGTTAAAATAATAGGTAGTGATATCGAAAATATTATATCAGATAATACTGTAAAACTGTACAACAGCCTTAGTCTAGAAGACTTTTTAAACGTTTTTGAAGAAGAAAAGAATAGAATTTTTGGAGAAAACTCTAGTGAGTACAGCTATTTTAATTTGTCTTCTAACCAAGATATATTAGAAAACAAAAGCCTTTATAAAAAATATCTTATAGAAGCAGACAAAGACTTGTCATGCAAAGAAGTTATAGAAGCAATGATTCCTAATAAATTTTATGATACTTTTAATATACTTATAAGTAAAAACAAGCTAGAAGTTGTTGATGAAAGAAGCTCTATTGAAAGAAGAGTTAGACAGCTTTCAGCCCAAGCTGTTAGTGAATCATGGAATTTTGAAACACAAAGATCAGATATATTTAGTGATGCAGATACTGAAGATTTTTTCGTATACTATATAGGAGCTAAGGTGCTATAATGAATGTCGATAATATTAGTGATGTTTTATTTTCTATAAGTAACAATGTTTTTAGAAATCAAGAAGTAAATTTTAAATTTATATATAATAGCTATGAAAAAAACGAGACATCTTTAACAGATGATGTAATTTTTAATAGGCCACTAAGGTTATTAACTAAAACAAAAAAAAATAAGTTTATTAGAATAACGCTTGAAAACAACGAAAAAAGCATATATACTAGAAATATTAGTTTAAACAACTACATAAACAAAATAAACTCTATTATAACACCTTTAAGTAATATTAGTATAAAAAGCAACAATAGAGAAGCTTTTAACAAGCTAGACAATCTAATGCCTGAACGAATGCATCTATTAATAGACAATAAATACAAAGAATATGAGAGATATACTGATTTGTATGATACAAATAATAGTATCAACGCAGTTTCAGACTTTAATAAAAATAATAGATCTAATAAGATTTCTTTAGTTAATGATAACTTGTATGTAGAAAGTTTTTTAAAAAAAGACTACGTAGAAAATTTTAACTATAAAAACCTAAAAGACTATGATAGTTTAGTAAAAAGTGATAGTATTGACAAGGCTAGAAAAAATAAAACAAAATTTATAAACAATTATAAAAGCGGAAATATTTTTCCTGGTTTAAACTATATTTCTAGATCAATTAACTTTGGAGATGCACAAGAATATTCTGATTATAATGGAATTCATTGTGGTATTTATGTTGAAAAATTTGTTAAAAAAGAAAATGATTATAATTTTTTAGTTGGAAAATTTTACAATAAAGTTTTGGACACAAAACCATCAGACGACTCAGAATTTATTATCGAAGACGAAGCAGTTAATTATGGAAAAACTTACCGATATACTGTATATAATGTTTATTTCTTTTCAAATATTGATCCAGAAAACAGATTTATAATTAAACATTATATGTTATGTTCACATCCATATATAAGTAATGATATAGTCTGCAAAGAGTTTAAAAAGCCTCCTCCACCTGTTGGTCTTTCAGCTATTTACGATATAGAGTCAAACACTTTAAATATTTCTTGGCAAAGTCCTAGCAATTATGAAAGTGATATAAGAGGATATCAAGTATTAAGAAGAAACAGTATTGACGAGCCTTTTACAGTTGTAAAACAACTAGAAGGTCATTACAAAACTGACTTTTATGAAAGAAAAGAAATAGTAAATATAAATGACATTATAGTGACACCCGGTATAGTTCCTAATGAATTTTTTGATAAAAGCTTTGATGTTAACAAATCAAGCATTTACACAGTTAGATCTATAGACGCTCACGGAATGGTTTCTGATTATGGAATTCAATCAAGAATATATTATGATTTTATACGTAACAAGACAGAAGTTAGTGTAGTATCGAGCTCAGGAAGTAATGTTTTATATCCAAACGAAAATTTACTTAATTCTAGTAGTTTTGTAACAGAAGAGGCTAATATAATAGATAATTTACCTACCGTTAACAATCCTAAAAAAATAAGCCTTTATATTGCACCTGATTTTGCATATATTACAAATAACAGTATTGAAAATAAAATAATAGATGGTAGTTATCAATTTACATTTTCAAATTTAAACAGTACAACTTATAGAAGTGATATATTTACTATTAGAAATTTTGGATAGTATATTAGGAGAAAACAATGGGTTTTTTGAATCATACGACAAACAATATAATAATTGATGCAGTATTAACTGAAAAAGGTCGGGAGCTTTTGGCAAAAAATGATGGCACCTTTCAAGTACAAAAATTTGTATTAGGAGATGATGAAGTCGATTATTCGTTAATTGAACAGTACGGAGTACCTTTAGGAAAAGAAAAAATTGAAAAAAATACACCAATTTTTGAAGCAATAACAAATCAAGACCTCGGCATTAAATATCCTTTAATTACATTGTCAAATGATACAGAAAAAGTTTTTGCATATCCTAATTTAGAAGTAGTTACACCTTCTTCAAATTTAGTAACATTAAGTACATCTTCTTTAGAGCAATCATCCAGCAATATTAATGCTGAAGTGGCGGTTAAAACTGTTATTGATCAAGATACAGACTTTGATTTATCAAAAGCTCAATTAATTGATGACTTTTTCGTTGTAAAGGTTGTTAATAAACTTTTAAAAGTTTCAAACCCTAACGGAGTAATAAACACAGGAAGAAATATAACTTCATACAGAATTAATTCATCTGCCCTAACAGAGACTGCTGAGTTTAAAGGACAAGTTAAAATTAATTTTAATGTTACAGCTTCAGGAGTAGTTACAGATAGTAGTTACAGGTATTACTCTACAAACAACGACAAGACAAAAATAAAGACTGAAATTTTGGTCATCGGTAACAAGACTAATGCACTCATCAAGATTCCTGTTGAAATTAAAAGTGTGTAATTAACTATATAAAGGAAGTAGTAATGGCAAGAGAAATAATTAATTTAACTAAAAGCTTTTATCCAATAAGCGATGCAGATACTATGAGAAAAACAACCACTGTCAAACAGCTGGTTGATATTCTGTCTATAGATATTGCAGGTCGAAATGAAGACGGTGCAAGCTTAAACACAAGAAGAAAATATGAAGTGTTTGTAACAGGAGGCATCGATGATCTTTCACCTGTAACCAGTTCATTATTTCAAACCGTATTTGATCAAGATTACGAAACGCAAACATCTAATGAGTTACTAGATATTACAATAGGATGTTACCATGGAGGAGACTTAGTTCAGAGTACACTTGATAAAACACAAGGGTTAGAGGACGAAGAAAACTCAGGGCAGTTTACAGGTATCGACGCAAGTGGAAAATATTTATTTGCAAACGACACTTTGATGATGAGAGAAAAAATCAACATATACAAACAATATGCTAAATATTTGTTAGGCAACAGTGAAGAGTATTTTACATCACCATTTAATGAAGATTTTACTCATGTTGATAATTCAGATCAATTAACTTACAGAGAAAGAATTGATGAAGCAATCTTTATTAATTTAAAAAGATTGTTTGTAAGAGATGCGCTTGATAAAGAGCAATTTGCATTAACTTTTTTTAAAGACGCACACAATACAGTTTCTGGTTCAAATATCAATATTGTAAGTAACAGTACAAATATAAATGCTGTTACAGACAACGGAGCAAAAAATAACCTTAGAATTACTACTATTTGCGGTGCAGTTGGTACTTTAAAAAAAGACAATCCGTCTGCTGGTGAAGATGAAAATGTGGGTTTAATTTTTTATGACAAAGGCATTGTAGTTTTAGACGCAAAAAAAATCTTCGATCCTGATCAATCAATATCAGGTTCTATTTCTGCAGTTACAGGAACTGAGCCAGCATTTTCACCTACAGCATCAACGCTTGATTTTGATGGAAGTTTAATTCCTAACTTTTGGGTTTCTGGTTCTATCGATAATATAATAGATCATATTTGTGAATCTAGGTTTACAAGAGACTTTAGTACAGCTTTAGGCTTTATTAATGAAACTTATATCAACTCTTCTATCTACATATGTAGAGTCGGACCTAGTCAAGCTAATTACTCTAGAAACCCTACTTACAAAAAAGAAGACGGTTCTATTAGAGTAATTAGCAATCCTGGGGACGATCCTTTTTCTTATATTACAACAGTTGGTTTGTATGATGGCTCAAATAGTCTTTTAGCAATTGCGAAAACTTCAAGACCAATAGAAAAGAATCCTGAGGTTGATCTTTCAATTAGTATAAGAATAGACTATTAGAATGACTTTTAATCTTATCGAAAAAAACATGATTGCATTTAATAAAGTAGAAATGCATCCTGACTTTTTGTACATTTTTGCTTCAGATAATTGTAATTCGCTTGAATTACTAGATATTGATCATTTTAGCAGTGAGATTACAGCAGGAGTGTACGGAGGACAAAAATTATCAAACATTAAAATTAAAAAAGATAGAGTCTATAATGTAAATAGTACCTTTATTAATGATGATAGAAATACAATAGATAAGATTACAAGCGCTAAATCTGATCTGCAAAGTGCAGAAACTTTAGCATCAAATGTTGAAAATTTATACATTGCAAACTTAACAAACCAAATACAAATTGACAACGCAAATGCAATGAACAAAGGCATTTTGTTTACAAATAAAAAAAATATATTGGAAAACTTTGGACTTTTAAGCTTAGATAACGACTCTTTTGAATTTAAAGTTGAAAATTATAATTTTGACTATTTAATAGATAGTGAATACGTTTTGAAAGTTAATTCTACTAAGAATTTATATGAATACTACAATAGAGATTTAGAACAAAATAATTTTTATGAACTAGATCATGGTTTTAATAACTATAGTAGTTTAAATTTTTTTAATATATCAAACAATTTTAATAGTAATTTTAAAGAAGATACAACACACAAAAATTGTTTGATATATCCAAACTTAATGAATAATAGTGTTTTGCAATACTCTTTTAATAAAAACAAAGATTTTACTGTAAGCTTTTATATTAATCCAAGAAGAAAAAATACAAAAAACTTCCATTATAATCCGGGTTGTGTATTAAGCATTCCAGGTATTATCTCTATATTTATTGTAAAAGGAAGTAACTTAGATGAAGAAGAATTAACTGATGGTTTTAGGTTATACATTCAAACAGGCGAAGATACTTATAATGCTTTAACTAATCAAGATTTCGATTTAAGCAGACTGGAATCTCAAAACAATAATCTTAATTATTTAAGTGAAGATAATTTATTAAAATTTAATTGTTGGCACAACGTTGTTGTTAGTTTAAAAGAAAATATGACCCAAAATGAAAGTGGATATAACCTATCTTTAAACGTTGATGGTATTTTGAAAGAAATTGTTTTTTCTAACAAAGATATAGAAAAAAGTAATTCAGGAAGTTATATCTTAATTGGAAATAAATTTAATATTCAAAAGAACAATAACAGTGACTTTGTTTTGCATGCTTTTTCAAAAAACAATCTTGCTTTAGATGACAACGAAGGTCCATATGTAAATAAACATATCAAATTAGGATCGAATATAGACTATGTTTTAACTTCTTTGCCTGATCCTAACAATACATATACTTTAAACAACTCTTTAAACGCAAGCAATTCTGATTATATTGATAATAATACGAGTATGGCACTTAACGCAGAAATTTGCGATATTAGAGTGTATAATACTTTTATTGATAGTCAAAAATCAAAAGATATATTTCTAAATAGCGTAAAAGACATAGAAAATGAAATAAGAGATTATGGCTTAGTTTTTTATGTTCCTGTCTTTTATAGATCACAAAATGTAAGAAAAAAAGGACTAATTAATTTAAATGCTCCATACCAAAAAACGCATGAGACGCTTGAATTAGTTAGTATTGGTGGCGGAATTGCTCAAAGCCTTGTAGATGTAACAAATTTTGTAAACATTGATGAAAATTTAACTGGAGTTTATGAAATTGACGGTGAAGATGAAAATAAGTGGCCACAAGCTGAGGTGGATTTCAGGGTAAAGACACACAATATTTCTTATGATTATCCTATTAATCCATATTTTTTTAACTATACTGGCGGTACTGAAGTATCTGTAGAACATTTTGTAAGAGATTTTGTTGGAGAAACGCAGCCTAACATTATAATTGGAGGTTCAATTAAAGAAGATAGATATCAAGACTGTTTCTTAGTAAAGCCTTCTAATATTATTGGCGAAAATGCTAAACTATTAAACAAAATTGCAAAGTCTGGAGGTACTGCAGACGATCTCTTAGAGAAAATATTTAGCGAAGAGATTTTAGATGAACAAACTATAAATTCATTAAACGTCGACTTTCAAGATAACAACATATTATATAGAAATTATATGATTTTGCCTAATGATAATGGAATTCAGAATCAATTTTATAATAATAGAATTTTTAAGTATAAAAATAATGAAAACGTAAGCGTTCATTTAAGAAAAAACAAAAACATAGATTATGGTTTTGTGTCACTAAATTATTTAGATAAATCTGCTTTAAGAACAAACATCTTTAATCAAAATAGACTAGTTGTTGATGAATACTTGTTACATACACAAAACACCTACGAGTCTGATAGTCGTAGAAAACTTTTTTATTTTGAAAACCAGGAAATACAAAGCTTTGTATTGGGTGCTTCAGCACAAATACAAGGAAAGAGTTCTTTTCCGCAAAGTCAAACTTTTATAGAAACTTCTGACAAATTAAAAAATATTTCATTATCAAATTATTTTAATGACTTAAATGTACTATATATACATGAGCTAGATCAAGACTCGATTAATAGACTAAGTTTTTGGAGAAAGAATAATACAGATGGAAGTATAATCTTAGATTTAAGCTCTGCTTCTGGGCTGTTTAACACAATGTCAAATCCATGTCAAAGAAGCTACTATTCGTCAATGGAAAATTCTTTTTCTAAGACAGAAGTTTTTGACTATAAACCGCTAGAAGAACAAAACAATATAGCATATTTTAAATTAAATATGCCACTATGGCAAACAATGCCGACAGTTTTAGAAAATGTTTCAAACTATTTTTATATCTCAAAACAGCTTTTTAATAAAAAAGTCAAAAGAGAAACTTTAAACTTAAAAGACGTAGAACTACCTTTAACAAGTGGAATAAGAATAAACTTAAAAGATACTAGACTAGGAACAATTTATAGAGCTGATAGCTTAACGCCACATGCTAAATGGAATACTCTAGGTAATATTTTGTATCATGAAGGAATTATAAGAACTTGCCATGTAGGTTTACATAATTTTGGTAAAACAAATTTTCAAATAAATACAAAGACAACAGCATGTTTAAATGTATCTGAAATTAATTTGCCAGCATTTGCTGGAGGCTCAAATTTTTCTAGAAACAATTCATATATAAGTGATTTAAGAATTGATGAATCAGATTTTAACAAAGATGAAGATTTTACATATATTACAGATATCGACATACATGATGAAAATTTAAATAAAGTTGCTGTAGTTAAACTATCACAACCTTTTGCTAAGAAAAATAGTGATAATGTTCTATTTAGAGTAAAGATGGATTATTAATTGGAAAAAAACGTAAAATATGTAGGGCTTGATATTTCTACTTCTATAATAGGAGTTTGTTTTTTAGATAAGAATCAAGATATTATACTCTTAGATTCTATTAATTTAAAAAAAATTAAATGTTTATTTGAAAAGTCAAATTTTGTTAGAAAAAGATTTGATCTATATAAAGAAGAATACTCTTTTGAAGAAAATATGGAGCTATCAATAGAAGAAGCATTTCAATCTTTCAGTAAAGGCTTTTCTTCTGCTAGAACTTTGTCACAATTAAATAGATTTAACGGTATTGTATCTTATTTATGCTGTGAAGTATTTAATATAAAACCTGTATATATAAATGTTAACACAGCGAGAAAAAATTTACAAATAAAAATAAATAAAAAACTAAATAAAAACACAAAGGAACAAGTCTTTGAATGGGTTAAGAACAGTATAGATGATGACTTTCCTTGGCCTATAAAAACAATATCAAGAGGAGTAAATAAAGGTGTTGTAAAATTTGATGAATGTTGTTATGATATGTCAGACGCATTTGTTATTTGTAAGGCACTTTTATATTATGATAAAGAAAACTCCTGAAGAAAAATACTATTTTTTAAGCAAATATATTGATACTTCAATTTCTAAGGACGGATTAAACGCTAACATTTGGTGTCCTTTTTGTAAGCATCCTAATAAAAATAAGCTAAAAATGGTAATACATCTTGAAAGCAACATGTATCATTGCTGGTTGTGTGATAAAAAAGGAAGAAATGTATCTTATCTTCTGTCAAGAATTTCAAAGAAAATTTCTGAAGAATCACAAAAGTATTTTGGAAAAAATAAAATTTTAAAAAAAAGCAACATACTTTCAGAAAAAACATTACAGTTCTTAGGGCATAGTTTAGTCGAAGAATCTGAAGAAAAAGTAGAAATTCCACAAAAATTTGACTTACTAGTTAACGCATATAACTCTAATGACCCAGACGTAAGAGATGTTTTTAAATATGCAATTAAAAGAGGCGCTAGTAAAAACAAGTTTTGGTTTTTAAGGCTTGGTTATTCTCTGCATAGCGACTTTAGACGGTATTTAATATTACCTTCTCTCGATGCCAACGGTGAGATTAATTTTTACACAGCAAGAAAAATTGATGTTGACACTAGTAGTGGCTTTAAATACAAAAATGCAGCAATACAAAAGAAAAATATTATATTTAATGAAATTAACATTGACTGGTCAAAGCCTTTAACAATTGTTGAAGGGCCTCTTGATCTTCTTAAGACCAATGAAAACGCAACTTGCCTGCTAGGTTCATCACTTACAGAAGATATGTTGTTATTTAAAAAAATTATAAAAAATAACACTACAGTTAATCTTGCTTTAGATTCAGATGTTTATCATAAAACTTTAACTATAGCAAAACTATTAGACACATATAATATTACGGTTAATATCGTTAATACTCGAGGTTTTGAAGATGTTGGAGAAATGACTTCAAATCATTTTTTACAAAGGTTAGAACAAGCAAAAGTTTTTTCTGACACTGATTATCTATTAAAAAAAATATCAACTCTATAAGGTTATAATATGACAGTTAAAATTGCACACATATCAGATATTCATTGGAGAAGTTTAAAAAGACACGAAGAATATAAAATTGTATTCGAAGATCTTTTTAAAAATCTTAAAAAAAATGTCCCAGATATGATTTTCCTCGGAGGCGATATTGTTCATTCAAAAACACAAAGTATTTCTCCTGAATTAGTAGAAAATTTAACTTGGTGGTTTAACTCTCTTGCAGATATAGCGCCTACACATATTATTTTAGGAAATCATGACGGACTTATTCTTAATAAAGATAGACAAGATGCAATTACTCCTATAGTCAATGCTATAAATAATAAAAATATTTTTCTATATAAAAAAAGTGGCGTATATCCTGCTTTTACTTCAAAAGAAGGAAAAATATTTAACTGGTGCGTTTTTAGTTGTTTTGACGAAGAAAACTGGAAAAACGTTTTACCTATTGAAAATGATATTAATATTGCTTGCTTTCATGGCGCAGTATGGGGTTCAAAAACAGATGTTGACTGGGAGCTTGAAGGAGAAGTTAATCTGTCTATGTTTGATGGGTTTGACTTCGGTTTTCTAGGTGATATTCACAAATACCAGTTCTTAGACAAAGAAAAACGAGTAGCCTATCCAGGATCAACGATTCAACAAAATTACGGAGAAGATATTCAAAAAGGATATTTGCTTTGGGAAATTAATGATAAGTATACTTTTAAATCTAATTTTATTAAATTAAACAATCCTTACCCGTATGTAACAATTAACTGGCAAGAAAATATAGAAAATACAATTAGATTTTGCGAAAAAGTTAAAAAAAATTCAAGATTTAGAATAAAGTCACAGTCAGCAATATCACAAGCTGAAATAAAACTACTTTATCACTACCTGAAACACGAGAAAAATGCAAAAGAAATAGTTTTTCAAAACTTAAATAAAGATACAGTATTAAATAAAAATAATTTATCTAGCAATAAAGTCAACGATGTCTTAGACATAAGAAATAAAAATTCTAGATTAAAGCTTTTAAACCAATTTTTCTGTAATTTGTCACAAGAAGAACTTGAAAAAATTAACAAGTTGTATGAGGAAAGTTTAGATAAAACAAGTATTGCTCTTGATTCTACTTCTAGTAACTGGTCAATTAGCTCTTTAGAATTTAACAATACTTTTTCCTATGGAAAAAATAATTTTATAAACTTTAATAACTTAAATGGCGTAATTGGTTTATTTGGAAACAACAGAACAGGAAAATCTTCTATACCCGGCACCTTAATGTATGCCTTATATAATACCTCAGATAGAGGATCTATTAAAAACCAAGATATTGTAAACACTAGAAAGGGATTCTGTGATGCAAAAGTTAAATTTTCTATAGGCTCTGAAAATTATGAAGTTAAAAGAGAAACAATTAAAAAAACAAACAAAAAAGGCATAACATCTGCAACAACTAATTTATCTCTTAAAAATACATCGTCAGGCAACAGTGATATTACAGAAGAACAAAGAAGAGAAACAGATAAAATCGTTAGAAGATTAATAGGAACTGCAGACGACTTTCTTTATACTTCGTTTGCTTCGCAAGGAGAAATGAATACTTTTATTAAAGAAAAATCATCTGCAAGAAGAGCTGTTTTATCAAAATTTTTAAATTTAGATTTGTACGAAGAAATCTTTAAAAACTCTAGAGAAAATTATATCGTTCTCAAGAACAAATTAAAAAACTCTACAGAGAAAAATTGGCCAGTGTTAATTAAAGATATTGAAGAAGAAAAGATTAAAAACGAAAAAAACAAAATAAATATTAATAAAAATTTAGAAAAACTAAGAAATAAAGAAGTTGATTTAAAATTAGAAATAAAAGAAATTGAAAAAAATATAAAAAATCATCCGTCTGGATATGACTTTCATAGTGCAAAAAGTCAGCTATCATCGCTTCTTATATTAAAAGAAGATCTTCAAAAAGATTTAGCACTAATTAAAAACAAAATTAAAGAAAATACACAAAGTCTAGAATCAATTGAAAAATTTAAATTGAATTATCCTGTTAAAGACTTAGAAAAAGATAGTGAAAAACTTAGCGTTTTAGTAAATAAACTAAAAGATTTCAAGTTTAAAAGAGACCAAATTAAAAAAGACTTTTCAGCAGCAGAGTCTGAAATTAAAATTCTTGACGAGGTTCCTTGCGAAGATAAATTTCCAGGCTGCAAATTTATTAAAAACGCTTATGAATCAAAAAACAATATTAAAGAGTTATTAGAAGACATTAGAAAATTTGAAATAGAAATATTTTCTTTGCAAAATACTGTAAAGGCTTTAAAGAAAGAAAATATAGATCAAAAAATAAAAAAATACAATGAAGTCTTACAAAAAGAATATAAATTAAAAGTTGACAATAAAAGTCTTTTGGAAAAAATAGAAGTAAAGTCTGATAAAATTAAAAGTATAAGTAAAGACATAGATAATATTGAAAATATAATTTTAGAATTACAAAACTATACTAATGATGGTTTTAATGTAAAGTTCAATAAGTTAAAAACAGAGTTAAAAGAGATAGCAGGACTTATTTATTCTGAAGAGAGAAGTCTTTCTAATAACATAGAAGACTTTATTGAAATAAAAAATAAACTAAACAATCTAATAAAAGAAAAAAAAGATTATAATAATTTACTAAGTGAGTGGAAAATATTTGATTTTTTTAACTTAGCAAATTCAAAAAAAGGAATTCCTTCAATGCTAATTAGTAGTTGCTTGCCTAGCATTAATAATGAAATTAACAATATACTAAGTGGTGTTGTAAATTTTAAGATTTCCATAGAAGATAATGAAAATAACTTAGATGTCTACATAGATTATGGTGACTCTAGAAGAATTATTGAATGTGCTAGTGGTATGGAAAAAATGATGACATCAATAGCAATTAGAGTTGCTCTTATTAATATTTCTTCTTTACCTAAGTCTGATGTTTTTATTATTGACGAAGGTTTTGGCGCTTTAGATGATTCGAATATAGACGCATGTGCTATGCTTTTAAAAAGTTTAAAAAAGTACTTCAAAACAATTATAATAATATCACATGTTGATTCAATCAAAGATATTGTTGACAAACAATTAGAAATATCGCTAAAAGGAAAAGATTCATATGTCGAATATAGATAGTGTTAAATGGCATAAAATTGATAAACATTTAGAAGAAGCCTATATAGATGGCATTAGATTCGTAAGGCCTGTTAATCAACTGTCTATTCCGCTTTCGTGTCCTTCTTGCAATAGTTTGTTCTATACAGTAGAAGACATAGAAATGTACAAAAAAGAAAAAGTTTGTGAAGAATGCTATTTAAGATATTATTATATAAATAAAGAAAAATGGAAAAAAGGCTGGCGACCTAATATAATTAAATAAATATACCAGAAAAAAATAGAGGTTTAAAATGGATTTTGAATTAATTCAAGGGCTTTCAAGTGCAATTGACAACGTATATAACTACACATCTGAAGATGGTGCGAGAAAGACAAAAGCTAAGCTAATTGATAACCAAATGCATATTACATATGTTACAATAATTAACGCTGCTAGAGAATCAGAGTTAAATTTACAATTATCACTTGTTAAAAAAGAAACAAATGAGATGATTAACTCAAGACTTAGAACCATTAAATCAGAGTTCAAAGATGCATCAAAAAGATCACTAGTAACTAAAAAATGCGGAATGTCTGATAACATCGAAACACTAACTGTTAGTCCATATAGTCCGTTTAGAAAACTTAAATACTCCTGTACATATGTCTACGAAGTAAAATAAACTTATGAAGTCAAGAAACGCTCAAATCAACGAAATAATAAAGTGTGGCAAAGATCCTGTATACTTTATGAACAAGTATTTAAAAATTCAACATCCTCTAAAAGGCTTAATTAATTTTAATACTTTTAACTTTCAAGACGATTGCGTTCAAGACTTTAATGATCATAGATTTAATATAATTCTTAAGTCACGTCAATTAGGTCTTTCAACTTTAGTTGCTGCTTATGCAGTTTGGCAAGCCTGCTTTTATAAAGAAAAAAATATACTTATCATCGCGACAAAATTAGCTGTTGCACAAAACTTTATAAGAAAAGTAAAAACTTATATTAAGTCAATGCCAAATTGGTTATTGGTGCCAATAATAACAGCAAACAACAAACAGCAAGTAGAATTTTCAAATGGCTCGCAAATAAAAGCTGTACCAACTTCAGAAGATGCAGGTCGATCAGAAGCTTTGTCACTTTTGATTGTTGATGAGGCAGCTTTTGTAAGAAACTTTGACGAGTTATGGATGGGATTATATCCAACACTATCTACAGGCGGCCGTGCAATACTTCTTTCGACCCCAAACGGTGTAGGCGGGCAATATCATGATATATATTCAAAAGCTTTAAGAAAAGAAAACGAATTTAACGCTATAAAGCTCATGTGGGATGTTCATCCAGAAAGAGATGACGTCTGGTTTGAAAAAGAAACAAAAAACATGTCGAAAAAGCAAGTTGCGCAAGAATTGCTTTGCGACTTTTCTTCTTCTGGTGATACTTTTTTATCAAATGAAGTCTTAGAAGACATAAGAATTATGACAAATTCACCTATAGAAAAAAGCGGCCCTAGTGGTAATATATGGTACTGGGATTATCCTTTGGAGGGTAATAACTATATTGTATCATGTGATATTGCAAGAGGCGATAGTGGTGATTATTCAACTTTTCATGTAATAAATACAAACAAGCTTTCAGTTTCAGCTGAGTTTAAAGGGAAAATTCCTCCAGATCAATTTGCTGTTGTTGTATACGATATTGCAAGAAGATTCAATAGTGCAATGATATGTCCTGAAAACAATGCATACGGCTATACAATGTTAGTTAAATTAGCTGATCTTGCATATAAAAATATTTATTTTAGTTCTGAAAAAGAAAAATATCGCTATTTATATGGTGAAGGAGATAACTTAGGAAAAGCAGGCTTTACTACAAGTAAAGAAAGCAGAGACAAGATACTTGCTAATCTTGAAGAATGTCTAAGAAACAAAAAAATAAAAACAAGATCACAAAGACTTTATGCAGAGCTAAAAACTTTTATCTGGAATGGTAAGAAAATTACTGCTATGAAAGGTTATAATGATGACCTGATAATGTCATTGGCAATTGGATCTTGGATTGCTGCAAGTAATTCTAGTACTTATAACGCTAGTCAAATTCAACAAGCAGATGCAATATTAAGAGGAATGGAAGTTAACAACAATAAAATAAATAATACAATATCACCATCACCTTTTTATAAAAATAATCAAAATGCTGTTAATCCATTTATTCCTGTTTATATGCCAGATAATAAATTTAACAGTAATAATAAAAACATTACTAGAAAAAACCCACTTGGCGATTTAAGTTGGTTGATTGGAAAATAATAAATGGCAAAAGAAAACCCAAATTTATTTAAAAAGCTAACAGATCTATTTAGATCAGGTCCAGTAATAAGAAGAAAAGTTAAAACACAAAAAAACTTATCTAGCTCAAAGTCTTCACTTGAAGTATTTAAAAAAGCACATAGTGATGTCTATAATTCTACTTTAAGTGCTTATGGCTCTTACGATAGAATGGCAAGATATAGCGACTTTTCAGAAATGGAAGCAACGCCAGAAATAAGTTCAGCCTTAGATATATACTCTGAAGAGTGTGTTTCACCTGACGTTGAAGGACAAGTACTTCACATTTATTCTGAAAATAGAATGATAAAGAAAATTTTAAATGAACTTTTTTATGATACTCTAAATATTGACTTTAACTTAGCAATGTGGGTTAGAAATTTATGTAAGTATGGCGACTTTTTTCTATTTAACGATATACATCCTGAATATGGGGTGATAAATGTTTTTCCAATACCTATCTCAGAAATGGAAAGAGATGAAGGTTTTGATCCTGAAGATCCTGGTGCAGTCAGATTTAGATGGGTTACACAAGGTAATAAAATTCTTGAAAATTGGCAAATATCACACTTTAGACTTTTAGGTAATGATGCATTTTTACCATACGGATCTTCAGTTTTAGAAGGTGCCAGAAGAGTTTGGCGCCAGTTAATTCTTATTGAAGATGCTATGTTGGTATATAGAGTAATTAGGTCACCCGAGCGCCGAGTTTTCTACATTGATGTCGGCAATATACCACCTGAAAATATTGCAGACTATTTAGAGCAAGCACAAACTTCTCTTAAAAGAAATGCTGTAATTGATAAAAATACTGGCCAAGTCGATCTTAGGTACAATCCTTTGTCAGTTGATGAAGATTATTTCTTGCCTGTTAGAGGTGGAGATACTGGTACAAGAATTGATACGCTAGCAGGTGGTTCAAATACTACTGCAATTGAAGACGTTGAATATATACAAAAAAAGCTTTTTGCTGCACTTAAAATTCCAAAAGCTTATTTAGGCTATGACGAAGATATAGGCGCAAAAGCAACTTTAGCACAAGAAGATATTAGATTTAGCAGAACAATACAAAGAATTCAAAAAACAATAATTTCAGAGCTAAATAAAATAGCAATGATACACTTGTACGTTCACGGATACACAGAAGAAAATATTCTTGATTTTGAATTAAAGCTTAGTAATCCTTCTAGTATTGCTCAGCAACAGAAGCTTGAACTAATAAGAACAAAGTTTGAGATAGCAGGCCAAGCTCCAGAAGGTTTTGTCGATAAAGAATGGATTAGAAAACATATTATTGATCTAAACGACGATGAAATTTATAGAATTGAAAGAGGTCGAGAAAAAGATAAGCTTAGAGATATGGAGCTTGAATCAGTCCAGCTTCCTCAAGAAAATAGCATGTCGTTTGGTGATGAAAATCAAGATGATAGCGGAAGTAGTGACAGTGACGGAGGAGCAGATTTGTTTGGTGGCGGAGACGCAGGAGATAGCGACGCGGGTTCAGGGGGAGATGACGCAGGTGGTGGCGGCGGATTAAGCGATCTTTTTGCATCTGAAAAAAGATCAGGTAAAATAATGTCTGAAGACGAAATAAACGTATACGACAGCCTTATCGAAGAAGATGAAGATGATAAAAAAGTAAAGAAAAACATGGCAGGTGAAGATATTCCTATAAAAGCTAGTTCATCTTCTAATGTAAATAAGATTTATACCAGTAAGGATTTTAATCCTGTGAGTACAATTTCAGGCTCACAGCATACAGGCATTTACAAAGACTCGTTTTCTTCAATAGTAAGGTCTAAAAATCAAAACATAAAGTCAAAAGATTTAATGGATAATGTTTTACCACAAAGTCCTGTAATTAGTGATTATATCGACAAACAGTTTTCTAAAAGAATGAATAAAGATTTAAGTAAAATGTCTGACTCTTTAGGAATTAGCCAGAAAAATACTTTATTAAGAGAAGAAAAAGAAATAAACGATAAAGATTTCGATATACTTATAGATGATAATTTGTTTAGTGATGAGGAAAACGATTAATGTCTAGATCACACAATAAGAAAAGAAATGTAGGGATTATATACGAGCAAATAATAAATTTTATTTGTGAGTGCCTTTTGAATAATAATAAAGAAGATGCTGCTGTTGCAACTAAAATTATAGAAAATCACTTTAAAAAAGGCACGCAACTCAATAAAGAGTATAAGCTTTTTAAAGCGTTAGCTTCAACAAAAGAAGTATCTGATCAACTAGCTGGTTCAATAATTAATGAAGCTAAAAAAGCTTGTAATACTATGTTTGACAATAAACAACTAGAAAAAGAAAAATCTTTACTTATAAAAGATTTAAACTACATGTTTGGAAAAGGTAAGATTTTTGAAGAAAAAGTCAAAAACTACAGAATATACGCAACAATTCAAACATTACTAAATGAGTGGAGAAGTAACAATAGTAACTTTGATAAAGCAACAGAATATGAAATTGCTTTACATGAAAGTTTAACTAGTAAAAAACAAATAATTAACAATGTTCCTAAAAAAATAGACTCTTTGACATATAACTTAATGAAAAATTTGTTTAGCGAAAAATATGATAGCTTATTAAATCAAACTCAAAAGTCTTTAATTTCTTCATTTATAGAAGAGGACGATAAAAGTATTGTTAAAGAATATAAAAATTTAAAAACTTCTTGTTTGTTAACTCTTGAAAACTATATTAACAAATGTAATAATAAAATATTAACACAAAAAAATACAAATGTAAAAAACAGTATAGAAAGTCTAAACGAAAATGATCTTTCTAAAGAAAATCTTCAAAAATTTTTAATTGTTTCAAAATTAAAAGAAGAACTACAAGGAGAGTAAAATGGGTGCGCAAAGACTAATAACAGAATGGGTTAATTTTGAATACGACCCTAAAGTAATAAAGGAACAGAGAGAAACAGGATCACCTTTAATAATGAAAGGAATTTTGCAAAAAGCAGAAACTTTAAATCAAAACGGACGTGTGTATCCTCGTGAAATTCTTGAAAGAGAAATAAGAAATTATCAAAAGTTTATACAAGAAAATAGAGCACTTGGTGAATTAGACCATCCTGATTCTTCTGTCGTTGAGCTTAAAAACGCTTCTCATAATATTAAAAAAGCTTATATGGAAGGTAACATAGTTTATGGAGAAGTAGAAATCCTTAATACACCAAGCGGAAAAATACTTCAATCTTTAGTTGAAAGCGGCGTAACTTTAGGAATATCTTCGAGAGGTGTTGGTAGTACAAGATCTGAAGGTAATAAACAAATTGTACAGGATGACTTTCAACTTATTTGTTGGGACTTTGTAAGCGAGCCTTCTACTCCTGGTGCTTTTATGATGAAAGAAGGAAAAGAAGTTTCTCCTCAATTTATAAATAATGTATTTAACAAAACAGATAGAATAGATAGAATTTTTAATGATATATTGGAGTGGAAATAATGGCAATATCACATATACCAAGATCAGTCGGACATAATTTTGTTCCAGAATACCAAATTAGTGCTGTTCCAAGAATTATTGACATATCAACTGCAACAAAAATAGTAGTAAGAAAATCAGACGGTTTAATTGTAGGAACCGCTGTTGCTGGCGGCCAAGGTCAAGCTGTAACAACTTTTGAATCTTTATCTGGGGTTGCTGACACAGCTATTTTTAATGATGACGGCGATGGTGGAGGAGCTGCAGGTGATAATCAAATTCATGCAGATGAAAAGAAAGATGACAATTTAACAGCAGATTTTGTTACTTTAAAAGTTGTAAAATTAGATAAAGTTTCACAATGGATTCAAGTGCGATCTCCAAATGCATCTGCTATGAGTTTAGCATTTTCTAGAAAAGATGCTGCAAATGAAAACTTAATTGTTGTAAATCAAAATACTGATTCTTTTCCGCTTAGTATTAGGTGCGTTAATATTTACTTGCCAGATACAGTAGCTTCAGGAACAATTCTAGCAGGACTTACAACAATAGAAAGAATTGAATTTGACAATATCGTTGAAAAGTTTAGCGGCGATGATATTACTGTTAATGTGTAGGAAATATAATGGCAAAAGTAAGTAGAAGTATGCTTAAGAGCATTGTAAAAGAGTGTTTAGTAGAATTACTAGCAGAAGGTCTAAGTGGAGGAGATACAGCTTCGCTTAATGAAAGCTTAAGTCTAGAAAAAAATGTTACTTTTAAACAGGAAATGATGCCAGAAGAAAGAAAAAACACAAACAAGGTAGTTAATCCTAATTTTGAGCAAAAGACAAAACAGATAATTTCTCAAGCTACTAGCGATCCTATTATGGCATCTATTCTTGAAGATACAGCGCAAACAACTTTGCAAGAACAGAACACTGCGGATAGACCTAATCAATTTAAGCCAAAACCTACAGATACATACAGTCAGATAGCTAGTGAGTCTGACCCTATGGAGATGTTTGGAGGCGCTTCAAATAACTGGGCAGCTTTAGCATTTTCAGATAAATAAAAGAAAGTTTTTATAAAATAATGTTTTTAGACATATTTAAGAATATATTAATTAAACAAGAAACATTAAATGGAGTTTATTTATGTCTAGAACTAGAGAAAGAATGGTTGAAATTACACCTGCGACAATTAGAAGATTAGTTAAAGAAGAGCGCACTCGTTTAAATGAAACTTTAGAACTTAAGATGAAACATCCATCAGACGTTCACAAAAAAGTAAGAGAAGTTGATGCAACAAGCTATGCTGATACTCTTTCTAAGTGCATGAATTACTATCAGGCTTGCAAAATCAAAGAAGCTAAAATGATAGAAGAACTTAAAAGACTTCAAGAAGTTAAAAGAGAGCTTAAAAGTCGTATACTTAAAGGTATCTAATAATATTATTTAAAGTTCAAGAAAGGATCTTCTTATGGCAGGTTATAGAGCACCCGGTAACAAATTTACAAACGCTACAACAAAAAACAACCAGATGGACGACCAAAGAGCCAAATATCAAGAAAAAAACGAAGCTCGCACGGTTAGTGAAAAGCTAGGTATTGCAAGGTCAGACTTAGCTTCATTGTTTAGATTTGACGTAGGAGGTCTAGATAATATATTTGAGGCAAGTATTAGCACTTTTGAAGATTTAGATTCACGAGTAGGAGAAGGTAATCCTGACTTTAACAACGGCACAAGCTTAAGATCTATAGGCGCAGGAAGAACAGCAGAAGGAACAATGTTTAGTGACGTGACAGAACAAGCTGACAAGCCTAATAAAAAAGGTCCTAACCTTATTGCACCAAATATTAATGATGCAACATTTGCTAATAATGACCAACAAACATCACAGTTTACTGAAAGAGGATTTGGTTGGTCAGATAAAAGAAATAACGCAGGCGAAGAGTCTGCTCGTATCGGCAAGTTCTTTAGTAAACACTATAGTGCGCTAGGTGCTTCTGAAGACTCTCCTGTTTTCGGCGAGGCTAAAAGTCCTGATCCTGATACTAACATTGATTACAACCAACCTTGAGATTTGAGTTTGTAGAATATGCCTAAAGCACCAATATATAACGGTAATAGTAATCCTAATGCAAAAGGCGGTGCATTTGGGTATGACGGTAGAACTGGGTTAGGTATTGGTTCTTTAGGTGGTGATCCTAATAGTGGTATTGGTAGAGACTGGAACATGGGAGATGCTTTAAGCTCTCCTAAGAGCGATTATGACTATGATGAATATGAAGAAAATTCTATTCAAGTAACACCAAACACAACTATTAAAGACTTAGCAATATTTGCTGGTCTAATTGATAGTGAAGAAGAATATGATGAATTTGAAGCGGGTATTGAAGCAAAGTCGCATTCATCTTTTCATAGAGGAGCTACAGATAGTTTAGCTCATAAGAGCAGAGATATATCAAGTCTTGGCGGTTTAGGAAATAGCATGGCAGGTGTAATAGGACTTTCAGCAGGCAAAATAAATTATGGTGATGTTGTTTCAGAAGAATTTTTAACAAGTTATATAAGAGAAGCTATACTTTTGGAAAAAAGAAATGGATTTATGAGCGGTGCAATTTATGTAAGAAGTGGTGGGAAAGGAAGCATGTATAAAAACGCAATGGCTTCTACGAATACTTCTGATGCACCAGCAAATAGAAGAAATTTACCAACTTCAAGATCTGCTAAAAATTATAAAGGATACGGACAAAGCAAGGTGAAAGTTAGCATTAAAGGGCAGACAGACGATATTAATATTGACATGATCCCAACTACAGATGGTGCTGAAACTGTTGGTTTAAAAAGAGTTATAAAAAAGAAGAAAAAGTCAGCTAATAATTTTAACAAAGGAGTTTCTACCTTTGAAGACTTGTTAGATAGTTGTGATAAAGAACAAATAGACATCGAAAATGTTGACTTTTATAAAAATTAAAAACTTGTAAGATATATAAATAATGTAAAATAAATTAGTGAGTATTCAATGAACAATCTATATCTTGAAGCAATAAATGCTGCAGAACAAATAAAATTATCAGCTGAAGAAAAAGTTAAACAGCAAATAATAGAGTCAATGTCACCACAAATAAAACTTATGGTTGAAAAGAAAATCATGGGTAATGAAAAAGAAGAGAAAGAAGAAGAATGCGGTTCTGAGTCAAATGATGAATGCGGAATGTATGACAATGATGAAAATGAGTCTGTTAATGAAATAACATTGGACGAAGACTCTAGAAGAATATTAAATAATTTTATTTCTGCAAAAGCTAAAAAAGATGATATCAGTGAAAAAATAAACAATCTTAAAGAAGGCTTAAAGACAATTCAAAAAGCAAGGCTTTTAGCAGAGAATAGCGGCAGTTCTTTATCTAGTAAAAGACGAATAAATCTTTTATTTAAAAAAATAGTTAAAGAAATTAAAAATATCAAAAATAATAAGATAGTTAGAAATAACAAAACAATATTGAAAGAATATTATAAACTAATAAAGGAGCTTGACAATATGACTAGAAGACGTCGTAAATTAATTGATGAGTCATTAGAAGATCTACTAGAAATGAATCTGTTTGAAGATGAAGAAGAAAAAGATTCAGAAGAAGAAGATAGCGACGCCGAGGAGTTATCTTTTGATGATCTAGGTGGTAGTGACGATAATGATGATGATGCACCAGTAGAAACAGATGAAGATGATGCACCAGAATCTTCAGTAAATAAAGATACAACTGTAGAACAGTTAGCAGCAATGGCTGGAATTATGTCAGAAGATGACGAAGGAGATGACGAAGGCGAAGAGCCTTTAGACTTAGAAGGCATCTTTGAGACTGAAGAGTCTGATATGGAATCTGACTTAGAGACAGATTCTGAAAATCTAGCATCAGGTGACATGGAGTCAGTCTATGAGTCATATGGAAGAGACCGTGTTTTAGAAATTGATGAAAATATGCTTAGAAGAGAGATTGGGAGAATGAAGGCTCTTCGTGAAGGTGAAGCTAAAGATATGGCATCACACTTTGGAGGCGGTTCTTTAGAGGGTGAATTATTTGTTGATGGCGTAGAGCTTAACAAATTACATGAAATGAAAATTAAAGCTGCAAAAGTTGTACGCAAGAATCGTATGCTAGAAAGCAAGCTTTCTCAATATAAAAAGGCTCTTCGTGGAATGAAGAGTCAACTCACCGAAATGAACCTCTTTAACGCGAAGCTTCTTTATGCAAACAAGCTCATGCAAAATAGAGATTTATCGATTAAGCAACAACGCCACATTGTTGAATCTCTAGACGAAGCAAAGACATTAGGCGAGGCCAAGATTCTATTTGAAAGCCTTTCTAAGTCACTTGTAAGCGGAAGACCTGCACAACGTAGAAACAACTTGACAGAAGGTGCTTCTAGAAGACCAATGAGTTCTTCTTCAAGACCAGTTCGCAGCGCTCAAAATCTTAATGAGTCAGTTGCTCTAGATCGTTGGGCTACTCTAGCAGGAATCAAAAAGTAAGAATTTTATTAGAATTATAAAGGATTAAAAATGAGTTTTACACTTAATAAATTAACAGAAGGTATTAGAGACCGCCACGTAGGCCAGCAAAATAAGCGCCTCGTTGAGAAATGGTCTCGCACAGGCCTCCTAAGAGGCATGGACGATGTACACCGTGAGAACATGGCTACTCTTCTTGAGAACCAAGCTGCACAAGTTCTTCGTGAGAGTAATACTATGGGTGGCGATCAGGTTGGTGGTTTCACTAACATTGCTTTCCCTATCGTTCGTCGCGTATTTGGTGGATTGGTAGCAAATGAGCTAGTTTCAATTCAACCAATGAGTCTACCAAGCGGTCTTCTTTTCTACTTAGACTATACATATGGTAGTGATGCAGGTCCTTACTCAAAAGGTCAAAGCATTTATGGACAACCTAGCGGCAAAGACATCCAAGGTGGTGCAGACGCTGTAGGTGGTCAATACGACCTTGCAGGCGCTGGCTTCTCACGTGTACACCAGCTAGCAGCAGCTAAAAACGAAGGTGCTGGTAATCACAATGAAACAGCTGCACGTATACTTTTAGGTACCTTGACCGGTGAAAATAATGATAAAGAAGGTATTGTAGAGTTTCAAGCACTAGCAGGAGCATTTGCAGCAGCAACTGGTGCACTTACTGAGGACGGTAACATTTCAGCTAGCTCTTCAAAAGACCTTCGACTTATTCAGCATGACCCACAAATTCTTGAGAGAATTATTCCAGCTGCTGATGGTGGTCTTGGGGAGAAATATGCATTCTTATTGCTTCCAGTACAAGCTACACGTGTTGATGATGGCGCCGGCGCTAACTCAACTGTATCGCCTTTGTCAGGTGCAGATTCTACAATGATTAAAGACATTGTGTTAAAGAAAGTTGCTGATGCAACAGCAGTTGGTAAGCTTGAAAGCATTCCATCAGCAGTACAAAGTGGTTCTGCATTGAACGTTCGAAGACTTACACAGCTTGGAACATATGACTCTGCTAAGGGTTTATTTACACCTGACTCTTTAGCTTCAATGGATAGCGCTGATACACATATTTTGTTTGTTGTTCGCAAAAGTGCTGACGACATCGACGATAATGACGACGACTTTGCTACAAATAGAAATCTTACAGTTTCATTTGTAAAGAGTTCTTCGCAGTCAGTTGATTCTGCAAGTGGTGAGGTTGATTTCGATCCAGCATTCGAAAGCAATATGGCAGCTAACGGTGGAGATATTTCTCCTGTAATCCCAGAGATTGATATCAAGATTGAGTCAATTCCTGTAACTGCACAAACACGTAAGTTACGTGCACGTTGGAGTCCTGAGTTGGCGCAAGACCTTAACGCGTACCACTCAATGGACGCTGAGGTTGAGCTTACTCAGATTCTTTCTGAGCAGATTGCTCTTGAGATTGATCGTGAGATTCTTGGAGATCTTCTTCATGGTGCTAAGGGTGCAAACTTCTTCTGGAGTCGTTCACCTGGTAAATTTGTTAATAAGCGTACTGGTGATGAGATTGCTCGTACTTCAACACTTAACCCTGGTCCAGCATTTACTGGTACAGTTCGCGAGTGGTATGAGACTTTAACTGAGACAGTTATTGACGTTGCTAATGAGATTCACAGAAAGACTCTACGTGGTTCTGCGAACTTTATCGTAGTTTCTCCTGACGTTGCAACTATCCTTGAAGCATCTGTTCTTTATCGACCAAGCTATAGCCTTGACGGTGACGGACAAGTTGGTGCTCCATTTACAATGGGTGCAGAGAAGATTGGTACTCTTTCAAACCGTTTCACAGTTTACAAAGACCCGTACTTCCCACGCAACAAGATCCTTGTTGGCTATAAGGGCGGAAGCTACCTTGAGACAGGATTTGTTTACGCTCCATACGTACCATTAATCGTTACTCCTACCATCTTCCAGCCTGAGGATTTCACACCACGTAAGGGTGTGATGACTCGCTACGGTAAGAAGATGGTTCGTGCTGACTTCTACGGTACAGTTACATGCCTCGACATGAACGTTATCTAAGATAAGTTCTAGTGGTTAACACCTCAGGGTGATAAGAAACCAGCTTCGTGCTGGTTTTTTTGTATTTATTTATCGAGTTAATCCCTGTTTTTGCTTTTTTGTTGACAAATATAAAC
>Ga0163109_10000171_pt1 | contig 51721 bp, 50 predicted proteins | sample CRUFie1St13metaG_FD_108704 | JGI IMG/M metagenome (GOLD analysis project Ga0163109, IMG submission 108704) | Marine microbial communities from the Costa Rica Dome - CRUD Field 142mm St13 metaG | ecosystem: Environmental > Aquatic > Marine > Oceanic > Photic zone | place: Costa Rica: the Eastern...
GTCGTCGCCATCCACACTCCAAACTCTTTTGCGCTGATCTCCATACGCTGAAACGAGTATCCGATAAATCCCATCATCGCAAAAAAGACCGCGGTTTGAAACGCTGTGGTGAGAGCGCTTGAAAGGAACTTCTTGGAACTAAGAAGTTCGGCATAGCCGGCTAATGCATCTTTAAAAGTGAAAACGTTCTCCGGGCTATGAGTTTCCTGAATCTCAGTATTTACAAAATAAGTTAGTATCAGGCCCGTCAGAGCTAGCATCCAGAAAGAGCCCTGCCATCCGACGAAGTCGGTCAAAACCCCGCCAAGCGCCGTTCCAAGTACCGGTATGATTGCCATCATTGCGATGACCGTCGACATCACACCAGCTGCCCGATCCCGCCCGTAGAAATCGACTACGATTGATCGGGACATTGCAACCGCGGCAGCGGCCCCCAATCCTTGGATCACTCGGAAAAAAATAATCCCCTCGATTGTGTGTGATAGCGCCGCTCCAAAACCCGCCACACAATAGGCGACCGCGCCACCAAAGAACAGAGGCTTTCTTCCGAGCCTGTCGGACAGAGGTCCTGCGATCAGTTGCCCAAACGCGATTGAAAGTAACAGGGTAGTTAGTACGAGTTGTATGATGTTTGAGTCGGCGTTGAGATCGCTAGCCATCGATGGGATGGCCGGGGCCACTAGTGTCACGGCAAACGGCGCTAACCCGGCTCCCAGTGAGAGTATCCAGATTGGGGGGGACCACTGGTGGCTAGTTTTTTCCAAATTTATTTCCTTAAAAATTTGATGATACGGGAGCCTCGACCTGTTCTCGAAGTTTTTTCGCAGTGCCCTAGAGTTCAAATCGGTTTATCAAGAACGCGTGGTATTTATTACCGCGGGTTATCATGATGGCTTCTAACAATGAAGTTCTGTATGCACACACCGTTCGAAAATTTTGGTCTGCCTGTGCTAGCGTTTTTGGGGGCCCGGATTTGCTTCGGCCTTTCAATGCAAATGGTAGCGGTCGCACTCGGTTGGCACATCTATGAGATCACTGGCGATGCCTTTAAGCTCGCGCTGGTGGGGCTGGTGTTTGTTCTCCCCATATTCGTTTTCTTTTTCCTGACAGGATTTGTGATAGATCGGTTCAGACGAAGAGATATCCTTATTGTGGCGACTTCTATTGACGCGGTCGCGTTTGTCGGGATGGCGATCGCGTTGACCTCACATGACGTGTCGCTTAATTGGGTCTATTTTTTTATCTTCGTCCACGGGATTGCACACGCGTTCTTTACACCCGCACAATCCGCGTTTCTTGCCAACCTGGTGTCGCCAATGATCCTCCCTAAAGCGATCGCCTTGAATGCCACAATGGGGCATCTTGCGACCACTGTCGGACCGTTCGTGGCAGGTGTTTTGATTACCGTGATTGACCGAGACGTGTATTGGTTGATAACTGCTGTTGTTCTGATTTGTCCGGTACTTTACAGTCTTCTTCCGACCACACCGGTGCCCGTGGCTGAGAATTCGAGGACGTTCGAAGGGATATTTGCAGGGATTAATTACCTGCGGGCCAACATGATGGTGTTGGGTGCGATCCTTTTCGATTTGGTAATAGTCCTGTTCGGCTCCGTGATCGCTCTTTTGCCAATCTATGCGGTTGATATTTTAGAAACAGACGCCGATGGTCTTGGGTTATTGAGGGCGATGCCAGCGCTCGGGTCTGTTGTCGTTGGTATCACGTTAGCGAGAATGAGCCCGATGCGCCGTGTCGGACGGAAACTTTTCGTTGCTCTGGTCTTGTTCTCGTTTTCTATCCTTGCGTTCGCTATTTCCGAGATGCTTTGGCTGAGTTGCCTTGCCTTGGTCGTATATGGTGCGGTCGACATGGTGAGCGTAAATATTAGAATGTCTATGGTGCAGTTGGGTACGCCTGATGACTTGCGAGGTCGCGTTAACGCTGTTAACTCTTTGTGTACATCGTCCTCGAATCATCTCGGCACATTCCGGGCAGGGTGGCTGGCGTCTGTTGTTGGTCCGTTACCAACAGCCGTGCTCGGCGGTTGTATTGGTCTCGCTGTGTCCGTCTGGGGATGGTTCACTTTTAAAGAGATTCGAGAGCTTGATCGTGTGAAGAATATTGAAGCGTTGCGAGGCACATGATGCCTGACTTTCGTTCGAAGCGAGAGATAGCCTGGACCGGTTATGTGACGATCGTCCGGACCGAGGTGAGGCGTTTCATGAGGATAAAGAGCCAGACCCTTGTGCCGCCGGTGATCACGATGGCGCTGTATCTGTATATTTTTGGTTCGATCATTGGCCGAAAGGTTGGGACGCTCCTAGATATGCCGTATGTCCAGTTTATCGGGCCAGGTATCATCGCGATGGCGCTGATTAATAACGCCTACTCAAACGTCAGCAGTTCATTTTTTAGCGCCAAGAATCATTCTGTTTACGAGGAAATGTTTGTGACGCCGATACCGACCATTTCGATCATCTTGGGTTACCTGTCTGGTGGAGTGTGCCGCGGGTTAATAGTGATGTGTCTCGTCTCTGTCGTCGTTTACCTATTTAATCCTTTTACCATCCACAACATCTTCGTGGTTGCCTGCGTTGCGTTCACTACCGCGCTCATTTTTTCTGCGCTGGGTATGATCAACGCGATTATTGCGGATAACCACGACGAGGCGAACTGGGTCAACAACTTCGTTATCACTCCGTTGACTTACATGGGGGGTGTATTTTTCCCAATGACATCATTGCCAGCGGTGATCCAGCCAATCGCGGAGTTGAATCCTATACTCATGGTAGTCAGTTCGTTTAGGTACGGTATCCTGGGTGTGGAGGCGGGATCAGTTTTTATCCATCTGTTGGGCCTCCTCATCTGCACCATTGCATTAGTTATTCTTCTTGCTGTAATGATTGAGCGGCGGTATCGCCTGAGCGACTAGTCGATCAGAACCAGGCTTTTTTGAGGGGCGTGTCTCGTTCTGGCTCCGGGAAAATCTGACTCTCCTGGCAGCCGAGAGCGGCCTCGGTTGTAGTAACTGAGGGATCCCATCGATCGGCCACAAACCTGCATCCATTGAATTCGTCGGAGTCGTTCGAGGCGAGCCAGACGGTCATTGGTCGAATCGTTTGAGGATCGATTCCGTGCCCGGTGATTGCGCCCGTCCCAAACTTTGTATTAACAGCTCCGCCCGGTGACAGGGTGTTTACGGTGATTCCGGTTTCAGCCAGGGATTCTGCCCACGCGATCGTTGCCGCCTCGAGAGCGGCCTTAGTGGGGCCGTAGGGGGTCCAAGCCTTGCGGTGCATCGACTCAGTCCGCTTGGAGATGTTGATTATGCGGCCCCTGGTTAACCGTCTCATGTATGGAAGCGCGTGGTGGAGCATGAAATATGGACCATTTAGGTTCGTTGCAATGATTGCACTAACGCCCGCCGGATCGTGGCTCGAGATATCATTATTGGTATCGCCGAGGTTGGCGTACCTGCCGGCTTTTCCAGCGTTATTGATCAGGATATCCAGAGAAGGAAAGGTATCCATATGGCTCTCGACAGCTCTCTTACAATCTTCCGCGATACCTACGTCGGATAATACTGCGCTTACCTTTGCACCAGCTTTGGTCAGGGTCGCTTTGGCTTGTTCGAGCTCATTTCTGATCTCGGCTATAGTCTCGTCAGATCCCGGTGCCGCCGTGATTGTTATCCCCGACAGCCCCGACTCGGTCAACGCGACAGCCATTTCCATTCCTAGACCTCTGCTGGCACCAGTTATCAGTCCATATTTATTTCCGAGCATTCTGTTACCTACCGGTGATTACTATTTATCGGACCGAATTTAGGTTATTCGACATCTGGGTCAAGGATTAATTAATTTTCGGCCATCGATATAGTGGTTAAGCAGGAACAGGTAGACAATCTGGTAACGACAATCAAATCAGAATAAGATTGGTAGGTTTATGGTTGGGAAATTAATCTCAGCCAGTCTGATTTTAACAATGAATGAGGTAGATTAATGAAACTCACAAGCATCCTATCCGTGGCGGGACTTTTTTCAGTTGCCGTCCCAGTGATTGCTCATGGCGACCACGGCTCCTTGGCGCTTGCCCAGTTGGCCGGACATGCGTTAACCGGCGAGCACCTACTTCTTGCTCTTGGTGTAGTTGCTGCCTCCTCCATGCTTTTCGGGCGTCTTGCTAAGAAGAGTTGATACCTGATACCTGAAAAGGGCCGCATCTGCGGCCCTTTTTTTATGCAGGTTTTGGTGGAAGATCTTCGAGCTCTTTTTCATAGGCCTCGGTCATCTGAGTGGACAGTCCATTCGTCGCGAGCGCTTGTTCAAACAGATCACGCACCTCTTGTGTCTCGTCCGCGTAGTCGATCTGATGACCGCCTATCCGTTTACTGATCCACGCCTTGGGAACCCCTTGGGCGTTTCGGATAGCGACCCCTTCATATTTAAATGCCAGATAACGCGCGGGTGTGGTGCCCGTGTTGAAGTGTTGGTGGTACCACATATTTGGTGGCACGATCATCGAGCCAACCTCCCAATCGAAGCGCTCAGGCTCGGCACCCTCGGGCCACATCAGAGAGTACCCGGACCCACTCAGAATAATCACATGAGCGCCCGGGCCATGAGCGTGCGCCTTCTTGTAGGTGCCAATAGGGAACTGCGAGATGTGGCTGTTCAATGAGCTCTTCGCGAAATTAAAACGGATATGGCCGCCCCCAGCGCCGCGTTCTTTTGCCTCGATCAGCGGTAAATTGACGCCATCCGGGACGAAGTTGGTCTCCAACAGCAGGCCTTTTTGTTCACCCTTACCTGAAAAAAATTCAGGGTCACCATTGAAGCGCTCTGGGAAGTCGTAGCGAGTGCTGAAAACAAATGCTGGGTCACCGTAGGTGTTTAATATTGGTGGCGCATTGGTTACCGCGACATACCGAGCCGGTTCAGACCCCGACAGGTTGAAGTGTTGGTGCAGTGTGTTCAGTGGGATTGCAAACAAAGCCCCGGGGCCCCATTCGAACTCGACCTCCTGTCCTGCAAAGTTTTTTACGGTTGTTTTACCGTGTCCCGACAGAATCATCACTGTTTCTTCAAACAACTGACTTTGGGGTTCCAGTTTTTTTCCGGCTGGGATCTCACACACATAGCAGTCATTGGTTGTCCGGGACGCGTCATGGTTAATGTAAACGCCCGAGCCGCCGCGGCGGGACCAAGGTTTGAGCGCGACATGGTTCAGATTCTTGACGTACAGCGCGTCAATGATATCGAGCCCTTCATCTCGGACCCATTTAAGGTAAGGGGTGTCCTTTTCCTTCGCGAATTTTTTTGCTAGCTCGTCGGAAACGATGGCGTTTTTACTCATGATATCCCTCAAATGACTCCATGGCGTAGTGAACAAATTCACCCGCCAGATAAAAATATGTCTTCAACAGGCTTGAATTCGATGGTAGCAATGATAATCAGAAAAAGTGCGTCCAGAGGACGACAGGAACGAAACATTCTTGCTATGGGGGCGAACATCTTTGGCGAAGCCAAATAACAAGAGTGCAGGTGCAGGCAACGCCGAGCACGCGCTTTCAGATCACGACTACGGTATTTTTGATGAGCACACTCATTTACCGGGGCATCACTACGATCATGACCATGATGACGATTTTGATGACGGTCCGCTTGAAGATAATCCGCTGTGGCAGCAGGACAATATCTTCTTATCCACGGTCGGGATCGACATTGGCTCAAGTAGCACACAAGTGGTCTTTTCTCAGGTTCATCTTGAGAGGCAGGGGGAGGCACTGAGCTCCCGCTACGTAGTCGTAGACAGACGGTTGCTGTATCAGTCACCAATTTTCTTCACTCCCTACGCAGATTCCACTGACATCGACGCTCGGGCGCTTGGTTCGCTGATTGATCAGGCCTATCGTGAGGCTGAAGTGACTCCGCACGATGTCGATATCGGGGTCGTATTGCTGACTGGGGAGGCTTTGAGGCGTCAAAACGCAGAGGGAATTGCGCACGTGATCGCTCACAAGGGTGGAGAGTTTTTGAGCGCTAGCGCTGGTCATCACATGGAGTCCAATCTTGCGGCACATGGTTCAGGTGCGGTGGAATTATCGGGCAAGGAGTCATCGTGCGTGCTAAACGTAGATATCGGTGGTGGTACCACTAAACTCGCGCTGATTCGAGATGGTATCCTGATCCAGACTGCGGCTCTTCACGTCGGTGGCCGATTACTTGTCTGGACCGAACGGGGGCAGATAAGTCGGATAGAGCCGCGTGCGGCCGAAGTACTGTCTGACCTTGGTCACGAGGTTGGGTTGGGCGACGCGGTGTCGGATAAGATGATCACCGCGCTAGGCGAACAGATGGCCAGCATCATTTTCGACATCGTCACAGGGAAGAAGCGTTCTGACGCTCGTTGGCTTACCGACCCGTTGGAGATCCCGTCCGATGTTGGTACCGTCATTTTTTCTGGTGGCGTTTCCGAGTACGTTGCAGACCCAGATATTAGTGGACATAACGACATCGGCCAAACACTTGGCAATCAGCTCCGTAAAGTACTGAATCAAAATAAAAGCAATATCCGATTTGAGGCGGCGTCCGGGGGTATACGGGCGACAGCGCTGGGTGCGTCCGAGTTCAATATCCAGGTCAGCGGAAATACCGGTTATTTGTCGGATCCCGGATTATTGTTGCCACGTAAAAATATGCCAGTTATACGACTGACGGTCGACGCAGAAAATCTTACTGCCGATGGACTTCAGCGTCGGTTGATACAGTCGATCACCGACTTTGATTTGACCGGTTACGATGAATTTGCTTTGGCATTTGAATGGTTGGGCGAGTTTGACTATGAGTTGCTGAAGCGTTTCTGTGATTCTATTGTTGGTTATATCGAGTCGGATACAGAGCACTGCGACTCATCACTTTACCTGTTATTCGACCGGGATCTTGCCCAGAGTGTGGGGAGGATTCTGACGACCGAACATCAGGTTACGAGACCTTTGCTGGTGCTTGACGGTCTTCGCTTCAAGGAATTTGAGTTTGTTGACCTTGGCAGGATTCGTCTGCCGTCACGGACCGTACCGGTAACCGTTAAGTCGTTGATATTCCAAAGCCACGGGATGTGTTGAGTATAAATTCCAATATGAAGTTGAAAGCACAAGGAAAAAATTAATGGATAGTCGTCATTTCGTAGTAGTTGGAGCTAGTCAAGCCGGATGCTGGATATCCAAGACACTTAGACAAGAGGGGTTCAAAGGGAAAATAACTATGATAGGTGAGGAGAGTTACTATCCCTATGAGCGGCCACCACTGTCTAAGGATGTGCTTCTTGGTAAGACAGACATAGAAAGTACCTATTTCTTCAAACCCGAGTCCTATAAAGACGATGATATTGATGTTCTCCTAGATACGAGAGTCAACAAAATTTCTTGTAGTGATAAGAATATCCTCCTACAAGACGGTCGTTTGGTGTCTTGGGATAGGCTCGCGATAGCAACAGGATCTAGAGTGCGTCGGTTAGAAGTCGAAGGTTCAGGCCTAGATGGAATTCATTATTTAAGGAACTTAAATGATACAAGAGTAATCAAAGAAAGTGCCAAACTAGATTCTACGGTAGTCATCGTGGGCGGGGGTTGGATTGGTCTTGAATGCGCGGCCACACTCAAAAGTCTGGGTTGCAATCCGATCGTAATCGAGTCATCGGACCGGTTGTGCGCGCGTGCCGTAGCCCCCGACATTAGCGCCTGGATGAAAGATTTTCATACGGAAAATGGAATTGATATTCGTTTAAATACCTCAGTTAAAAGGTTTGAGGGTGACGGATCGGTAACAAGTGTCTTCCTTACTGATAATAGCCAAATAGATTGTTCATCCGTTGTTGTTGGTATCGGTGTGTTGCCAAATGTCGAGCTCGCTGAGGAGGCAGGTCTATTAGTCGACAATGGGATTGTTGTCGATGACCTCTGTGTAACCTCTGATAAAGATATCTTTGCAGCGGGGGATGTTACTAATCACCCAAACAATTTTCTGAAACAACGTGTGAGGCTAGAAAGTTGGGATAACGCCATGAAGCAGGGAATAAGTGCGGGATTATCAATGCTGGGGAAGGGGAAATCATATTCAGAAATTCCGTGGTTTTGGTCTCAACAGTTTGACGCAAACATACAGATAATAGGTATTCCTGATAGTTGGGACGAGGCCGTTGTGAGAGGTACCAAAGCCGCTAATGAATTCACCGAATTTTATTTAAAAGACAATCACATCGTAGGCGCCGTTGCTGTAAACAATAACCGAGAAATAAGAGTTACCAAACGCCTCATGCAATCTGGAAAAAAAATTGGGAGCGCGGATCTCACCGATTCGAGTAAGAACATTCAGACTCTGGTTTAGGAGTCCTTTACTAAGAAAATAGGTAGGTTGGAGCATGACTATCTCCATTATGCAGATCAGGGAGATGAAAGAAAAAGGTGTGAAGTCAGCCGCGCTAGTTGTTTGGGACGCCCCGACTGCGCACATCGCCCATGAGTGTGGGGCTGACTTCCTAATTGTTGGCGACTCTGTTGGGGTCAATCTTTGGGGTCACTCGAACAATCTAGAGATTACGCTGGATGACTTTTTGGTGGCCGTAAAGGCTGTCCGGCGCGGGGCCCCTGATGCGCTTGTGTGTGCAGACATTCCCTACGGTCCGGTGCAAATCGATCCCACAGAGGCAGTCCGTGCCGCGATCAGACTGGTCCAGGAGGGAGGGGCTGATCTGGTAAAAATTGACGCGGCCCCCGACTTCCCCGAGGCTGTCACTGCCGTGACCCGGGCGGGCGTTCCTGTATTCGCGCAGATGGGCCTCAGTCCTCAGTCGGGTTCAAAGTATGGGATTAGTATTGGTGACCTACAGCAGCCGGAAAGTCTTGTTCCTGATGAGATGATGGAGCAGTTGATTCAGGAGGCTCAGGTCTGCGAACGGGCCGGTGCGGCCATGATTGATCTCACAAACGCTGGGCCCGTGATTGGTGCAGCTATTACAGATGCTGTGGGTATTCCCGTTATTGGGGGTATGGGCGGTGGTCCGTGGCTCGATGGTCGGATACGGATGTTTCATGCAGCGGTCGGGTACGGGACCAAATTCCTTGACAACCCACCAAGCGCGTACGCCTACACTGCCCAGACGAGCCGGGACGCGGTGACCGAGTTGCTCGGGGACATCCGTTCCGGAAAACAGATTAAGGGTGGTCTCGGTAGAAAGTAATGACAAAAATTACGACCCAAATGTTAAACGCTGATGGTATCCAGACCCGGGTATCTATTGTGGGTGCAGGCGAGCCGCTTTTGATGTTTTCTCCAGGCGGTTTTGATGCGACGCTTGAGAAATGGAGCGAGCTCGGCATCTACAAGAAGATTGATATCATGAGCTACTTGGCTGAACGGTTCACTTGTATCTTGTTTGATAGGCGAGAGTGTGGCGAATCAGGTGGTCGATTAGAAATACTCAATTTCGCGGGGATGGCAAGACACGGATGTGCTGTACTCGAACAACTCGGGCACAGATCTGCGCATGTGATCGGTGGATGCCTCGGGTGCGCTCCGGCATCGGAGTTCGCTTACCTGTATCCGAATCTTACGACGAGCCTTAACCTTATTTGGCCTGTGGGTGGAGCGAAGTATCGGATTCGCAACTTTGGCCGATTTTCAACCCACCTGGCCTGGGTCTCAGAGCATGGGATCGGGGCCTTGATCGAGAAAGCGCTCGGTTCCGAGCTCGGGTTCGCAAAAGACTCTTCGCTTGGCCCGTGGGGTGGGTCTCTTCGCGTCGATGAGGGCCTTACTGAGTCTCTGAGAACCTGTGACGAGAGGGCTTATGCGAGGCTGATACAGGCGAGCTACAGGGCGATGTTCGATTGTGACAGTGCACCGGGGCCGAGGCCCGAGGAGCTGATGCAGATCGCCGGACCGGTGTGCGTTGTGCCAGGGGCCGATGAGAGCCACGCACGATCAGCGGCTCACTTTATGGGGGAATGTCTCTCAGACTCGCGTCTCTTAGATCTTCCGACTGATGCCCAGAATAGCGAGTCTGTGTTTACATTTTTTGACAATTTCTACGGCGCTAGCCTTTTAAATTAAGCACCGAGCCGCAAAAATATTCGTCCCATCCCGAGGTCGGGGACAGAATTTTCTGGCGCAGGCCAGACTCAATCAACTCGTTGAGTACCTGCTCGTTTGGTTCGAGCCCATAAGGTAGCGGATCAAACCCCAGCGACTGGAGTCCCCGGTTGCGGGCATCGATTTCGTCATCGTCCGCCGTGGGTTGTGCACTAAGACTGTTCAGGTACTGTCTCTTTTGTTCTAAAAAACAGTCGAAAAGCGCTTCAGGCAGTGTCGGGAACGCCTCCACGATAGATTCCGTCATCACGATCAGGTGATTGATTGGATAAAAACCGCTGCGATCGAGCGCCCGCAGGGCCGACTGGTCCGGGTCTGTTATTAAGGTTTGTATCTTGTCCGAGCTAAAGTCGCCCGGCGCCATGCCCGCCACGGCGCTTAGTTCACCAGAGACCAGCATCTTTTCTAGCGAATTTCCTTCAGGAATCATTTCAACGTTTTGAGGAGGTAAATACGCCTCAACGTGCTCATCGCTTGATCGAACCCAGGTCACATCGTTCAGGTCCAACCCCTCCCTTTCTAAGATGGTCCTCGCCCAAACGCCTGTCGTGACCGTGTATCCCCGGTTCACCCCGATTTTTGCCCCGGCCAGGTCTTCGACGCGCCGAATGTCGGAATCTTTGGCGACACTGATCTTATCGTGATGGAATCCTCGAACTAGAAATATAGGAATTCCGATCAGGGGTACACCATGTTGTCGGGCACAGATGTAAGTGGTCAGGGCCATCTCACAGATATCGAACGCTTGCTCTCGGACCATCGCCCGGAAGGCCTTTACTAGGATCGGCCACTCCTCGAAATCAAGCTCGAACCCGGTTGGCTTTATTTGCCCACTCTTGATGTCCCGGTTAGCGCCCTGGCTCCGCGAAACCGCTTTAAGACCCATCCTCACCATCCTTTGTATCGTTGATTCAGCAGCAGCTGCATCCCATTGGCTCAAATTTGATCAGCCTTTGTTTCATCCAGCCAGGAGGAAAATCTCCTCCATCTACCTCGTCGAGTCGTTTAAATACCGTAAACCCGTGTCGGACGTCCTCGACCCAAAAGGAGAACACGCTCATCCGTGCGGGGAACCCCGGATCACTTGGCCAATGCTCTTCAATTAAAAGCATCGTGCTCGGAAGTAGCCCGAACCGTTCGAGCATTAATCTCTCTAGCCGGTAAACTTCTGATCGCTGCTTGAGCGCGCTTCTCATATATATATCGTTCCAGTTTGGTAATGCAGATGCGAGAGTTCTGCTCAATCAAGTTTGTTTTGCGGTGGTTCCGAATTGAATATAGCTCCTGAAAAATGAGTCGGTAAACTGTGAACTCGAGTTTAGGAGATTAGTATGTCGGAGATGGTGAAGGCGATGGTTCGCGTTGGTGCGTCGCAGATGGAGATGCGGGAGTACCCTATGCCGGACGTACCCGAGGATGCTGCGCTTATGAAAGTCGTGGTCGCAGGTATTTGCGGCACAGACGTGAAAATGTACAAAAAGCCACAGAAAGATGAGCAAGTCATCATGGGCCACGAAAATATCGGGTACATCGCAAAGGCCGGCAAATTATTCACGGAGCGTCAGGGTGTAAAGGAGGGTGACCTGGTATTCGTCGAGCACTACGTGACCTGCATGCAGTGCGAGTGGTGCCATAAAGGCGAGTACAGGCACTGCGCCTCAACCGACTGGCGGCATAACCCCAATGCGATTCGCTATGGGTACACCTCGTGTGAGTCAGCGCCCCATCTGTGGGGTGGTTTCGCTGAGTATATGTATCTCCCGTGGAACGCCGTCCTGCACAAGGTCCCAAAGGGTGTGTCACCCGAGCTCGCTGGGATCGTAACGCCGATGGCGAACGGAATCGAGTGGGCACTTTTCGATTGCGGAGTGGGCTACAACTCGTCGGTACTGATCCAGGGCCCGGGCCAGCAGGGGATGGCCCAGACTGTTGCCTGTAAGCAGGCCGGTGCCTCTTGCATTATCGTTACTGGCACCGCCAAAGACGTCAAACGTTTAGAGGTTGCCAAGAAGTTGGGCGCGGATTATACCATCAACGTGAGTCAGGAGGATCCCCTCGAGCGAATCATGGAGATCACAGGCGGCATCGGTGTAGATGTTTCGCTCGAATGCACCTCTGGCGCCGGAACGATTCCGGTGATGCTGGGGGTTGAGGCCCTGAAACGGAAAGGGGGAACCATCTTGTTGCAAGGCGAGCTTACCGAGTTCCCGAACTTCCCGCTTGGCAAGGCCACCGTGAAGTGGATAACTTTTAAGAGCGCAAGGGGCCATGGGTACAGGTCTTGCGAACTGGCGTTAGAGCAGCTTGCCTCAGACCGGTTCCCACTGGATCTGGTAACGACCCATACCTACCCATTAGAGGAGGCCGATACTGCGGTAAGGGCCGTCGCGGGTGAAATCAGTGAGGATGTCGTGCATGTCTCGTTACTTCCACATGGGCCGGTGGATTGATCCGTCCGGTCTGCATCGTCACTGGGTTCCTGGGCGCCGGGAAGACCACGCTCGCGCTTGGGCTGATAAAGTCGGGTGAACTGACGGACGCGGTCCTAATCGTGAACGATTTTGGTGACGCATCTTTTGATTCTGTGCAGATCGGCGCAACCGGCACCGCCTATCGTGCGATGGATGGTGGGTGCATTTGCTGTACAGTGAAAGACGACTTACTTAAGACGTTACACGAGATTCCTGGCCTGTTCCCCGACAAGACCTCGGTCTGGATCGAAACCAGCGGGATCTCCAATCCGTCCGACCTCATACCACTCTTTGAGGGAAGCTCGTTCCTTTCCGGGTCCTATTCGCTGCGGTCGGTGGTGGCGGTCGTTGACGGCAGGAATAGCTTTGACTGGCTGGTGGCGCAAGAATCGGCCGCAGAGCAAGTGTCGATGGCGTCGGTATCTATTATCAACCAACACGACAAAGCCCGCGACCTCGATAATTTTAAACGACAACTACAGTCCCTGAATCCGCTTTCTGATTTACACGTCCTGTCTCTGGAGGATGAGCCCCCCCTCACCATAGGCACCTTTTTAGGTCCGGCTAATTACTATGCGCGAAGCCAGAGCCTGATCTCGATCGGACATGGACATCGCCACGAGAGCCACGGCTATATTACTCAAACAATCCGATGGGAGGGGACGGTCGACGAGTCTGAGTTTGTGGATCTGTTCAGTGAATGGCTCGAGCAAATCGGCCCCGGGCTTCTCCGATTAAAGGGCACGGTCCGCACGCACGTTAATGACCAATTCATGATTATTCAGGGGGTCCGGCGGCACGTGACCTTCGACTACAACCACTCTGGTTGGCCCAGTGAGAACGTTTTGGTGGTAATCGGCAGAGATATCGAACGCGAGGTTATCGATAGCCTGTTGGGTCATATTCTGTCGCTGAAAAACAAAGAAATGGAGGCAGAGATATGCCAAAAGTAGTCACCGGGATACCCGCGATCCCAACGGAGATGATCACCCGTTACGAGAAACTCAGTGTCGCCACTGTGCATGAGGCTCAGGGCCGTGTGGGTTTGTTGAATCCCGAGATCAGGCCGGTGAAGGCGGGATTAAAGCTGGTTGGACGGGCGGTGACCGTTTTCGCAACCCCGGGCGATAACGTCATGATCCACGTCGCTATGGAGCAATGCGAGCCGGGCGACGTTATGGTGGTCGGAGTCAACTCGCGGTCAGACTGCGGGTACTTTGGTGACCTACTCGCGACTCTGATGCAGGCAAGGGGGATCGCCGGGCTAGTGATTGATTCAGGTGTCCGTGATTTAGCTGATCTGAGGCAGATGAATATCCCCGTCTTTAGTCGGTGTATCTCGGCGCAGGGAACAGTCAAAGAGACTCTTGGCGACGTTAATGTCCCGATTGTCTGTGGTGGGCAGGTCATCAACCCTAGTGACCTCATTATCGGCGACGATGACGGGGTGGTCGTTGTCCGGAGGTATGAGCTGGACTTAGTGGCACAGAACTCTGAGGCGCGTGAAGATAAAGAGGCTGCGATCCGGGCGAAGTATCGGGGCGGGATATTGGGTCTTGACATGAACAATATGAGACAACGACTCCTCGATATGGGCCTGCGATACGTGCCCTACGACGAAGATAAAAAGACCAGAGACTGATCGAAAGGAGGACATAAAATGATTATCGATTGCCATGGCCACTACACAACATCGTCTCCGAAGCTACAAGCGTTTCGGGACGAACAGCTTAGACTGTTTTCGGAGGGTAAAGACACTAGTCTTGCGAAAATGGCCGCAATCTCTGATGACGAGATTATCGACTCGATCGAGAATAATCAGTTGAAATTAATCAAGGAACGTGGCGGCGATCTTACGATTTTCTCCCCAAAAGCGTCAGCGATGGGGCAGCACCAGGCTGATCTAAAGACATCGATCGCTTGGGCCCGTGAGAGTAACGACCTTATAAACCGTGTCTGTGAGCTGTTTCCCAAAAACTTCGCACCTGGGTGCCAGCTACCGCAGGAAGGGGGCAAGTCACTGGGTCCGGCAATTGACGAGTTGCGCCGGTGCGTAGAGATGGGTTTCGTTGGGTTCAACTTGAACCCCGACCCGTCGGGCGGCCACTGGACAGGCAAGCCATTAACGGACCCGTACTGGTACCCGCTGTATGACGTGATGGTAGAGTTGGATGTCCCTGCGATGATTCACGTCTCTGGGTCATGTAATGAGTGCCACCACACAACGGGCGCGCACTACATCAATGGCGACACGTCTGCCTTCATGCAGCTCGTGCAGGGTGATCTGTTCTCGGAGTTCCCCGACCTTCGTTTTATCATCCCTCACGGCGGGGGTGCTATTCCTTACCATTGGGGACGATACCGCGGCCTCGCGCAGATGCTCGGAAAGCCCGAACCAAAGGAATACATCATGAAGAACGTGTTCTTTGACACCTGTGTCTATCACAAGCCAGGGGTAGAACTTTTGTTGTCAGTCATTGGCACAGACAATGTGTTGTTCGGTTCTGAGATGCTCGGTGCGGTAAAAGGAATCGATCCAAACACTGGGGAGTATTTTGATGACACCAAGAAATATATCGACCAGTTAGGGCTGACCCGGATCGATCTGGAGAAGCTTTTCGAGGGTAACGCTAGACGGGTATTCCCTCGATTGGATAAGCGTCTGAATGATTTGGGACTCTATGGCAGTAGTGGGATCAGTTCAGCCACTCCGCGAGCCGCTCGGCAATCATAACGACCGGGGCGTGAGTGTTCCCACTGGTTATTGTGGGAACGACCGATGCGTCAGCGATGTAAAGGTCACGTAAACCATGGACCTTAAGTTTTTCGGACACAACTGCCTCGCCGTCCGTGTCGGGGCCCATCTTTGCGGTCCCTACTGGATGAAAAATCGTTGTCGCCACATCACCAGCGGCCTTTACGAGGTCGTGATCAGTTTTCTGTGTTCGTCCCGGCTTGTGTTCGGTTGGTGAGAATTCAGCAAGTAGCGGGTGGTCCATCAGATCTCTGGTTTTTTCGATTGCTCTGCATACAATCTTACGGTCGTATGCCTCGGATAGATAATTGGGGTTAATGATTGGGGGATCCGATGCGTTGGTGCCACTAATGTGTGTCGTGCCGCGACTCTCCGGCCGCAGATGACAGACGCTTGCGGTCATTCCGGGGAAGGGGTGTAGGTCGGTACCAAGTTTATCTGCGCTCATTGGTTGGATATGGAATTCGAGGTCGGCTCGATCTTCCTCGTCGCTCGACTTAAAAAATGCTCCAAGCTGGCTGGGGGCCATCGACAGGGGCCCTGACTGGTTATAGGCGTACTGCAGCCCCATTTTGATCCTACCAAGCCAAGAATTGGCCTGTTGGTTGAGCGTTTCGCCGGCACCCAGCCGGTACTGTAAGCGGACTTGGAGATGGTCTTGAAGGTTCTTTCCAACGCCCTCGAGTCGGTTTCGGATTGGGATATCCAGCGGTTTAAGTACCGATTCAGAGCCAATCCCCGATCGTTCAAGTAGCGATGGTGAGCCGATCGCACCGGCGGCCAGAACTATACGCTCTGCTCGAATTGAAAAAGGCTTGCCATGGCGAGTTCCTTCCATACCGATGCAACGGTCTCCTTTAAAGATGAGTCGCTCGGTCAGGGTCTTGGTCATTACCCTGAGATTTGGTCGATGCATTACCGGGTGCAAGAACGCTCGGGCCGATGACCAGCGGATCCCCTTTTTTTGTGTGACCTCGAAGTAACCGACACCACTGTTATCTCCGCGGTTGAAGTCGGGTCTGTCAGCGAACCCACTCTCTTCACAAACTTTTTTAAATGTTTCGAGAACATCCCACTTGAGTCGTTGTTCCTGAACTAACATCTCGCCTTGATCTGAATGGTAGTCGTCAGCACCGCGATGGTAGTTCTCCGACTGTTTGTAGTAGGGAAGTACGTCGTCCCATGACCATCCCTCACCCCAAGAGGTGTAGTCGTCTTTTTGTCCACGCATATAGATCATGCCGTTAATACTCGAGCATCCACCCAAGACTCGTCCACGCGGGTATGCTAGGCTGCGTCCATTGAGACCATCTTGCGGCGTTGTTGAGTAGCACCAGTCTGTTTTGGGATTCCCCATGGTGTAGAGATAGCCGACCGGGATATGGATCCAATGCCAGTTATCTCTGCCGCCAGCCTCTACCAGGGTGACCTGATGTTGAGGATTGGCTGACAAGCGGTTCGCAATCACACAGCCCGCGCTACCGGCGCCGATGATCAGCGTGTCTGTGTGAAGATTATCAGTCATTTTCAGTCAGCCGGATCCGTGACGATATATTTTGCTTAGGATAATACAAGATCGCCTCACCCGAGGAGGTGACCAATCTGGTGATTGCGCTGATCACAACCTGGTGAGTGATCATAATAGCTGGCGTTTCGTTTCGGTTAGAGATCGTTAACAGTTTGTCCGAGAGGAGTTTGAGTGTTACCTGCCGGTCCACGTGGCCTTCAAAAAAGGAGCCCAGACCCTCAAATGATTCCACTGGTCCGATATCCATTAGCCGCGCGGTCTCGAGACATCGGCACCAGGGGCTTGAATGGACGGTATTCGTCGCAAAATCCAGAATTTTAAATGCTTCACCGATCCGCTTCGATTGCTCACGGCCGCGTATGTCGAGATTTCGTTGGGTCGCGCAATCATCGACTTTAAAATTGGTCGGGTCACCGAACCCTGGCGCTAAAGCATGACGAAAAAAGATCACAGTGCCGCGAGTCTCGAGTGCATCTTTGAGGCTGATGACCTGAGTCTGAGCTTGCAAGAATTGGAGAGGGACTATGCAGATAACAAAAAACCAACACATTTGCCGATGTTTGCTGACCATCCGGTGTACACTCCCGCGTCTGTTGTATCAAGGTAACTCATGAATGCGGCTCAGTGGTGGATTTTTCTACCAGCCTGTATCGGAATGAATTTTTTTCCGGGACCGAATAATCTAATAGCGTTAGTCCATGGAATCCGCACCAATGTGCGGCATGCGACAGTGGCTGGGCTCGCCCGACTGCCAGTCATGGTGGTCATGTTGGTCTTACTTGCTGCAGGCCTGGAGGCGCTTCTGGCGCTCAGTGCGAGCGCGTTCCAGTGGATGCGGATCATTGGCGCGATTTATTTGTTGTGGATGGCATGGCAGGCACTTCATGTGGTGGTGTCGACGTGTTTTGATCTGGAGGTACGCAAGACGCTTTGGCTCATGGCCCGGTCAGAGGCCCTGGTTGCCTTCACGAACCCAAAGTTGATTCTGATTTTTTATGCATTTTTCCCTCAATTTATTGATCCAGCGGAGCCAGTCGTACCGCAAATCATTGTGATGGGTGGTACATTTGTGCTCATCGAAGTCGCAGCGATTGGGTTGTACGCGTTTGGTGGCCGTTGGTTACAGGAGAGCTTCGAGGATGGCCAGAGTGCGAGGTGGCTGTCACGTTTTACAGCGGCCGCGCTCACCGCTGCTGCGGGGTTGATTCTGGTCCCATGAAGCGTTTGTCCAGCTACGCCTACGGCACCGCTTTAATGATTCTTGGCGTGTTAGTGCTGTCGCCAGATTCTGGGCTTTTGCGGTTAATTGATGGTGATCCCTACGTGGTGTCGTTCTGGAGAGGGATAGGAATCTGTTTTGTTTTGTGGGTAGCGGCGTTGGCCCGGTCGCCGGCAGAATTCGTCTACCAACTGACGCACCACACATCGGTGTCTGTCGGTATCATTCTCTCTTTCGGTATTTCCTCGATGTCCTTTGTTTTCGGTGTCACTCTTTTGGGGGCACCGACCATGCTCGTGTTTGTGGCGCTGACGCCGCTGGCCTCGGCGTTTGCCAGCCGGATCTTGTTTGGAGAATCAACCGACCTCGCTTTATGGATCGCGATCGTGATCGGAATCATCGGCGCGTCGATTTCGGGTTCGGCGATTCCAGACGGTACACCAATTTCGGGCTATCTTGCGTGTTTCTTCGTTCCTGGATTGACCGGATTAGGCATCAGTTTGACCCGTCATTACCCGAGAGATCACATTTGGCCGTTGTACGGGTCGGCAAATCTCATGATGGCTTGTGTTATTTGGGTTGTAATCGACTCGGTTTCTGTGCCACGGGAATCGGTTTGGTTGCTCACGGTCAACGCATGCGTTGTCTGTTCACTATCATTCATGCTCATAACTATCGCCCCTAAATATTTACCTGCGCCGGAGGTAGGTCTTTATCTCTTGCTCGAGACACTGATTGGGCCGATCATCGTTTGGAGCCTGGTCGGCGAGGTCCCGAGGCAAAACGATTTCATTGGGGGCGCGGTGTTGCTCATTGCACTGGTTGGTCTATTCACCTACCGGATGCGCTACTCCAATACTGCGATAGATCATCGACATGGTTAGTCTTATTGCAGACGCGGTTTTACCCATAGCCTCGATATTGGGTCTTGGTTTCGCGATTAAGCGCCTCTCGAACGTGGACGAATCTTTCTGGAGCGGCCTCGAATGGGTCTCCTATTGGATCCTGATGCCAAGCCTTTTGATTGAGGTCATCATTCGGGCGCCTGATATTTCTGTCCCGTGGGGGCCTTTGATCGGTTCTATTTATTCAACGCTTGGGATCATCACGGTGTTTGCAATTCTTGCGTGGCGAACTGGACTGTTTGGGCCGAGTTACGCCTCATTCACATCGGTATATCAGGGTATTATCCGTTTCAATACATTCATAGCACTTGCTTTAGCGGCAGGTCTTCGTCCCGATTTATTGCCACATGTCGCGATCGCAGCTGCTATCATTATCGTTATTATCAACATCGCCTGTGTCGCGGTCATGACCGCCAAATATCCCGGGTTTGATCTGGTCCAAGTGGTTCGCGAATTATTGAAGAATCCGTTGATCTTGGCGTGCGTGATTGGGGGCATGGGCCGCTTGTTGGGTTTCGCTGACGAATTCCCAATTTCTGGATTGGTCCTCATTGGGCAGGCCGCGCTTCCAATGGGGGTTTTGTGTTTGGGGGCAGGGCTCCAGTGGCGAGCGGTCAGGGCGGGCCTCGGATTGACATCGTTTTCGGTGGTAACCCAACTGTTTGTGAAGCCATTATTGTTCTTATGCTTGGCGTTTTGGATGGGACTTACAGATGATTGGGTTCTTGTGGGCTTGCTTCTGACCTGTGTATCAACAGCAGCATCGAGCTATATTTTAGCTAGGCAGTTGGGCGGAGACGCCCAATTAATGGCAGGGATTGTTGCAGTCCAGACGATCCTATCGATTGTATCGGTACCAATAGTGTTGTGGTTTGCGGATAGTATGAATTGGATCAGGCTCGCGTGAAGACCTGCGATTTGGCGGTGATCGGGGGTGGAGTTGTCGGGCTGACGATCGCACGCGAGTGGCTGTCTCGTTATCCGAAATCAGATGTCGTGGTCTTCGAGAAGGAAAACAATTCTGTGGCCCATGGGAGCGGTCGGAACTCGGGGGTCGTGCATTCGGGTATTTATTATGCAGAGGGCAGTCTAAGGGCCCAGCTATGCGTGTCGGGTTGTCAGCTGATGCGTGACTATGTTTCTGAGCGAGGCCTCTGGATCGATCATTGCGGCAAATTACTGGTGCCCCCCTCGGAATCAGCACTTGCGTCCATGCAGGTCCTTCTCGATCGTGGACGAGCCAATGGTGTAGAGATTCATCAACTGACGGGGACCGAGGCACTGGAACTCGAACCGAACGTTAATCCTCAGTTTGATCAAGTACTTTTTGTTCCGATTACCTCGGTGGTCGATCCGAGGGAGGTCGTGGAACGCATTAAACAAGATGTCATCGAGGCCGGGGGAGTGATTCATTACAACACATCTGCAGGGTCAATCGACTCAAAATGTGGGATAGTACGGACCTCGTTCGGCACATTTGAGTCGGCAACGATCGTGAACGCGGCGGGATTGTTTGCTGATCAGGTCGCTAAACGCGCTGGTCTGAAAACGCGATACAGTTTCCAGCCGTTTAAAGGTAAGTATTGGAAGCACAAAAATACACACTTCAAAATGCGGTGTCTGGTGTATCCGGTGCCTGATCTCGATCTGCCCTTTCTGGGCGTACATAGCGCTCACAATGCCAATGGAGAGGTCTATTTCGGACCCAGCTCTACCCCTGTCATTGGTCGTGAGAATTATGAGGGACTTCAAGGCATATCCTGGTTAGATGGTTTGAGCTTAAGCACCTCCCTAGTTAAGAAATTTCTCCATAATACAAATGGTCTACGTACACTCGCTTTGCGTGAAATGAAGCTGATTCGGTTGGAGGGGGTCTGTAATGAACTCTCGAAGATCATCTCGGGCGTGGGGCCAGATGATCTTGAGCGTAGTATTGCAAAAGTAGGCATCCGGTCTCAAATATTTGATGCGGACAGACAGCATCTGGTAAACGATTTTGTTGTTCTGCAGGATGATAAGGCCGTTCATATTTTGAATGCGATAAGCCCGGCATTTACAGCAAGCTTTGCGTTCGCCAGATACGTGCTTGACCGACAAAAAAATTAACTAAGGAATCAATGTGGATTTAGGGTTAGATGGCCGTACAGCGGTCGTGATGGGGGCCTCGCAGGGACTTGGTGAGGCGATCGCAAAGCAGCTCGCGGCGGAGGGTGCGCACGTGATACTTGTCGCGCGGCGTGAGGATGCCCTTAGAGAAGTACAGCAGAGGATTCAGGATGCCGGAGGGTCTGCTGATATCGCGACATGTGATCTGTTTGATTCAGAGTCGAGGAGATTGTTGTGTAATCTGATAGAGAATCTACCGAGGATCGACGTCTTAGTTGCCAACTCAGGGGGTCCGGCTCCGGGGATGGCGCCGGGGATCGCTTCGGATATCTGGACCAAGGAATTCGATGCGATGGTGCTTGGTCTCATTGAGATCATTGATACCTCCGTCGGGCGAATGAAGAGCACCGGGTTTGGCCGGGTTCTTGTGATTGCGTCATCGGGCATCGTGACGCCGATTCCAAAGCTGGCGGTATCCAATACCCTGCGATCTGCTCTAGCGGGTTACGTCAAGACACTGTCCGAACAAATGGCCCCTCATGGTGTGACTTGTAACATGGTACTACCGGGCAGAATAGATACACCGCGTACGAAGGCAATCGACGCAGGCGGGGCAAAGGCTGAGGGAGTCGAAGTCGACGAGATACGTTCTCGATCTTGGGCGGCGATACCGATGGGCCGCTACGGTACACCTGAAGAGTTTGCGTCGATGGTCGTTTTTTTGGCGAGCGTGAGAGCGAGTTACGTCACGGGAACACAGGTGCGGGTGGATGGCGGAGCCATGAAATCTGTGAATGTATGAAAACGGAAGGCTGGATATTGCGATGGCACTGTGTCTAATATAAAAAAGTTTACATGATGGATCATCAATAATAGACCCAATAAGGAGGTACTGGTGCGCACATCACAGCTTACCGGTACAGAAGGGTTGCTAGATAAATAAATAAAACGGAGAAAATTTAATGAAACGTCGTTCATTACTCACACTCGGGGCCGCGGTCGTTGCAGGCTCGCTGACTATGTCTGGTGCGGCTGTGGCCGATGCTAAAGACTACGTACTCAATACCGCTTCAACAGGCGGCACGTACCATCCTGTTGGTACAGCGATTGCGACACTCTCGAAGGTGAAGCTGTTGCCAAAGAAGAAGTTTAGCCTGACCGCGGTTAACTCGGCCGGTTCTGGGGCAAACGTTCAGGCGCTAGGTGCCGGCACGGCTGACTTCGCGATCCTTCAGGGCCTATTCGGTTCATACGCCGCGACGGGAACAGGACCGGTCTCGGCCCCCCAGAAGAATCTGCGCTCGGTGACCATGCTTTGGCAGAATGTAGAGCAGTTCGTTGTCGCCAATAGCGCAGTAAAAAATGGAACAGCTTCTGATCTTTTAAGCCTGAAGGGTAAGGGAGCTGGTATGGGGAAACAGAACTCAGGGACGATTGGTTCCAATAGAGTTTTGCTTTCTGGTCTTGGGCTCGATATGGACAAGGATTTCAAGCTCATGCATGCGGGCTATACGCCAACAGCTGACGCGCTTGCAAATGGTCAGATCGTGGCTGCGGGGATTCCCTCTGGCCCACCAACCAGCGCTATTACCAAGCTAATGGCGGGGAACAAAGGAAAGTTCACCATCCTGAACATTACCGCGGACGAGGCGAAGAAGATGGACGGGGGCCGGCTCCTCTGGACACCCTACACGCTGAAGGCCGGGACTTATCCAGGCCAGGCGAAGGACGTCCAGACTGTTGCTCAGCCTAATTTTCTGGCTGTTAATGCTAACGTAGACGATAACCACGTGTATCTTCTTACCAAGACCATGTATGAAAATCTTCCATTCCTGCAAGCTATTCACCCGGCGACAAAGGTGATGGCCGTTGAGAAGGCGATGAATGGTCTACCGGTACCTCTGCATCCTGGCGCTGCCAAGTACTATAAGGAAGTGGGGCTGAAGATCCCATCGCATCTGGTCGCCAAATAAATTAGAAATAGAGAGAGGCCAGACTACTCTGGTCTCTCTTTTGCATTCCCAGTTACGGTTAATCAGGAGGCGCGGATGACACGAGAGCATTGGTTGTCATTTGATGAATCGTCTTCTGATTTCACAGGCCTGAGATGGTTGCTAATTTGTCTTGCCGTGTTCTTCGCTGTCTGGCACGTGGTCACCAATCTTCTGATTAACGAGCCTCCTATTTGGCAAAATGCCATACACTTCGGTGGCTTCGCGTTCCTCACGAGTATTATTTTTCCATCGAAAATTTTTGGTCGATCGTTCCTAGTGGTAGACGTCATATATGGGGTAGTGGTTGCACTCTCGGCGTGCTGGGTCGTGGCTGCGGAGGCAAGAATTTACGAGGATACCTTAGCCATCACAGGTCAGTCTTGGCAGTTCAATGTGGTCGATTGGGTAGCCGGGCTTGTATTGATTTTTGCGGCGTTCGACTTTTCCAGACGTGTATCGGGTTGGGTAATCCCGGTCCTCATTGTGTTGGCCATCTCGTACATTCTCTTTTTAGGTGAATATCTGCCAGGGGTGTTTCGCACCGCGAGCTTGCCGCTAGACGATGTCTTGTTTCGTACGATTTATAACGACGAGGGTCTGTTCGGAATTCTAGCTAATATCTCGTCGTCAAATATTGCTCTGTTTATGATTTTTGGGGGTTTCCTAGTGGTCTCTGGGGCCAGTGATTTTGTGATAGAGATATCGAAGGTGGTCGCTGGCAGAATCAGAGGTGGTGCCGCCTTTGTAGCTGTCCTTTCATCTGCTTTGACGGGAACGATTAGTGGATCAGCTGTTGCAAATACGGCGTCTACGGGTGTCATCACAATACCCTTAATGAAAGCCAGTGGCTTTCGGGGGCGGTTTGCGGCTGGGATCGAGGCGGCTTCATCGACGGGGGGGCAGGTGATGCCACCGATTATGGGTGCTGGGGCCTTTGTTATGGCGAGTTACACCTCAATCCCTTACGCGACGATTGTTGCCGTATCTGTGATTCCCGCATTTCTTTATTTCTTGTCGGTTGCGTTTGTGGTGCGTATTGAGGCAGTGAAGCATCGGGTTGGTGAGGGTGTAGACATGTCGATAAGTCGCGCAAAAATTTACGCGGGGGGTCTAACTTTTGTGATCCCACTAGGTGTCATGATTTATTTATTGATGGCGGGGGTGACCCCGTCTTTTGCTGCTTCTGGCGCAATCGGTGTTCTAATTGGCGCGTCGTGGATTTCTTGGTTAATTGGTCAAGTCGTTGGTTCGCAGGATATGCAATCCAACGTGATGAACATCAAAAGAATTTGTGAGGCATGCTTGTTTGGTGTGAGGGGTGGAGTTCTGACCGCTGTTCTAATGGTCTCAATAGGCGTGATCAATAACGCTATTGTGACGAGCGGTATCGGCAACGGTTTTTCGTTGATGATTGCGCAGTGGTCGCAGGGATCTCTCGTGATTGCCATCTTGCTAATAGGATTAGCGTCCCTTGTTCTGGGGATGGGACTCCCAGTCACCGCGGCCTATATCATTATGGCCATACTCTGTGCGCCAGCGCTGGCTGGGATTTTGGCCGACACTATGATCGTGCAGCAACTCATGGTTGGTCTGACTGATCCCGCCCAGTCGGCTTTGTTTATGCTAGTGGACAGCCCATTGGTGGCAAAGGTGGCAACAGGCATGACGGAGCAAGAGGCATGGAGTTTGGTTGCAGCGTTACCATTTGAGGTAGCCATGACGCTGAGACCGGTGCTGGTAGACGTAGAATCGTTGACCGCGTTTTTATTGATCGCTCACTTAATCATCTTTTGGTTGAGCCAAGACAGTAACGTAACGCCTCCAGTCTGTTTGGCAGCGTTTACGGCCGCTGGAATAGCAAAGTCTCCTCCGATGGCTACAGGGTTTCAGGCGTGGAGGGCAGCCAAGGGCCTATATATAGTTCCCTTATTATTTGCTTATACCCCGTTGATTACGGGGTCTATTGATGAGATGTTACGAATTGGGTTGTTTTCTCTGTTTGGTATTTACGCAATTAACGTAATAATTTCTAGATTTGCCGAAGGGCCGTTGGCAGTATGGCATTGGCCTCTCCTCATCGGCGGAGCGGTACTATGTTTCATGCCACTCGACTGGCTAATGAATCTCGCTGGTGCTTCTTGTATTTCATTGGTCATTTTTTCGACGCATAAACAGAATCAATTCTTCGACCCATCTTCAATACCGTAGTGTGATCTGTGGTTTAATCAAATCTCCAGACAATTTGTGGGGTTTTTAATGCGATTTTTTCTTATAATATTTGCGTCCGGTCTGATCGGTGGCTGCGTATCAATTTTCTGATTTGTTGCCTATGACTGACGATCCACATCGAATTCGACTCGAGGCCAATCGCGAACTCCATGCGCGGCCGTTTCCGGTGCTCAGAGCTGGTAGTCACCTTGTACATCTCTGCGTTCGAGTATCCCCAAGCTCGAGGGAGAGTGTTCGCGCTTGGATTAAGGAAAAAATGGTCGATTTTCCTGACGACTTTAGGGGTCAATGGGAAACCGAAGCAAACCACTCCTGGGTAAGGATTGAACGGCATACTGAATTTGTTTCTATTACCCAAACGGTTTCCAGTGGTCATGACTCGTGGGATGTTTTGGATAAAGCGTGGATAGATAAATCGCCTGAAGACATACTCGTTCTCACTGAATTGCGCTCGGGGATTGGTCTGGAGCTGCCAGAATATTATGATGCGGTAAGTGATATGCGGGACGGAGCGGTAACCGCGGCTGTGCGTTTTGAACCCGATCAAAACGGACTAAATGCGTGGTGGGTTTCGTTCGCAGACGATCCTGGTGGAGAGTCTGCCGGGCGACTTCTGCAGATGGTCTTAGAAATAGAAACGTACCGAACACTGGCCGTTATGGGAATGGACGGTATTCGGGCTGCCCACCCCGCTCTCCAACGAGTCGCAAATGAACTACCAAATGGCGATTCGGGTGATTCAGACCACGCTGATATGATGAAAACACTTTCTATTTTGTCTGATCAAGAAAGTGAATTACACGAGATTTGGGAGAATTTGGCTTGGCGGATCGGCGCCAATAAGGCCTACCACGACTTGGTATTTGACCGGCTCATCCAGTTACGTGCGCATGGAAGAGATGAGTCAGTTGGCATAAGACACTTTTTAAAGAGACGCCTCACTCCTGCCATAGCGACGGCAGATACTGTTATGCGTCGTCGCTCCGAGCTTGCCGACCAAATCGATGATCGAGCACAATTGTTGCGAACACAATTACAGTTAAATTTACAGAGTCAGACCCGTGATCTGTTAGCGAGCTTGGAAAAGAGCGCGGTTCGACAACTTCGATTGCAATCAGCTGTCGAGGGTTTGTCTACTGTGGCAATTGCGTATTACGCCGTGGGCTTGATCTCACCCACAATAGAGCCATTCGTTGAACCCCAATATAAGGAATGGGTCAAGGCTGGTATTGCGCCGGTTGTGGTCGGGGTCGTTTGGGTAACTATGGTCCGGATCAGGAACAGATTCAAAGGCAACCCCTAGGCATTATCCTGTTCAAAAATAAAATTGAAAAAAAGAATAGATTTACTGGTCGATTACCCAAGAGTTTAAGTTTTTAGTGGCGGTTCACCGGCGTTGATTATTGATCCACCATCAAGCTCCGAATAAATCTTGGCAAACCGAACGCTCCCAAATGCACTTCTGGTGAGTAGTATCTAAGGTCGCGTATTCCCTTCGCACGTTCCTCGAGTTTGGCGAGAGACGGCTCAGTGATTTCAGATTTACTGGCGAAGCCTATGGCCATAGTACCGCCGATATAGGTTGGAACAGGGGTCAGATAAAACGATCGTGTTTTGAAGTAGGGTTTCCAGCGCCGATAGGTACTTGTGATTTCATCACCTTGCATAAAAGGAACGCCATTTTGTGTGACTAATATGCCATCCTTGGCCAAGGCATCGGCGCATCCTCGGTAGAACTCAGACTCAAAAAGCACCTCGCCAGGGCCTATTGGGTCTGTGGAATCAGTTATAATGATATCAAAGCTTTTCCTATTATTTGCTATGAACGAAGCACCATCGTTAATGACAAGATTAAGACGGGGATCATTAAACGCACCTCTTGAGTGATTTGGAAAATATTCAACACACAAATCAATGACGGCTCGATCGATTTCGACCTGAGTCACAGACTCAACTAAATTGTGTTTCAATACCTCTCGCAAGATTCCGCCATCACCACCGCCAATGATCAGAATATGTTTCGGATTTAGATGCGTGTTCATTGGCACATGCACCATCATCTCGTGGTATACGAACTCATCTGCTTCCGTTGTTTGTATAACCCCATCTAAGGCCATTACGCGGCCAAATCTCGGGTTATCAAAAATAATCAGGTGTTGATGACCGGTCTCCGCCTCAAACAGAGTTTGGCCCTGCTCGAAGTTTTGTCCCCATTCTGAGTAAAGGGTCTCGTGGTAACGCATCAGCGAATTTTTCCGCGACGCTCTTCAATTACCTCCGACCGTGTTGGCCGAAAATAGCGACTTAAAATCTCAAGCGCCCTGTGAGGGTTCGAGTCACCGCACATAAAAACATCAAACGCGGCATAGTTTTTCTCGGGCCAAGTATGGACTGATATGTGGGACTCTGCGAGCACAGCGACACCACTGATCCCGCCGTTGGGAGTGAAGTGATGTAAGTGGATGTGTAGGAGCGTGGCGTTGCATTCATCGATGCAGGCACGCATTGCTGCCTCCATCCGCTCTAAGTTGTCGAGGTTTTTTGCTTCCCACAGATCGATAATCAGGTGTGTACCGGCGAAAATTTCACCATCTCGTGCTACAAAGTGATCGAGAGACTGATCACAATCTTCATTTTGGTTATGTTGTGGCCAGTTGTGCGCGGCAACCGCGGTTAAGGTCGTGCTCAATTCAGGTGATACCCCCTGGATCTTTTTTGGATGCAGTACTTATGCGACACACCCAAATCTTTGGAGTATCGCGCGTTTAGAAGAGCATAAATCCTCGTGTTAACCGCTTGATTAGCGCGCAGTGTAGTTATTTTTTACTCAGGTGCAAGGAAAAAATACGCAAATAACGATTCGCAATAGTGTTTGAGCTTTAGATAAATAACAACTGGTAAAAATTTATCTCCTTTTTGCCTCGTGGAGTGGTATTCAAAAACTTGGTCTCACGCTGCCGCGATTAATTTAGTCTCGTTCGTTTTGAATTCAAATACCGTTACTTCAATCACTTATGTAGGACGCATTCGATGTTGCGCGGTCGTTTTTTGTTAATAGGACAAAACTGAATTTAAAAATCATGTTTATTGCTGAGGTTATTTAAAAATCGCTGGCAACGATTTTTTTGTCATCGCAATTGGAGCATTTCTTTTTTTTGGATATTTATATATTTTTTGCTAGGGACTAATTTGGTTCTCCAAAGATTTTACGCCTCGAGGTACGAGTTAATAACGCTATTGTTTGCGTTAGCGCGATATGTTGTTGAACGTAAACATTCGTATTCGGGGGATTTCGTAGTTCTCGGAGTGATTTATTACAAGTTAACTCTGTATAGGGTGAATAGAAAAATGTGGGATGTCGTTGAGATCATGTGTCCATATTGTGGTGAATTTCAACAAACGGATATCGATATAAGTGCTGGAAGTCAGGACTATTGGCAGGATTGCCAGGTATGCTGTTGCCCGATCCTTTTTGAGTTATCTGTAGATGCCAATCATCAGTTCCAGGTTAACGTGCGAAGAGATGACGAGTAGCTAATGATTTTGAATATGTGACTCGGTCGCGTCCGGACGTAGAGGCACTCCGGCCCCCTACAGAAACCGAATCCTCGGTTTGAAAAAAATTGGGTGAGGCATTGGAGTAATTTTTTTCTTGTAAGTCTTTTTATGGTGGTATCTAGTTGCTAGTTGCCACTTAGGCTGCAAAAACACGGCTCCAGTGCTTAAAGTCAGTCAGACTTGCGAGTTCCTCAGGGGTGATAGCCATCCAACCATGGAGGATACCTGCGGGGATATATACGCAGGGCGGCTCAAGACAACGTGGATCAATGGTCGTCTCAAGTAAGTGCGGCAGTCCAAAAGGTGGCATCCACTCAGTAGAGTAGCCGGTTAGCAGATACGCCTGCATCGGATTTGCCATACGTTCGCCATTCAAACGCTCCGGAGCTTCATTGCGAGAATGCACAGACAACCGCGGAGCCTTGTTTTCGTGCAGGATCAGTGATGTTGTAAGTATTTCTTCTTCACGACACCCGAGCGAAAGGCACAATTGCTCAGCTGTTGATTTAATTTCGTATATCTTGGCGTTGCTTCCAGCGCGCTCGAGGAACTCAAGCACGCCAAGTGGTGGTGTCAGTGTCTTCAATACGGTTCCATCCTAGAACGATTTTCGCCCACTATATCACAACAACAGAGTAATTTAGATTTGTGATGAAATTTGGCCTAAAAGCGCAGTGGGTCACCTTGCTGGTGAAGCGCCAACTGTCGAAGGGGGTTCGCGTAAATCTCTAACAACTTGTCACGATATTTTTCTGGTGTCCCAGACACAAGCGACTGAAACCGATCTTTTACGTCGGGTAGCAGGTCATCGGGAAGATCATGTTGCTTAAGAATTGCTTCGGCACAGCGTCCTGTGTCAAACACGCGCTGGCCGATGATAATTTGATGATCAAGAAGCTTGGCTAACTCTTGAGGATTTTCAGGTATTTCGGAAAGCGGCTTAGCGAAGTGCAAATGAACACGGCCTTTCCAGCCCATGATTCCTTCGGCAATAGAGGTTACGTCCTCATTAGGTTGTTTGGTGTATTCACCATCACGTTCCGTAATCGCTAATTCGCGCGCTTTCATTGGGGCGCATGGATCAAACTCATACGAAATGGAAACAGGGACTATCCGCAGCGCTTCTACAGACTGTTGAAATGATTCTTCTCGTGACTTGCCAGCCATAGCCAGCATTTTGAGAATTGCGGGATCTGTTCGATCAATTCCATTTTTAGCTCGGCCTTCCCGGTGCGCGATCCAAATCGAATGTTTTTCTTCGATAGAATTTCTGATGTAGTTCGAGAGTGCCGAATAGGTTTGTAGCATCTCTCGTGGCCCGGAAATATTTCGTTTTACGATAAAGCTCTTATTCAAACGCATCAGATCACCGACGAATGGCCGGTTCACCAAATTATCACCAATTGCGATGCGGACTGTTTGAAATCCACCTTTATGTAAGGCCCAATTGACGAAAGTCGGATCCATAGCGATGTCACGGTGGTTGCTTAAAAAAACATAAGACTGGTTGGGATCCAGATTATCTAGTCCTGACACAGTGAAGGCTTCGGTGGTATTGGATAAAACCTTTGCAAGTATTGGCTCGACCTCCATTTGGAAGTCGTGGATTGAATGCACATTTTTCGCCCGCGACTTAACAAATGAACGAATTTTTGGTTTGAGAATTAAACTTAGCAACGAATACCAACGTTTAAATTTCAATTGGCCGATGGCTTCAATGAAACTATCATCGTTGATAAGTCGATTGATGATATGGGGAACATCCTCGTCTCGATATGGCGCAATATCCGAAATGTCGGTCATTCGTTATCCTCGTCGCAGTCGTTGATTATAGCGAGAACGGGACAAGACAATGCAATTAGAAGGAATATTTTCTGATCTTCCGGGTTCATGGCAAGCGTTTCTGGGTGTAACAGCGCTTAATACTATAGCAATGAGATGCTCGGATCGATTAATTACTGATGTGAGTTATCCACCTAGAGGGTCACGCTTCCGCGCCTTTGAGTTGTGCGCACCAAATTCTTGTCGGGTAGTGATCGTTGGCCAAGACCCATACCACGGCCTTGATCAGGCAACGGGCTTGGCGTTTTCTGTGAACCAGTCAATGCAGCCACCACCGTCTCTTCGAAATATTTTGCAGGAGTGGCAGGTTGATATGGGTATTTCAGCCGTCCCGACCGGTGACTTAACCGCATGGTCCCAACGGGGTGTTCTATTGATGAATCGAGTTCTGACTGTGTTGCCTGGCAAAGCAGGAAGTCATCGTAATCTTGGTTGGGAGCATTTTACCGACTTAGTTATCAAACGTCTTTCCGATGATTCAGATTTTCGTATTTTTTGCTTATGGGGAAACGAAGCCAGACAACTCACTTCTCTAATTGGTCAGGACAAAGGGGTCATAGCGTCGGCGCATCCGTCCCCGTTGTCTGCTCACCGGGGTTTCTTTGGATCTAAACCGTTCTCTTCAGTAAATCAATTGTTAAGAGAGCAGGGATTATCAGAGCTTGACTGGTCGCTGCCCCTCAACTTGTCGGCTGATCGCAAAGGGCATACCAGTTAATTGTTCGGATTTCGAAGTGACCGGCGCTAGAACCAACGCAACCTGCTCCTTGTCGGTTTTGGCTGAATCAAAAACTGTGCATTTCATGCCATCAACATCGATAATTTCGCCCGGTGTTACTGCTGTATAGTTATATCGGTGGAGATATTTTTTTGCCTTCCCTAAATATTCTAATCGCGCGATGACCTCTTGGCCGGTGTAGCAGCCTTTATTAAAACTCACCCCACCGAGCATTTGATAGTGCGCTTGTTGGGGAATACATAGTTCGCAAGATCGTTGTCGGACGAATCCGAGCCCTGCATGAAGGCGTTGGAGATCAGCCGCGGGATCATGGGCGTGATTATTATTACTTATAATCCACTGCGTTTGACCAAACTCTCCAGCCATTGTTGACCCATTGGTGAACTCTACGACACCCGGAGCAAGACGCGGGTCACATATCAAAGACGCTCCTATGTTGGTCACGTGTGCGTTTACCCGTGATAGCGACAGAAAAGGACGTAGGCGTTTTATAAGCGGTTCAGCCTGATCGAGCGGTGTGATTAAGCTGATTATCCCTTGATGCTTGAGAAGTCGACCTGACCCATACATTCGGCCTTTTGGATCGCAAAATGCAATTAATATGGCTTCTGAATCAGTGAGGCCAGTAACTGCTTGTGTGCACTGACCTTGCAGAGCTTCAAGTGTCTTGTCACCCTCAAACTGAATCAGGCTAAATAGAGGAGTCATAAGGTATCCTTGAATGCTAAACTATTTAAACTTGGAGTGAGTATGGACGATCGCACTGAATTCAATCGACTATCTTGGCACTCGAGACGCGGGATGTTGGAGATAGACGTTATGTTGATGCCCTTCACTCGATATCATTTCCGAAGTCTCTCCCTCGATGATCAACAAGCATATCGCAGATTACTGGATTGTGAAGATCAGGATATTTGGGAGTGGTTGCGAGGTTTTCAGCTTCCTGAGGAAGAATCACTAGCACGGATTGTTCTGAAGATTCGACAGGCCAGCGGCGACCTCGGCGTAACTCAGGCAGATGCTTGAGGACGCGGGAAGTTTTGTCTCTAGTTCTCTAACGAATTTTATGCTGGTTGGGATGCAGGACTTGATACTTTTTCGTTGGTGTTAGGCGTCAAATTTGGGCCTAATTTAATTGGCTAGGTCGCTTTTGCGCATGATTAGAAACATTCGAAACCAGTGACCGGTGTCCTGAGCCCACCGCGTTGATCCTCCAGTCTGATCTCTTGTGAGAATTCCCAATGAAAGGTGCTCTGGGATAAATAGTGCAACTGTTAAGTCCGCGGTGCCGGCTTCTACAACTAGCAGATCCACCCGATGTAGCGGTTTGCTAGTCGTGCTACTTGTCCTTTGATATGGCTCGTGTCATTGTGGAGCGTATCTATTCGCAAGGTTAGTTGAGGATATGCAGTCGCCAGTTCAAAAAGTCGAGGCCGAGAATGATCAATTATTGGTCGACCGAGCACGTCTTGGAGATCGTCATGCTTTCGACCTTCTTGTTCTGAAATATCAATCACGATTGCTAGCCGTGACTACTAGGCTCGTGTCGAACCGAAGTGATGCGTTGGACGTTTTACAGGATGCATTTGTAAAGGCATTTCGTTCATTAGACACATTCCGCGGAGAAAGTGCATTTTACACTTGGCTTTATCGTATTGCGGTAAATACGGCGAAAAATCATCTAGCCTCTAAATTGAAGGAACCAAAAGGTGTTTCTACGGACGAGGACGTTGCGACGGACCAAAGTGTACTGCATGACTTGGGTGCGCCAGATGAAGAGGCAGTCGCTGAAGAATTACAACATGTAATATTGCACGCTATTGAACAATTGCCGCAAGATTTGAAACACGCATTAACTCTTCGAGAACTTGAAGGAATGAGCTATGATGCGATTGCGCGGGAAATGCATTGTCCGATTGGAACAGTGCGGTCGCGGATTTTCAGAGCGCGGGAACAGGTGGTTCAGGAGATTTCGCAGAAATTTCCCGGAACTTTTTTGTGAAGAAGCTGTCCAACGGATGAGATAATGACATGGATGTATTAATCGGAGTAACGTTTGAATGACCGAGACATTACGGCAATCCATATCAGCTTTAGTTGATCACGAAGCCACCGAGTTTGAGACACGTAAGATACTCGATGCCGCAAAAGCCCATGGAGGGTTAAAAGGGTATTGGGACTCATGTCAGGCGATTAGCAGTACCATGCGAGGGGAATTTGTTCTTGGTAAAACCCTGCTTGATCGAGTCAATGCGGAACTGGATGGTGTCACGGAAGCTAAGCCCATCGTTGATAATCGGAATGAGACGACTCAACCACATGTAACTGTGCTTCCCTCTAGGGAAGCATTAGCTAGCCAGCTTGGGCATATCGCCGGGCAGATTGCGATTGCCGCCTCGATCGCATTTGCCGTAGTCATTGGGGTCAAAGTTGTAGCACCGGTCGATACACAGCCGTCGATCGCAATTACGGAGCCGCAGGAGATCATCAAATTCCAGATGCCAGTGCAGAAAGAGACAGTGTCTGTGGACGGTGTCAGTAGTCCGGCCGACGCAGTCACGCGACGGCCAGTGGCGACGCGCCGAGTGGCGAGGATTCTTACAGAACACGATATTAAACGGTTAGTGGGTAATCGCCTTAGTCCATATCTGATCCGTCATGCAGAGAACACGGCAGTGGTGAATGGTACCTCCGTGTTACCTCTCGCGCGTATTATGGGACGTGACGAGCCTATACAGTAATGTTCGCGAGGCTCTTGGGCGTGGCTGTGTGCGTTTGCAGCCTAACAATCCAGTCTGCTTTTGCCATTAGTTCGGAATCAGCGAAAGAAATATTACGCTCAATGGCTGTGGCGGTACGATCTCTATCCTACTCCGGAAAACTCGTATACCAACGTGCTGATGTGTTAGCTAATTTAGCCTTTCAACATGATGTCGTAAATGGCGAAGAAATAGCTCGATTGCGTCGGCTTTCTGGTCAACCGATGGAGAGGGCACAATCTGGTAATGCTTTGATTGAGGCTGTTCCGGGTCCTGACGTACTGAGACAAGGTTATCCTCTTCCTGGGTTTATTAATCCAGAACCTCTTAAAATTTTTGAAGCTCCGTATCAAATTACGCTTGGGGGTGTTGAACGGATTGCTGATCGATCAGCACAGCTCGTTCTGGTTGAGTCAATGGATGGACACAGACACACATATAAGTTTTGGGTGGACGATAAGACCTCTCTATTACTTCGTTTACAAACCTTAAATGCGAAAAACCAGACTCTAGAACAATTCGAGTTTTCAGAATTGTCCGTTGGTCCTCAAGTTGTTGAAATTGCGGAAGGAGAGGAGTCGTTACAGGTTAAGATGTATCCGATAACTCAACCTGATTCAATTCTGCAGTTTTCTCCGGCGAGTTGGTTACCGGCAGGCTACCAACTGGCATCTGCTTTGCCGTCTCGTGCTGGAAGTAATCGGGTATATACGCTCGTCTATACCGACGGTTTGGGAAGTTTTTCGATATTTCTTGAATTGACCGATACTCGGCCAGAACCCGATATGGAGGCTACGCTTGGACCAACCGTGGCCCTTGGAAAGGATTACGCATTATCTAGCGGGGCCTTGAGAGTCACGTTAGTAGGAGAGATTCCGCAAAAGACTGGTAAGACAATTATTGAAGCACTCGATGTCGATGGCTTGAAGGGGCTGCTAAGTCGTGTTCAATGAGCTGTGATCGACTGGTCGAGGTTGTGGCGGTGCATGCTCAATACTTAACAGTTCGCCCTGTCGCCCAAACTTTGTGCTCGGCGTGTGAGCAAGTAGGTCACTGTCGTTCGGATTGGTTTCGCCAAAAATCTCCAAACCGAACCTTTGAAATTCCGGTAAGTGATCCCATTTCAGTGAGTGCCGGCGAGGTAGTGACACTAAGTTTGGGTCATCATCAATTGAGCGAACTAGTGATTAGGGTTTACGCCCCAATCTTGGCCTGTTTGACAGTACCGATTATCGTCGGTCAATCACAGGGGTGGAGTGAAATGTCCCAAGCAGGTGCTGCAGTTGTAGGGCTCAGCTTGGGTTGGGTGGTCAGTCGTCACTGGTCGAAAAGTTTTCAAATAAGGATCAATCGATGAAAGCAATGTCGCAAATCGTGTTGGGTTTCATCATAGTAATTAGTGCCCACGTGCAAGCGCAGTTACCGGAGTTCACTGAGCTGGTGGATGAGGTTTCTCCAGCAGTTGTTAACATATCTACTCGCTCGTCGCAGGCTGCGCCACGAAACCAGCAGATGCCTGATTTACAACAACTTCCACCATTGTTTCGCGAGTTTTTTGAACGTGGAGTGCCGATGCCGCCGCAAGAGCGTGAGGGACGTTCTTTAGGTTCTGGCTTTATTATTTCTAAAGACGGGTATGTTCTAACCAACAACCACGTTGTCGAAGGAGCGGATACGATAATTGTTCGGTTGAATGATCGTCGTGAATATATTGCTACACTTGTTGGCAGAGATCCACGTTCAGATGTTGCTGTTCTAAAATTGGACGCCGACGACCTTCCCGTCGTCAAAATTGCCGACAGTGAATTAGTCAAACGTGGTCAGTGGGTAGTTGCGATTGGGTCTCCCTTTGGTTTCGACTATAGCGTCACAGCCGGAATTGTGAGTGCGACCGGGCGAGCATTACCTGACGAGAGTTATGTACCGTTTATACAAACCGATGTTGCCATCAACCCCGGGAATTCGGGAGGTCCACTATTTAATCTTGAGGGCGAGGTCGTAGGGATTAACTCTCAGATTTTTACTAGGTCTGGCGGTTTCATGGGCCTCTCGTTCGCTATCCCTATGAACCTTGTTATGAGCGTTGCTGAGCAGATCAAAGAGGATGGTGTTGTACGTCGCGGTTGGCTGGGGGTATTAATCCAAGAAGTGAACAGGGACCTCGCACTTAGTTTCGGCCTCGAAAGGCCCATGGGAGCTCTGATTGCACAGGCATCTGAATCTGGACCGGCTAGCAAAGCTGGAATTCAGCCTGGAGATATAATCGTTCAATTCAACGGAAAAGACGTTGAGCGGTCCTCAGACCTTCCACCCATGGTCGGTCTCGTTCGGCCAGGCTTTTCAGTTCCTGTTGAGGTAGTACGCCAAGGGGATCGGTTAACCTTAGATGTCACCATCGAGCTCTTGCCCGACTCCAATCAAGTTGCACAGGGAACGTCTTCGCAGCCGAGAGCGTTGCTTGGCATGGTCGTTGAAGCGGTACCGGACTCGTTGAGATCGGAGAATAACCTAAAGGGCGGCATTTTGGTAAAGGAAGTCACTCAAAACCCCGCTCTTGGTGCAGGCCTTCGTGCAGGTGATATCATCATCCAGGTAGGTGGTCGTGAAATAAATAATATTTCGGATTTACAGAGTTTGATGGATTCGTTGCCGACTGATCGGCCGATTCCAGTTTTAGTTGTGCGAGGCGGTAATTCAACGTTTCTCACTTTACGACTAGACGGCTAAACTATCGGAATTTTTGCTAGGAGCAATGGAGCTTTGGTAGCCCCGTCACACATTCGTAACTTTTCAATTATTGCTCATATTGATCACGGTAAATCAACCTTAGCTGATCGATTTATTCAAAGGTGCGGCGGTCTATCTGATCGTGAAATGGCTGCACAGGTTCTTGATTCGATGGATATCGAGCGCGAGCGAGGTATTACCATCAAAGCGCAAAGCGTTACCCTTAACTACACCGCCCGAGACGGCGAGACTTACGAACTGAATTTTATCGACACGCCTGGTCACGTCGACTTTAGCTATGAAGTATCACGTTCCTTGTACGCGTGCGAGGGCGCTTTATTAGTTGTTGACGCTGCGCAGGGTGTTGAAGCTCAGTCGGTCGCTAATTGCTATACCGCGATAGAGCAGGGACTCGAAGTCGTGCCCGTTCTTAACAAGATGGATCTATCGCAAGCGGAGCCGGAGCGGGTGAAGGAGGAGATCGAGAATATAATAGGTATCGATGCAACAGATGCGATTCACTGTTCTGCGAAGAGTGGTATGGGCATTGATGAGTTGCTTGAGCAACTGCTCGTAAAAATCCCAGCACCAATAGTCGACCGCACTTTACCGTCCCAAGCTTTGATTATTGACTCTTGGTTCGATAATTATCTTGGAATCGTTTCGTTGGTTCGAGTGACTCAAGGGTCCCTGAAAAAAGGGCAAAAGATCCGATTGAAAAGTACCGGTCGTGATTGGCAGGTTGACGAGGTCGGTGTTTTTACGCCCAAAAGACAGTCAACTGATGAGCTTCATGCTGGTCAGGTCGGCTTTATGATTGCTGGTATTAAAGATATTCATGGTGCACCTGTTGGTGACACCTTGGTCGATGCCAAACACCCAAATACAGCTGTCTTACCGGGCTTCCAAAGAGTCAAGCCACAGGTTTACGCGGGTCTTTTTCCAGTGTCTACGGATGATTTCGAGGATTTCCGAGAGGCATTGGAAAAGTTAACTCTAAATGATGCTAGCCTGATCTATGAGCCTGAAACTTCAGATGCCCTCGGGTTTGGATTCCGTTGTGGTTTTCTCGGCATGCTTCATATGGAAATTATTCAAGAGCGGCTCGAGCGTGAGTATAACTTGGATTTGATTACGTCAGCTCCAACTGTGGTGTATGAGGTGATAACCAGCGACGGAAAAACATTATGGGTTGATAACCCATCAAGGCTTCCCGACATTGGGTCAATTGAAGAGATGCGAGAGCCCATTGTAGGGGCTAGGATTCTTGTACCAAACGAATATGTGGGCGCTGTGATTACTCTTTGTATCGAAAAGCGAGGGGTACAGAGAGATTTGAAGTACATGGGAACTCAGGTACAAATCGAGTTCGATCTGCCCATGGCCGAAGTTGTTATGGATTTCTTCGATCGGCTAAAGTCTGCTACTCGGGGTTTCGGCTCATTAGATTATGGTTTCGTTCGATTTGAAACCTGTCCTCTGGTCCGACTTGATATTCTGATTAACGGTGAGCGCGTGGATGCCCTCGCAGCTATCGTGCATAAGGACCATTCTCAGGCGCGAGGCCGTGAGTTGTCAGAGAAGTTGCGTGAGCTGATTCCTCGCCAGATGTTCGACGTTGCGATACAGGCAGCGATTGGTAGACATGTAATCGCGAGAACTACGGTGAAAGCGTTGCGTAAAAATGTGACCGCAAAATGTTATGGTGGCGATGCAACACGAAAGCGTAAGTTGTTAGAAAAGCAAAAAGCCGGTAAAAAAAGAATGAAACAGGTAGGTCGTGTGGAAATCCCGCAGGATGCGTTCCTTGCCGTACTGAAGGTGGATTAAGAAATGGACTTCACACTTATCCTGGTGGTTATAGTGCTAGTAACGGGCTTGGTTTATGGCCTCGATATCTTTTATTTTAAAGGTAGACGTGACGGCAGAGATCCAGGAATCGTGATTGATTATAGCCGATCATTCTTTCCAGTTTTGTTTCTTGTTTTGGTGTTGCGTTCTTTTCTTTTTGAGCCTTTTCAAATACCGAGTGGCTCGATGTTGCCGACGTTGAAGATCGGCGATTTTATTCTCGTTAATAAATTTGATTATGGACTTCGTTTACCAGTATTTGGTACTACCGTCGTCGAATTAGGGCAGCCAAAGCGCGGCGATGTCATGGTTTTCAAATACCCGGACGACAGTCGTATTAACTTTATAAAGCGCGTTGTCGGTATCCCCGGGGACACGGTTGAGTATCGGGATAAGGTTATTTATGTCAATGGTAATGCCCAAACGCTAACCCCTTTGCCCGTCGATGAAAACGTCGTTATACCTCCCTTCACTGAGCAGGCCACTGAGCAATTGGGTGATCGCGAGCATCTTATCTGGCGGAGACAGATGCCAGGGCGCAACGTTGGGCCGGTCGTGATTCCAGACAGACAGTATTTCGTGATGGGTGATAACCGGGATAATTCCAATGATAGCCGTGAATGGGGCTTTGTCGACGACTCCTTGATCGTTGGTCGTGCTTTTGCTGTTTGGATGCATTGGGAGGCGTTTCTCTCTATACCATCCTTGAGCGATGTTCGGATCATACAGTGAGTTCATCAGATCTAGACGATTTGCAGTCTCGATTAGGTTACCGGTTCAAGGATATCACTTGTTTAGAATCGGCCTTAACCCACCGGAGCATGGGTCCCTCACATAATGAGAGGCTTGAATTTTTGGGCGACTCTATCGTTAATTTTGTGATAGCGGAAGCCTTGTTCAGACGCTACCCCGAGGCTCGGGAGGGCAAGCTCACTCGGATGCGTGCGTCTTTGGTTCGAGGTCAGTCTTTATCTCAGCTAGCGAGGCGACTGCAGTTAGGTGAGGCCATTCGACTCGGCAGTGGTGAGAGGAAGAGTGGCGGTCGTCGACGGGATTCTATTCTTGCGGATACGATGGAAGCGGTGATAGGGGCTGTGTTTCTAGATGGCGGGATGGTGGCGTGTCAGGAGGCAGTTAACAAGTGGTTTGAGCTAGATTTCGCGTCTGTGAATCCCAATCAGGTCGACAAGGACCCGAAAACGGCGCTTCAGGAGTGGCTTCAGCGCGAAAAAAAAAGCTTGCCGGTATATCGGGTTTTAGAGGTGCTCGGTCCTGCGCACCAGCAAACCTTCCGTGTTCAGGCTCAGGTGGACGGACTAACAGATTTCCCAGTCGGAACCGGTGGTTCCCGACGTGAGGCGGAGCAAGCGGCGGCAGCCGATGCGTTGATTCGCTTAAGCGTCCCATGAAAAAAAAATTTGGTTTTGTGGCTATCGTTGGGAGACCCAATGTAGGGAAATCCACGCTCTTGAACCATGTCCTCGGATTCAAACTGTCAATCACTTCTCGCAAGCCCCAGACTACCCGTCATCGCATCTTGGGTATTTGGACCGAAGGTGAAATTCAAATCGCTTTTGTTGACACGCCCGGTATGCATACGGCACAGCCTAAGGTAATGAATCGCGTTATGAATCGAACCGCGGAACAAGCAATTGCAGGCGTCGACGCAGTGATCATGCTAACCGAAGGAAAAATTTGGAACGAGCTCGATGAGCTCGTGTTTCAGAAGGTGCGGCGGTCGTCTTGCCCCAGTTATTGGGTTATTAATAAGGTCGATAAGTTAGATAATAAGAACGAGCTGCTTCCTCACATCCAGACTGTCATCACGGATCATGTGTTTGACGAAGTCTTTCCTATTTCAGCGCGAAAAAATCTGAATTTGGAACCCTTGCTTGATCGATTGAAAGAACAGATGCCTATAGGATCTTTTATGTACGAGGAAGATCAGCTTACAGACCGTTCAGAGCGTTTCCTCGCGGCAGAAATTGTTAGGGAACAGATTATGCGACAACTTGGTGATGAGGTGCCTTATGAGACGACAGTTGAGATTGAATCGTTTGAACGCAATGCCGATCTCGTAGGAATTCATGCTCTGATCTGGGTTGAGCGAGATGGGCAAAAAGCAATTCTTGTAGGTGAGAGTGGTGGTCGTCTGAAACAAATAGGGATAGAGGCCAGAAAGCGTTTAGAAGATCTACTTGTTGCTCGAGTAGCCTTAAAACTTTGGGTCAAGGTCAGGGCGAGTTGGTCAAATGATGAACGTGCACTGAAGTCTTTGGGCTACTTCGAGCGCGACTGATGCAAAAGTTCTGGGTCATCCGGAAGCAACCTTATCGCGAGAATAGCGCCCTATTAACTGTGTTAGCTGATAACAACCGGCTTACCCGATGCATCGCTAGGGGCGGAATCAAGGCCAGCGAATTCCAACCATTTTTCGGACTATTAACTTTGAAAAAAAACCTCGCAACCCTTTCAAAAATTGAGCCAGCAGGGTCTAGGGTGCCGCTCCGAGGAACGGAGTTGATTAGTGCTCTATACCTTAATGAAATAACAAATTGGATCCTGCCAGAAGGCGCTGAAGTGGAGAGATTGTTTGACCAATACACGGATTCGGTGAAGGGTATCTCGCTCAAGTCGTTTAATATCTTGCGTCGATTTGAGCGGTTTTTATTGGAAGCGGCTGGAACATATCCCGTTCTTGATATTGATCGCAACGGCAAACGTCTCCATGATCGAACATACTATCGGTTGCACCAATTTCAAGAATTAGTCGAAGTGAATTCCGATGAAGTTGATGCTCTGTCCGGTGCGGAGTGGATGGCCTTATCAAGGGGTGTCTATACTGAACCGGTTGCCGCGAGGCATGCAAAGTGGTTGCACCGAACTTTGGTGGACCACGCGCTGGGAGGTCGGCGCTTGGTTTCTAGGGAGATGTTGTCGGAAGTGAGAAAAAGTAAATGAATCAATACGTAAGGCTCGGTGTCAATATCGATCACGTGGCAACCTTGCGTAACGCCCGTGGTGGGAGTGATCCAAACTTGTTGCAAATGGCTCTGGCTGTTGAGGAGGCAGGTGCTGATGGTATTACTGTCCACTTACGTGAGGATCGACGGCATGTACGTGATGACGATGTTTGGTTGTTGAGGGACCACCTTCGCACACCAATGAATCTCGAAATGGCGGCAACAGATGAAATGGTCCAAATCGCACTAAAAGCAACGCCAAAGGCGTGCTGTATTGTTCCGGAACATCGGACGGAGGTGACCACGGAGGGGGGACTCGACGTGGTGAATCAGATCTCTGAAATTGGGGCTCAAATCGCGAAACTATCTGACTGTGGCATTGAGGTTAGTTTATTTATTGATCCTGATACAGAGCAAATGCAGGCTGCGCAGGAGGTCGGAGCACCGGTGGTTGAGTTGCATACGGGTGAATATGCTAATGCGTTCACACCGGAGAAAAGGGACTTGGAACTGAAACGGCTAGAGGAGGCCGCAGTGTTTGCACAACGGTTGGGCCTCATAGTGAACGCAGGGCATGGACTTACAAAGTTTAACGTCGCACCAATAGCGAGTATCGGTGGAATGCATGAGTTGAATATCGGGCACAGTCTGGTGGCAAGAGCGCTGTTGGTGGGGTTGCCGGAGGCCGTGAGAGAATTTCGGTTGATCATGGATCGTGCTTGCAGATGATTAGCGGTATTGGTGTTGACTTATGTGACGTTGAACGAATTCGAAATGCGTTGCAACGTTATGGAGATCATTTTGCTTCGCGTATTCTTGATCCTTTGGAGTACTCAGAGTTTAAGTCGGTGAGGGAATCACAGCGCCCTCAATTTCTTGCTAAGCGCTTCGCGGCAAAAGAGGCAATTTCCAAAGCACTGGGGACTGGTATTGGGCGGGGATTTGGGTTTCGTGATCTGTTCGTGCGCCATGACGAACTTGGGCGGCCGGTGGTCAAATTGAATCCCAAGAATAAGGTACTGAGCGACACCATCCCTTGTAGGATTCACCTCAGTATCAGCGACGATCGTTCACATGCTATTGCTTTTTGCACAATCGAAATTTAAGCAACTTACCGGTTAACAAGACGCCTAAGAGCGCAATAAATGCGCTGTTCTGACATTTTTGCAAGATTTTTTCTGCTAAGTTGCGGACTCAGCGGTTTTCGGATCCACACCTCAACGAGAACGCCCGGCCGCATTATGAGTTTCGAGAAATGGTGAAAAAAGGGAGCGTCCGTTCCCCACGTATAAAACTGACGATCTTTGTCAGATAGTTTGTCGCCATGTCGCTCACGGTAAACAAGACTCACCGGTTGGATGTAAGCATTTGCGCGCTTTGGTGCTTCAAAAAGTGTGCTCTTGAAAGGCAGGATGGTTAAGCCATCCGTTGATGTTCCCTCCGGAAAAACAATTACGTTTGAGCCCCGATCTAAGGCTTTAACGAGCGGACGAACCTCCTGATTAGCTTTTGAACGCTTGCGTTCAATGAAGATCGTACGTTGTAACCAAGCTATCCACCCAATTACGGGCCACTCTCTGACTTCCTTCTTGGCCACAAATACGGCTGGGATGAGGCTACCGAGGACGAATACGTCAAGGTATGACACATGATTCGCAACGATACAGAGCGGTCGGCGAGGACTAAAATCATGAAATACACGAATACGAATCCCCAGAATACGCAGAGCACCCCTGTAAAACCGGAGTCTTAGGTGACGACCGTCACCTGTACCTAATAAAAACCCGGCAGTCTGTTGAAGCAACGACAATAAAAACCATGCGATAAGCAGGGCGATGCGCATATTAGCGCGTAGCAGGGCGCCAAATACTTCAAGGTTTTTCAGCAGCTTGGGATGATGCGATAACAGGGCGTATAAACTCCATCAACTTTCATTCGGTTTTCAGCTATCAGTCGTTCTAGTAACAATTCGATCTTACCCCCAAGTTCAGATGTTACCCGAACTTTAAATGGTCCTGATTCATTTATGAGCTGGCGTGTTTCAGGTTTCACGTTCCCCGCCACAATCCCTGAAAATAGACACCGAAGTTCCGAGGCGATCTGCTGCGAGCTTTGACTTAATGACAGATTGAGCCCACTCATTGACTCATGTGTCGGCACGAAGCTTGTCGTCAACAAGTCAGGAATTTCCAAGGTCCAATTAAAACAATAAGCATTGTTAGTTTCTTGCCGATATTTTTCAACTCTATCACGACCCGCTAGTATCGTTTTAGCTACACAGGCAGCATCGCCGATCACGACATCAATGTGGGACGTAATGTCCTGTCCGAGCGCAGCTTCAAGGAATGTTGCATAGGTATCGATAATGGGTCGGGAAGACTCAGGACCTGTAAGAACTACTGGTAACGGATCCTCTTTATTGGCGGGCGTTGTCAATATTCCGAGTAGGTATAGAATCTCCTCCACGGTGCCCGGACCACCCGGGAAAATAACAATACCATGAGCGATCCTGACGAAAGCCTCTAGTCGCTTTTCGATGTCGGGCATTATCACGAGGTCGGATACTATGTCGTTCGGCGGCTCAGCGGCAATGATCCCAGGTTCACTGATACCGATAAAGTGCCCGGCTGAATATTTCTGGCGGTTGTGCGCATAGAGCGCTCCAAGCATCGATCCTTTCATCGCACCGGGTCCACATCCGGTGCAGATATCAAACCGCCGTAAACCGAGTTCCTGACCGACGGCTCGCGCGTAATCGTACTCGGGTTTACTAATGCTGTGACCGCCCCAACAAACGACTCGGGACAAGTTTTGGTCCGAGTCGAGCACTTTTGCGTTGCGTAGAATTTGAAATACTAAGTCGGCGGACTCGGATCCAGTTGGTTGGCTAAGTTGTGTCCGAAGATCGCGGTAATGTAGAAGGTCTCGTAGCACTGAAAATAGGTGGTCGTGGATCGTTTCAATTAGGACGCCATCGACGAATGCTTCCGGGGGTGCATTTTTCAATACCACCTTCAGTCCGCGGGGATGCCTTTCGAATTTCAAATCAAAGTTGGGATGCCTAGCAAACAGACCAAGACCATCGTCGGTCGCTATGCCGCTAGTCAATACTGCGAGGGTGCAGCTACGGATCAATGGATAGATCGTCCGGTCGGTACGATCGATCAGCTGACCGATTTCATCCTGACTTAAAAATGCAAGATGATTTACAGGAAAGACAGATATTTCCGCCACCGTGTCAACTTCAGTAATGGCTCTTGACCGACTCATGCGACATCCTAAGTATTGTGATTTAAGGTTACACATGTAGTTTGAATAAAAAAGTTCCGAGTTGATTTTTTCGTTGTGATCCTTCAGTTTCCTTTTTGAGCCGTTGTGAGTCTGTTTTGCCGTCATTTAGCTGTGAAATCCCCCATCCAAGATTGAGAGACAATTCGCCGCTCACCCTCAATTTTCCAGACTTGCCGGTGACTGACGCATTGTCTGAGTTGGAAGCCGCATTCCGATCGCATCAGGTAATTATCGTGGTCGGTGAGACAGGTTCTGGGAAAACAACGCAGTTACCGAAACTCTGTTTGAAACTCGGTCGTGGCAAAAAGAAACAAATCGTTCACACGCAACCACGGCGACTTGCGGCACGTTCCGTTGCAATTCGCATAGCAGAGGAGCTCCAGTCTGATCTTGGTGATTTGTGTGGCTACCAAGTGCGGTTTGATCGTCAAAGTTCTGATGGAACCCCTATCAAATTAGTAACAGATGGTTTGCTGTTGGCGGAGTTCCGAAATGATCCATTACTCGAACGTTACGACACGGTCATCATCGACGAAGCGCATGAACGCAGTCTGAATATCGACTTTCTCTTAGGCATTCTTAAGACGATTCTTCCAAACCGGCCAGATCTCAAGGTGATTGTTACTTCGGCAACGATCAATTATGAAAAATTCAGTGCCCATTTTCTTAACTCACCAGTGATTCAGGTGTCGGGTCGAACCTATCCCGTAGAAGTTCAGTATCACCCAATGAGGGATTTGGACGCATCGAAGGCTGACGGGGTTAGCTTGGCACAAGCGATTCATCAGGCAGTTATTGACTTGCGTACGATCGATCGAGAATCGCGAAAACCGATGGGTGATATTTTGGCATTCTTACCCGGTGAGCGTGAAATTCGTGACGTATCACACTTTCTGAGACAGGCATCGGTGGACCGTCTCGATGTGTTGCCTCTCTACGCGCGGCTTGGAGTGAAGGAACAGCAACGTATTTTCAATCCAGTTGACCGTGGATCGCAACGTCTTGTTTTAGCCACAAACGTTGCAGAGACATCGTTGACAGTTCCAGGAATCCGCTATGTGATTGACTCAGGGCTCGCTCGGATCAGTCGTTATTCTCCACGCAGCAGGATTCAGCGCTTACCTATCGAACCCATCAGCCAAGCTAGCGCAAATCAACGATCTGGTCGCTGCGGTCGAACAGAACCTGGGATCGCTATTCGTCTTTACGAAGAGGATGACTTTAAGGCAAGACCTGAGTTTACCGATGCTGAGATTTTAAGGACAAATTTGGCCTCCGTTGTACTGCAGTGCCTCGATCTTTCACTCGGCGATCCGCTCGAATTTCCGTTCGTTGATCCGCCCGAACCACAGTTGATTCGTGATGGTATTCAGCAATTGCGAGAGCTTGACTTGGTTACACAAAAAGTGCAGTTGACTAAGCTCGGTCGACGAGTCGCCAACATTCCACTGGACCCGCGTGTCGGGCGAATACTAGTAGAAGCAGAATCACGGTGCGTGTTTTGGGAGGTCAGTATTGTCGCTTCCGCGCTATCGATACAAGATCCTAGGGAATCTACATTTGATGATTCGTTAATTTCAGATGCGAGTAGTCAGTTTATATCGTTGCTAAATCTCTGGAATTACGTGGAGAACGCGCGCGATGATTTGTCGAACTCAAAGTTTCGACAGTGGTGCGTAGCAACGCGCCTCAACTACAATCGATTACGAGAGTGGCGGGAGATTCATCGACAGATTTTACTAAGTTTTCGAGGTCAGAAACGCCTATCCGAGGGCTATGAGCTTGATCGCGAAGGGTTTCACATAGCACTTATTACCGGTTTTTCTAGTCAGATTGGACGGCGCGATGAGGTAGACTATCAAGGCGTTAGAAATCGGCGTTTCCGTATCCCAAAAACAACATTAGCATCAAAACCCCCTTGGGTTTTGGCCGGAGAGTTGGTCGAGACGCATCGGATAATTGCGCGGACCATTGCTGAAATTGATCCAAAATGGGTGATCGTGGCAGTGCCAAGACTAATCAAGTTCACACACCAGGAACCCTTTTGGTCCAAAAAACAAGGCCGAGCTCTCTGCTATCGGTCGACACGATTGTTCGGCCTCACTTTGCGGGAACGAGAACCGGTCAGGTACGCATCCGTTGACCCAAATCATGCGAGGCAATTGTTTATCACCGAAGGCCTGATTCTCGGCGAGATCAAAACGAGGTTGCCGTTTCTGACCCATAACAAAGGGATTTTCCTGGAGGCGTCTGATATAGAGGCAAAACTGCGGCGTGTGGACTTGATGAGAAGTCCCGACGATATGATTGATTGGTTTGGCTCCCGATTTCCAGACTCGATCAATGACGTGCGGACCCTCGAGGCCTGGTGGAAAACAGCCTCGGAAGATGAGCGGCAATCGCTCTATCTGTCTATCGATGACCTAAAAATTGACCAAGAAGCAACCGTTAGCACTGAGCACTATCCTGAACAGGTGGATCTCGGGCATTTAAAACTACCTGCCAGCTATCAGTTTGCGCCAGGCAAAGACGAAGACGGTGTTACGGTTCAGGTTCCGCTCGAAGCCCTGATGCAGTTAGATCCTGATAATTTAGAATGGACTGTGCCGGGTGCAGTCGAGGAAAAGGTGGAGGCGATGGTCCGTGGATTGCCAAAGTCGATCCGGCGTAAATTGGTTCCAATTCCTGATTTTGTGCGAGATATCATGCCATTAATCGACCCGAATTCTGGTGGTTTGGGCCAATCAGTCGCCCAGTGTGTTACAAAACGAACCGGTGTTTCCGTTGATGCTCTGTTTTGGGCGGAAAAACAAATAGACCCCCGTCTGAAACTCAGAATCGAGGTTGTCGGTTCAGACGGTCTAGTGATTGATGCGGATCGTAATCTGGCGAAACTTCAGGATCGATTGAGCGATCAAGTCAGTAAGCTCAAACTAACTGATGCTCGAGAAGTGCTTACCGATTGGCCAACCGGATTGGACCTCGCGTGCGACACAAGCACGGTCATCGGAGGTGTCGAGATGAAAAAGTTTCAGAGATTAACGTTGCAAGACGATGAGGTCGTGTTGACATCTGTTTTTGACCCTAAAGACGCAACCGTTCAAAATCAGGAGGCCGTGGGGCAGTTATTGGTAGCTCGGTCTGCTGACTTATTTCGGTTTTTAAAAACAAAAGACGCGGCATACCAGAAGGCATTGATCGCGCTGTGCTCCAGCGAGGCCGATCAACACAAGTTCAACCGGTTAATCGTGTTGTCTTGTCTTGAGCTGAGTGAGGAGGTCTTATCCGAGACGCAGTTTGTGGATGCAAAAAAGTACGTTCGTAAAGAAGTGATCAATCAAGCGATTCGGATATCTGTATCGCTTGAATCGGCTATGGCCCGATATCGATCCCTAAAGCGACGGCTTGGTGGAAAAGTTCCAGCACCTTGGCTTAGCTCAATTACTGCTATGAAATCCCATATGCAGGCTCTTTGCGAAGCACCATTATATAGCACTCCGCCGGACCGTCTGATCGATCTCGACCGATATTTGCACGCGGTTGAGCAAAGGTTAGAGAAGCTTCAGTCCCGGCTTTTTCTCGACGCACAGTGGCAAAAAGAGATCGACGACCTCGAAACGAGTCTAAAAATATTGTGGCCGACTTGTCCTAATAATTGGCGCTATCAGGACCCCCAGTTGGTGGGTCTTAGGTGGCAAATTGAGGAATTTCGCGTGCTTTGTTTTGCTCAATCGTTGAAAACACGTGATAAAGTCTCGTATAAACGGTTATCAACTGCTTTGAGGGAATACCGAAAACTATGACGCGTTCTTTCTACTTCGTTGTTGTTTTGTGTTTTTCGCCTGGCCTTGTGTTTGGCGATACTGAGACTGATCCTTTTGAGAGCTGGAACCGTGCAATGTTTGCCTTCAATCAAAAAGCGGACAGTTACGTTTTGAGTCCGGTTGCTAGAGGGTACAGAGCCGTCACACCCAAACCAGTCCGGACAGGGGTCAGTAACTTCTTCAGTAATCTCGGTGAACCCATAACTGCAGTAAATTCGGTTTTGCAAGCGAAACCTGAGAAAGCCGTTCGTTCCTTGACCCGATTTATTTTCAATTCCACGATCGGTCTGTTTGGGCTCTTTGACGTGGCGGGCGCCATGGGTATTGAGCGAGAAAAAGAGGATCTGGGTCAGACTTTGGCTTATTGGGGTGTCGGCTCAGGTCCATATTTAGTGCTACCCATCCTCGGCCCCAGTAATTTACGTGACCTCGGTGGTCGTATTGTCGACAGGCCACTGAACCCAGTCAATTGGCAGGACGAGGTGGGAGTGACCGAGCTTATGGTCGCTGAAGGGATTCAGACCCGAGCGCAGTTGCCGATGGAGCTTAAATCGGTTGGCGATCCGTATGTGTTAATGCGCAGCGCCTATGAGCAGCGCCGCCGCTACGAAATCAATGACGGGATCGTTGTTGATCTGTTCCTTGAAGACCCGTTCCTAGACGAGAACTCATCCGCTCAATAGCGTTTCGAGCGTCTCTTGATCCTGAATGAATCGGGTTATCCCGTCGGCGAGTTTTTCGTTTGCCATGTGGTCAGCGCATAACGCGAGCAAGAACTCATCACGTGTCAGTGTATCTATGGTTTGGCCCGTCGGTTCCGTTATCGCTATTGGTGTTACGGATTGGTCGCGTGAGCCAAGTTCCTCTAGCAGGGCAGGTGAGATTGTCAGGCGGTCGCAACCCGCGAGCGCCAGAACCTGATCCGCGGTCCTGAAAGAGGCGCCCATCACAATTGTTTCCACTGTGTGTGATTTGTAGAGGTTGAGTATGTTCCTGACTGATAACACACCGGGATCTTCTTCCGTCGATCCTGGGACGTCGCCTCTGGCGACGAACCAGTCATAGATTCGACCAACGAACGGGCTAATTAATGTGGCACCAGCGTTGGCCGCTGCGACTGCCTGCGCCTCGCAGAACAGGAGCGTAAGGTTACACCCAATGCCCTCTGACTCGAGCGCCCCTGCGGCTTGGATTCCTTCCCACGTTGACGCTAGCTTGATTAGAATTCGGTCTTGTCCGATCCCATGTTCCTGATATTTTTCGATGATCGTGTGTGCCTGCTCGATTGAGCGTTCAGTATTGAACGACAAACGGGCGTCCACCTCGGTCGAGACGTATCCCTCGATCCTGTTCGCGATTTCGACGCCAAAGCACACTGATAAATCGAGCGCCGCGTCGGCGGCGGATTCAAAACGGCCGCTTTCGAGACCCTTGTGGGTTTTTTCAATCAAACCTGCCGTGACCGGTGACTGTGCTTGTCTCAGAATAAGGGACGGGTTTGTGGTCGCATCGATTGGTTTAAAAAGCTCTATCGCATGAAAGTCAGCGGTGTCTGCGACGACAATACTGTGCTTACGAAGTTGGTCTAAGGTATTCATATCATCTCTACGTTAGGGATCGCGGCGAGCGCGTCCTCGACTACCTTCCATGTAGCGCCCGGTATGTGCGAACGCTCGCTGAGGATTCGTCTATACCGCCGAGCGCCAGGAACATTATGATACAGACCAACGAGATGTCTTGTCAGATGTTTCAGGGGAAACCCTTGGGCAAGGACAGACTCGACATAGGGCTGGTATGCCATCAGCGCCTCGAACGCTGTCTCGTGGGGTGGGTCGGACTCGAAGACATGGTGGTCCACACCTAGTAGTATCTGCGGCGTCTGGTAAGCGGCGCGACCGACCATGACGCCATCAAATATCGAGAGTTGTTGGGTACACTGGTCTAATGTCTTCAGTCCGCCATTTAAAATAATCTCCATATCCGTGAACTGATTCTTCATTTTCTGAGCCAAGGCATAGTTTAGGGGTGGTATTTCTCGGTTCTCTTTCGGAGATAATCCTCCCAGAATTGCCTTTCGCGCGTGGATAATCACACGACTAATATTTTTTCGACGGAGCATTTCAAGAAATTCGGGCAATGTCTGCTCTGTTTCTTGTTCATTTACACCCAGACGAATTTTCGCCGTGACATGCGGCCCCTGCGAGCCCGCGGCATTGAGCATCGCCTCAAAACATTCCGAAACACGGTCCGGGTCGGTCATTAACGCTGCACCGAAGCATCCTGCCTGAACCCTATCCGAGGGACATCCGAGGTTAAGATTAATCTCGTAAAATCCAAGATCTTTTACGTATGCAGTAGCCTTATAAAGCTCGTCCGGGTCCGATCCGCCGACCTGTAATGCCAGAGGATATTCCGCTGTTGAATGCTGAGTGAGGCGGTCCAGATTTCCGTGGATTAGGGCGGGCGCTGTAACCATTTCAGTATACAAGAGCGCCTTTTGGGTTAGCGTACGCGCAAACACGCGCCAATGTCGGTCGGTCCACTCCATCATGGGCGCGGTTGAGAAACGATAATGTGACAAGGTCATTGAATAAGGTTTTTATAAAGGATCGTTGTCTTTTAATTTATGTTTATTCATCTTAAGTAATTTAAACTAAATACTCAGTTGTATTAAATTTCTGATTCATTATATAAACACATGTGTTGTTAAATCATATCTGGGAGATTATTTTGGTTGCAAGTAATACCATCCGGCTCTCCGCCTTAAATACAAAGGAACTTGAAAGTCTAAAAAAGAAAATTGAAAAAGAAA
>Ga0163109_10000172_pt1 | contig 51669 bp, 48 predicted proteins | sample CRUFie1St13metaG_FD_108704 | JGI IMG/M metagenome (GOLD analysis project Ga0163109, IMG submission 108704) | Marine microbial communities from the Costa Rica Dome - CRUD Field 142mm St13 metaG | ecosystem: Environmental > Aquatic > Marine > Oceanic > Photic zone | place: Costa Rica: the Eastern...
AAAGTTTGTGGCGGTCATAGCGGAGTGAAAAAACCCGATCCCATTTCGAACTCGGTCGTGAAGGCCTCCAGCGCCGATGGTACTTAGTCTTAAGGCTTGGGAGAGTAGGACGCCGCCTATTTATTTTACTTACATATTTAATTTTAAATCAACAGATCCATAAACAATAATCAAACTAGTAACTAGAATTTGAATAATTGGCATATTTTTTGATATAGTTGTATAAAATATAAAATACAGATGAGCCAAACTGGCAATTTTTTTATACTAAGTTTTTTATAATGGGAAAAAAATTATATACAGTTAATGATTGCAAAAAACTTAATATTAATAATATAAAAAAAATTTATAAAAAAAATATTAGTAAAACATTAGTTGGAATCTTAGAGTCTTTTTCATTTGGAAATTCTCTAGTTAATAAAGCTGAAGGACAGTATATTTACGATGGTGAAAAAAAGATCTTAGATTTTACAGGTGGCTTAGGAGTGTTAAATCAGGGCCATAACTTGAAAAATGTTATATCGGAGAGAATCAAATATCAAAATGAAAAGAGAATGGAGGTTTATAAAAACTTTCTATCACCATATTTAGCAGGCCTAAGCCATAACATATCTGAATTGTTACCTAAAAAATTAGACTATAGTTTTTTTTGTAATTCAGGCGCTGAGGCTGTAGATGGAGCAATTAAAATTTCTTACAAATATTTTAATGGAGCAAGAAAATATATACTTCACTCTGATATTTCATTTCATGGAAAATTACTAGGTTCATTAAGTATTTCAAATCAAAATGAATTTATATTTCCAAAAATACCCAACACCTTAAAGTATAAATATAATGATATTAACAGTGTAAAAAAATTAGTTAAAAAATATAGAAATAAAGATAAAAGTTCTAATATTTATGCACTCATAATTGAGCCTTTTTCTGCGTCTACATACAAAATGTGCGATGAACAATTCTTAAAAGACTTAAAAAAAATTTGTGACGATAATAAAATTATTTTAATTTTTGACGAAATTTACTCCGGATTTTTCAAAACTGGAAAATTTTTTCATTTTATGTACTCTAAAATAACGCCAGATATTTTGATTATGAGTAAATCACTTGGTGGCGGTAAGGCATCAATATCGGGATATATATCAAATAGAAACATTGCTACAAAATCTTATGACAATTTAAAAGACGTCTTACTACATTCAACTACATACAATGGATTTGGAGAAGAGTGCATTACTGCCATAGAGTCTATAAATTATATGATAGATAATGATTTTGAAAAAAAATCTCAAATAATTGAGAGTAGATTGCTAATACATTTAAAAAAACTTAAAGAAAAATACCAAATAATTAAAAATTATTCTGGTAAAGGCTGTACTTATGGAATTGAATTTAATCAAAATTATATCTCTAATATAATTTTAAAATCTTTTAGTAATAAATTAGTAAATGATGATAAATTTTATGAGAAGCTATTTGTAACTGCTGTGATGGAAAAACTATATTCTTCATATAATATCCTTACAACATTCAAATTTTCTAAAGGAATATTTTTATCAATTGAGCCAAGTTTAATTGTTAGTATAAAAGATATTGATTATTTTTTTGAGAGCCTTGAAAAGGTTTTGAATACCAATAAAAATATATTATTTATTAAAATTTTGAAAAATAAATTAATTAATAAATTTTTATTTAAATAATCTTTGAAATTGATCAGAATAGAATAAATCCTTTCCATCAAATTTTTTTTTAATTTTCAAAAAATCAGTTACAGAGTTTCCATACATTTTTTTAAAATCTTCGCTTTTAGAAAAAAGATCCTTTGTAAGATATATTTTACCGTTTATTTCATTTAAAAAATTAAAAATTTTTTTTAGAAATAGGTCTAATTGTTTTTTGTTATGAAACTTCAGCGGTGCGTCTACAACGATACTATAACCCTCTCCTGAGAAATGTAATTTATTTATTGAATTAATATTTTTATGTAGTTTTATTGGGCATAAAATGCCCTCAAATCCAAATTTTTGGCAAATTGTTAAAAAAATTTCAATATTTTCTGCTGCATTTTTTTTTGGAAAGAATGGTTGTAATGTTAGAAAACCATTTTTTTTAAATATTTCAGGGTATTCTGGAATAAAATTATTATCTATCCAAATAAAATTTCTAAACAATAAGATTTTTTTATTTAATGAGGTAAAATGATAAATTAATGAGTTTGCAAATTTAAACATCCACTTCATATATATAATCGAAATAAGTGGATAAATAAATTTAATTGGCAATAAATTGAACATTTTTGTATTGATTTTAAATGGTTTAAATACATTATTTCGACCACTATTTATTTTTGAAAATCTAGCAGTTCTTAAAAGACCTCTACCAATATTTTTCTTATCAAAGCAATCAATCCAACCAATATAAAAATCATTTACTTTTTTTTTCTCATTTTCAAATTTTCTAATTAATTCTCTTATGTTTTTTGTTCTATAGGTATTTACCTCTAAATACTGAGATTTTATCTTAATCAACTCTAGACATATTTTAGTTACTACACAAAAAAGACCCATTGAATAAATAACATGTTTAAAGTTAATATGATTTTTTTTTATTATTCTTGTTCTACCTCTTGAGTCTATGATTTCAATCCATTTTATATTATTTGAAAAATTACCAGATTTGAAATTATCTTTACCGTGAATATTGTTAACTAAAGCACCGCCAGCACTTACTTGCATTCCACCTGGAGTAGCCTTTAATATGTAATTATCTGGTAAAATCTTATTATATATATTTAATAATGTTATCCCAGACTCAACGATTAATATATTTTTAGATTTGTCATAATCGATTATTTTATTCATTTTGGAAATATCACATGTAATACCCTTAGAAATATATGATTGATCTCCAAAGCTTGATCCAGTAGCTCTTATTGAAATCTTAATATTTTTTTTAATACAATATTTTATTAATCTTTCTATATCAGATTTATTATGCGCATAAAAAATATTTGCATTAATATATTTTGACCTAGACCATCCAGATAATTTTTTTTTTTTAGTCTTTACATTTGACATTAAAAATAATTATTGATCCTTTATCATCAATTAAATTTATTTCATCACAATCTTTATTTATAAGATAAATATCTTTATCAAATACAATTTTTTTCTTATTATGAGTATTTATATGAGTCATTTCAATATCATTATTCCAAGGCCAAAATGAATTTTGATTATCATCTGTTTTAACTCCAGAAATTTTTGCAAATTTTTCATTCTCAATATAAAATTGAATATTATTATTTTGTAACAGATCTAAATCAATCCATTCAAAATTATTATTTTCGATAAAATAATATTGTTCATCTTTTTTTAATTTAATCTCTTTTCCAAATGTATTTATTAGGATTTTGTATTTATTATTTTTATTAAAAATGATTTCATCTTCATTTCTTATAAGCAAATCTGAAAGATGGATTCTATTACCACCATACCAATAGTTATCTATGCAATTTTTAAATATTTTAAAACTTTGGTAACAGTCAAATTTTATTTTATATTTTAAATTATCAATTATGATTGGTGATAAAGATACTAAATCAAATTCCTTATATTTATTAAAAAAATTATCTCTTTGATCTTCAGACATAAAATCATATATAAAAATATTTCTATCATATGCTCCATTCAAAAGGATATTATAAAATGTAGCTTTAAATACAGAAAAGTCTGTATTACCATTGTAAAATAAAACAGGGTCTAATTTTTCTTTATTGCTAAAATATTTTTCTATCTTATTGTCTTTAAAGTCTAAATGTAGTGTTTCTTGATTGCTTTTTATCGAAGCAAATAAATTATTAAAATTATTAAAAGAGCTTATAAAAAATAAAAATATCGTTATTAATATTATAAAGTATTTGAATCGTACTTTAAGTATATTATTTTTTGCAATCAATTCTAAAAAAATAATTGAAATAAATGGAACTATAGAGATTAAAATAAACTGCTGCATCCTGATAATAATTGATGCATGAGGCTGTGGATGAATTAAAGATAAACAAAAAATTAGCAAAATAGATAATAATAAAGGCAACAAATTGTTATACTTATTTGTAATTGCTTTAATATTCTTGATATATATAAAAATAAATATCGGGAAAATAATTAAATTTAAAAGTGAATTTAAATCATAAATTAAAAAAAGATTTTCAATTAAATTTCCTTTAATTATTTCTAATAAAGAATTTAAATTAAATTCAAATTGGTTATAAACGTTTACTAGGTTTGTATTACCATCATAATACCTTATGTCTAAAAAATAAATTATCGAAAATAAAATAGGTAAAGAAACTAATCTAATTAAAAAATCTAGGTTAATCTTTCTGAAATAAAAAAAATGATATGAAACTGAAAATAGAACCATAAACAATCCAATTGGATGTGTTAAAACACTTATTAAAGCAAATACACAAAATAAGAAAAAAAAATATGATTGTTTTTTATTTACTAAATAAATTAACATTATTCCAAAAACAGAAGATAATTCATCAGATCCTTGAGAAAAATGGTAGCCAAATTTCATACTTATAAATGGCAATAAAACTATTGATGAAATAAGTGCTATATCTATTTTAAAAAAAATAAATATTATTGAATTTATAATTATCACTAAAAGTGAAGTGGTGATTAGTGTGGTAAATAGATGAGATTTCTCCCAATCATCAAAAATAAAGTTAAAAAAACCTAGTAAAAGACTTTTTATAAGATGGTATTCATAAGATATATGATGGTTTAATATTTCTTTTACACTTTCTTTTCCTTCTTGATGCTGGCTATCTATATAATTAGATAAATTTTGTAGCCCAATACATTTTTTATCTAAGCAATTTATAAAATTAGAAGATTTAATAATTTCATGATATGTATCATCAGGTTCCCATATTAAATCTCGATTTTTATTTGATTCTATGATTGAAAAAAAATGAATAAAAACAGTAATAAGTGTTAACGAGATGAATAAGTAATATTTTTTTTGTATACTAAAATGTTTCATTAATTTAAAAAAATCTAATGCTAATTTCAAACAAGCTTTTAATCAAAATTATTAATACTTCATATTTTAAATTGTTAATTTTGTCTGTAATTTGCTTCTTGATTGACTATATAATATTTATATTAACTTTAAACATCATAGGAATAATATATGCAAATTTAATTTCAACGAGTATAGCTGTTATCATAGATCACGCTCTTGCTAAAATTTATATATTTAAAACCTATTATAAACTTTATCACTTTATAAAGAGTCTTTTTGCTTTTTTAATATTTAACTTAATAGTGTCATTTGGAATAGCTAAGTTAATTCTTCTACTACAAGATTATATATATCCAGAATATTCTAAATTATTATTAACTCCTTTATCTTTTACATGCTTTTGGGCATTTTATAAAATCCAAAAAATTTTTATTGTAAAAAACAAATTATTTTAATAAAGAAATTGAGGTTACTTTATTCTTCTCATAAATAAGAAAATTTTTAGAACATCTTAATTTACTAAATCTATAATAAATAGAGTTTACTTAGTGACATGGTACTCAAAATGATCATTTTTAGAATTGAACGAGAAACTATTTTTTCTTAGAATTTTTTTATTCAAATAAAAAGTCAATAAACTCATAAATAATTTAATTGCATAACTATAAATATTTAAATGTGATTTTACGGCACCCTCTGACCATACTACAGGTGAATAACCTATTTTATTTGTAATATAAAAAATTATTATATTCATCTGTGGATTAAAATCTGAGCCATTTGAAAGATTTTTGTAGTTTGTTTGTTTTAACAATTTTGTGGTAATCAAAAAAATACCAGATCCATGGTCTAATATTTTCTTTCCTGTAAAAATTTTTACAATAAAGTTGAATAGTTTATTACCTAAATTTCTTATAAGAGAATAGTTATCAAGCTTTGAGTCTTTATGGTACCTCGACATTAAAGCTATTTCATTATTAGTTATTGATTTGACAAGTTCCTTATATACCTCAAAGATATTTGTTCTACCACTAGAGTGTAAAACACAAATTTTATTTTGATCAAAATTATTAATGCAATATTCAAAAGCAATTTTTTGTGATCCGCCCATACCATAATTTTGTTTGTTAGATATTATGCTTATATTTTGACAATTAATTAAATGTTTATTATTTATAATGAATTCCAAAGAATTATCTGTGCTTTTATTATTTACAAATAATATATTTTGAACTTCAGAATAAATTTTAATAATTTCATTTATTTCCAATATACAATTTTTCAAATTTTTTAATGAGTTATAGACTAAAATTATTATTGTAGTTTTATTTTCATGCATATTTTTCTAAGCATTCAGATAATTTATATTTACCTAAAAGAAATAAAAATTCAGAATATCTACCTTGATGTAGAGGTGCTATATTTATAAATATTAGCGAGGTTAAAAAATCAACATTGTAGCTACTGTAGTTATTTATTTCTAGGTATCTATCATAAAAATTTATTGCATCAGTCATTTTTAAGTTTTGTGGTATACTTATCTTTGCCAAGTTTCTATTTATTTTAAGTTCGAATTTATCTTTTTGAACATATTCATGATTTACAATTAATCCATGCTTTATTTTAGCTAGATCATAATAAATATCGCCATATCTAACATTGTTATTGAAAGACTCTCTCCAATCTAACAAATAAAAATTTTTCCCATTAAAAATTATATTTGAACCATGCAAATCTCCATGATTCATACTGGCAATGCCCATTGATATTTTATTCCACTTAACTTTATTTAACATAAAATTTATCCCATTAATTTTTCTATTATTAATATTCTTTATTTTATCTAGTTTCATTAATTTATTTGAATATATTTTTACTCTTTTAAATGTTTTATCTTTATAAAATTCTTTGCAATCATTTTGAAAATTAATTTTTTCTTTACTTTTAAGTTTAATCCTTTTCCATAAATTTTTCTCAGCCCAAATTATAAATTCTTTAAATTTAGAGTAGTCTTGTGATAGCAATTCGCCTCTGATAAATTTATAAGATAGAAAATTATTTAAATATTTAATATCTTTTGGAATAAATTTTTTTAAATATTTTGATCTAATTATCCTATTTTTTATTTTATTTGAGTCATTATCATATTTTAAAACTATATTATTATTAAAAAAAATTTCCTCATCATTTTTTTCTAAATAGGGGTCTTTTTTTATTATTTTCTCAAGAGTATTTTTACTACCAAAATCTATCCAATTATTAACAACTTTAGCATTAATAAAGCTATTGTATTCTTCTATAAATTTAAATTCACCATCCTCATTATATGATTTTTTTATTATATTTTTGAAAACTTTATAATCATTGACACACATAATTCCAACGTAAGAATATCTATTTTTAGTTCTTACCTTTTTATTTTCTTTATCATGAACATCAGTAATGTTATTACTGCTATCTATTGTAACAGATCTGTAATCTCTATAGTTTGTATTTTTATTTACTAAAATTACATTTTTATCTTTATAAATCTTTAGTTTTGAAAATTTTCCTTCTACATATGTATCATTCGCATGAAATATAAAAGGTTTATTTAAATATCTCATGCCTTCTTTAATAGTTAGTGATAATCCTGAATATTTTGTCTTATAATCACTAACAAAGTAAAATTTTAAATTTTTATCTGGGTGTGCTAGTTTGATGTAGTCTTTTAGTTTTTGTCCTTCGTGTCCTAGGCCAATTACAAATTCATACTCTTTAGGATAGTAATCTATTATGTGTGATATTATTGCTTTATCTTTATACTTTATTAGGGCTTTATTTAAAGACTTCGTGTAATTTTTTACTCTAGTACCTCGTCCTGCGCTTGGTATAAAGACTATCATATGTATATTTATATTTATTAAGGACTAAAAAGATATGATCCTTTATAGTAGATTCAATATTATACCTTTCTTTAAGTATTCTAAAAGAATTTTTATAAATTTCAGTGTTTTGTATATAGTGACCAGCAAGCAAAAATTTCAATTCCTGATTATTTTTGTTTGTCCATTTTTTCCAGCTACCCTCCTTATTAACTTCACTCATAAGTTGGGTAAAATATTTATTAGATAGAAATTTTTTTACCATGTTCAAAATTATTGAATTCTCAATATATGCTATATTTGGTTGTATATTTAAAGCACCTACACCATTCATTAATCTTAAGTATATAGAATCAATATTTAGGTAGTCAGCATTATGATCCTTTATTAATATATTTTTTTTTTTTAAATAATCAGAAATTTTTTTGCATTCTACATAATTGAAATTACCTTTTTGAAAATTTTCTCTTACAAAGCTACCTGTCCCAAGAGCATAAAATGCTACATTTGATAAATCAATATTATTAAGAAAATCTTTACATTGTTTATAACTACTTTGATAACCATGTCTTTGATCACCTATTTCTAGTTTAGTTTTCTTTTTTAGTTTTTTTTTTATTTCTGATGAAAATTCAATAAGCTCATTTAATGTGTCAATTTTTTTTTTTCTAGGACACTCAGCTACATCTAAATGTAAAAATTGAAAACCATTTTTGATATCATCTTCTATTACTTTTTTTGATATATCAACTTCTTCTCTCAGACTCAAATTATTCTTTTTTTTTATAAATGGCCCACAATGGTCTCTTGATAAAGACAAATATTTATTTTTCTTTTTCATTATAAATTTTACAAATCTGTCCGTGCTAAAATTGTCAACGTATCCATTTCCTAAAGACGCAGTTTCTATTTGATTTCTCGTTGCAATTAAAGATATATTGAATTTATTTTTCAATGAATATTCACTTATTGCATTAATGGCATTTTTAGTAGTTGGTCCTACACAAAGATATAAATTATTTTTATTCATATAATTTGTGTTTTAAAATTTGTTGACATGCATCAAAAACGGCGCCTTCAGCACTTTTACTAAAAGTTATAAAATCAACTATTTCTAAAATTTCTCTTCTAGCATTTTTAGGTGCAATTGAATAACTGGCATATTTAGCAGGTTCTATATCACTGATACCATCACCCATATAAATAAGCTTATCTTGACTATAATTATTTGAAATATAATGGTACTTAGTATCCTCAGATGTATGTACTAAATCAAAACCCATATCATCTGAAATTCTTTTTTTTGATATTTCAAATCCTAATTTATCACACGTTATAAATTTAATATTAATTAAATTTCTTAATAATTTTAAACCATCATGATCATGTGGACCAAATTCCTTGAATAATTTACCTTCGATTGAATATAAAAATTTGCCAGTAGTTAACACTCCATCTACATCTAAAAGAAATGTTTTTTTAACTTCTACCATACACGTCATTTATCCTAACTACATCTTTGAGGTGGTTTGAAGAAATTTCAATAAATGTTAAATCACTTAACGCTTCAATTTTATGAATTATTTTATTTTTTATAAAAAAGTTATCGTCTTTTTTTATTTTTCTTCTCAATAATTTTTTATCAATTATTTTTTGAATCCGCTCTTTTGGTTTTGTCACCATTTTTTTGTTAGTTTTCATATCAAAATAATAAAGATAGGCATTCCCACTTATGATACATATATTTTCAATTTTCTTATTATGATACTGTAAACTGCAAGCCTTACCTTTTTTTATAGTAATTATCTTTAATATACCTTTTATTAATGAACTATTTTTCCTAAAAACTATTTTTTCGCCTCCCCAAGGCTTATTAATTTTTAGTGTTTTGCTAAATTTAATCATCGCTGAAAGTTATATGTTATTTTAAAATAGTCATTAAATAAAAAACATTTATAAACATAAAAAATAAAAAAGTAACTCATAAATTAAAAGAAATCTCATTAAGTATTCGTTTTACAATTTTATTTACTGTATCCCTTATATCTTTGTTGTTTTTGATCGTGATTTCATTAAGACAATGATATTTTTTATTATTATTTTCAAGATAAGATTTTTTCAGGTAAAAAAGATTTTCTTTACTAAGAGGATTTGATCTTAAGCTATTTCTTTTTTGGAGGACATGATATGGAACTGACAATCGGATATTCAAATCAGATTTGATAGCAGATTTATATAAATATATTTCCAATTTTGATAAAAATGAAAAAAATAATGATTTATCAAAATAACTTATTTTTGGACTATCTATAAAACCTTTACTTGTAGAAATATATCTATCACATAATATTAAATAATTTCTTTTTTTATAAAATTTAATTTTTTTTAAAATTATATATCGCTTATAAGCTATGAGTAGAGCGTTAAGGGATATTAAAAATTTTTCACCAAAATTTAAATTTTCAATATCTTTATTATTTATAAGATTTGAATTTCTAAGCTTATCAAATTTTTTATTTAATATTGTACGTAATAAATTTTGTTTATTAATTTTATTTGAGCTATTTGCTTGACCAACGTGAAAAACTTTAACCTTTGTTATTTTTTTAAGATGTTCATATAATTCATTTATGATAGATGATTTACCTGAGTTGTCAGTCCCTGTAATTGATATAATTTTCGCTTTATGATATTTTTGGTTATTATATTTAATAAACTTTAAGTATAATATACTTATAATTTTTTTTATTCTTATAATTTCAGATTTTATATAGCTATTGCTAAAATAGTTTCTATAAATCAATCTCTTTTTGCATGAATATTTTACAAAAATAAAAAAATATCTTTTTTTTAATAGTAAATTTTTTATATCTATAAATTCTTTATAGTTTATCAATCCAAAAATATCTAAATACTCTATTAATTTTTTTTCTTCTGTTCTTTTTTCTAGGTATTTTATTTCATTTAATAAATCCTTTTCTTTATAAAATGTTATGAGTTCAAATATCGAGCTAATTTCAAACATTTTTCTTGCAACTAAAAAAATAAATTCCTTATTTGGGTTCGGCACATTTATGCCCTTTAATTTTCCACTGTCACTTAGTAAATAATTGCTACTATAATTAAAATTCTTGTAGATTTTGCCACTTGTGATTAATTTATAATATACATGTAAATGTATAATTTGATTATCTTCGTATCCATAGTAATGGTAAATGTATTTATTTTCAGTATTCACTTTATGAAATAAATTTTTACTCATAAATCTTTCAAACTTTTTTTTTTCACTTGTCTTAATAAGAATATCTAAATCTGAGTCTTTATTAAAATTTTCTAATAATTTATTATTACTTTTCCAATGACAATAATTGATGTTGAGTTTATTTAATCCAGTTATAATTTTCATTAGTTATTGAGATATAAAATTTTTGATATTATCTTTTTCAATTAATGAAATATTGTAATTATTCACGAGCATATCTATATATTTATCATATTTTGTTAAAGCATTTTTAAAATACTCTTCTAGATTATATTTTTCATTTATTTTCCATGGTTTATCATTTCTATCCCTATATCGATTAATTAAAACTTCAGGTGTTTCTGATAAGTATATTACGTGACTAGGTAAGATTGTAAGAGCGTCTAGGTATCTCCTAATATTATAATTTTGATTTATAAGTTTAGGATGGATAATTAAATTATCAAATAATGAAAGGACTCCCTCATCAATTATTACATTTTTTTTATATTTGATTGTGTTTCTATGAATTACTAGCTTATTTATAATATTAAATTTAAGTTTATAATTTTCAGTATTACTTATTCCTTTTGATTGGCTTTTATAAATATTTATTATTTTTAATATTTCATTCTTGTCATTTAAATTCATAAAATTATATTTTAAATTATTAATAATTTTTTCCTTTATTCCTTTTTTGCCATAATTGGTTAAAAGTAATTGACAGTATTTGTTGTAAATATAATCTTGATTTTTTATTAATGATGTCTTTCCTGAACCTGATAAACCTAATATGTTAATATAGAACTTCATTATGGAAAATTATAGTAAATTAAAAATTTTTACATCTATTAACTGGAATACAATCATCGTAATTTCAAAAATTTTTACGAATATTGCCTTATTAATTATTTTAAGTAGATTTTTAACTCCAAGAGAGTTTGGTATAAGTCAATTTACTATCATCATCTTTAATTTAATAGCAGTTAATGTCTCTAACTCAATAGGTTTGTCCTTAATTAAAACTTCTAATGAAAACAATGAAAACTTTTATGGCAATTATTTTTATTTTTCCTTGATTTTAATAGGAATTTCTTATTTTTTAGTTGGTTTATTTTTTTATTATTCAAAGCCTGATCTTTGGTTCACCAATTTACATATACTTCTATTATTGGCATTTATATTTAGAGCTTTTTCATTTTATGAGGAATATTACTTAATGAAAAATCATCTTTATAAAAAATTAGCAATATGCGAATTATTAGCGCTAATTGTTAGTACGACATTAACGATTATCCTTGCAATTTTAAATTTTTCTTATTGGTCAATTATCTTAGGAACATGTATTTATCATTTATTAAAATCTATTTTTTTATTATTGGATGCGAATTATATACACTTAAAATTAAATTTTAAAATTAGATTAATGGATATTAAATCATCTTTAAGTTTCTTATTTGGAAGTTTATCGAATAATATTTTCAATCAAATAGATAAAGTTTTGATAACCTATTTTTTTTCTTTAAGTAATTTTGGTTATTATGCTAGAGCAAGCCAAATATCAAATTTACCTGCATCTACGATTGGTCAATCAATCGATACAGTTTTATTAAAAGTATTTTCAGAAAATAAAGGTAAATTTTCAGATGAAATTAAACTTATAGAATATTTTATTGCTTTATCGAACTTATTTATTCTACCTTTAGCAATTTTCATTTATTTTCATGCTGAAAAAATAATTTTATTAATATTAGGTCCAAATTGGTTAGCAGTTTCAATAATATTAAAAATTTTTGCTCCATTAAGTTACTTGAGTAATATTGTAAAGATATATGAGCCTATTATAAAATCTTCGGATAATATAAATTTAAGAACCTATATTTTTATTTTTTTTTCAATATTCATTTTTCTTTCATTTCAATATTTCCAAAAACATGGTTTTGAATTTATTTGCTATATTTATTTTTTTAATTATTTGTTATTTTTTTTAGTCTATTCAATAATTATCTGTCAGACGATTAATTTTAAAATTATCAAATTTATTAAATTTTTTTTTACTAATATTTCTGTTTCAATTTTAATATTAATACTTAATTATTTCATTATTGACTTTAAATTTCTTAACATAATTCTTATAAATCTATTTATTTATTTAATTATTTTTATTTTTCACAAATATTTTCTTAATAGCAAATTTAATGAGAAATCACTTCAATTAATAAGGCTTCTACTTTAACAATGTGTGGCATTAATGGCATAACCAATTTTAATTTAAAATTTAATAAATCAAATTTAATTAATTTCATCTCTATTATGAATAATACTATCAAACATAGAGGGCCTGATCATGGTGATTATTATATAAATAGTCAAGATAAGTTAATAATAGGAAATAGAAGATTAGCTATTATTGATTTAGAAAGTAGAAGTAATCAGCCACTAATCTCAAGATACTCAAAAAATGTAATTTCTTTTAACGGAGAAATTTACAACTATGAATATCTAAAAAAAGAATTACAAGATAAAGGTTATAAATTTTATTCAAAAGGTGACACTGAAGTTATATCGGTTTTATTTGATGAGTATGGCATTGATTTTGTATCTAAGTTAGATGGTATGTTTGCAATTTCAATTTGGGATGATAGGAATCAAAAGCTTTACCTGATTAGAGATTTTTTTGGAAAAAAACCACTTTACTACGTTAATTGTGATGGAAATTTGTTTTTTTCATCAGAAATAAATAGCTTAAAAAAAGTTATTGAAGATAACTACAAAACTTTTTGTGATGAAAATTTTAAAGAATTTATCAACTTTGGTTACGTAGATGATAATAAAACAATATTTAAAAAAATTCGTAGACTAAAACCATCTAGCTTTATTGAGGTATCTAAAGAAAAAATTGAAGAAAAAAAATACAACTACTATCATAATTTTAAAAAAGATATTAATAATTATGAACAATTATTAAAAAGATCTATAAATAAAAGGCTCAACTCAGATGCTAAAGTAGGTCTTCTTCTTTCAGGCGGTGTTGATTCCTCATTAATTTTAAAATACTTAGGGGAAAAAAATATTAATATAAAATCTTATACAATAAATATTCATGAAAAAAATAATGACAAATATTTAGAGGCTATTGGTGATTTATCGAAAAAATATAATATAAAAAATAATATAAAAAATATTAATTCAAAATCTTTACTAGATTGCGCTGATAAAATATATAAAAACTTAAGCGAACCAATAACTGATATATCAATTATTCCAACTTTTTTAGCTTATGAATTCGCCTCTAATGAATGTAAGGTTCTTTTGAATGGTGATGGTGCGGATGAAATATTTTTAGGATATAGAAGACACTTATTATCAAAGATAGTATCTTTATTAAATTTAAAAAAAAATAGTTTTTTAGATAAATTTTTTAATAACACAGAGATAAGACTTTTGAGATGTTTATTTTCAAACGACGTAAAAAAGATTCAACATTTATCTGGTAATTATTATTGCAATAGTGATAAAGATTTATTTCTGGCAGATATTTCACCTAATAGTAAATTGTATTCAAATTTTGATAATTTTAATGAAAAAATGATTTTTCATGATTTAAACAATCAATTAACTAATTGTTTATTAATTAAAGCAGATCATTGTTCTATGTCTAATTCAGTGGAAGCAAGAAGCCCTTATCTAGATAAAAGTGTTTACTTTAAATCTTTAGGCGATAATAGAAACAATTTTAATTCAATTAAACAAACAAAAATTATTCTTAGAAATCTTTTATCGAAAAGTCATAAATATATATCTAATCTACCAAAAGAGGGATTTGATCTTAAAAGAAAATATATATATCAAAATAATAAAAATACTATTTTAGATAAGCTTAATGACTCTAGATCTTATATATACAACTTTATAAATAAAAAAAAATTAATAAAAAATTTTTATAATGATGTAAATTTTCAAAGTGATATTTATTGGACAGCTTATTCCTATATTTTATGGGAAGAAAATAATTGAATAAAAAATTACTTTTTATTGCACCTGGTAATTCAATTCACTCCAAAAGATGGGTTGAACATTTTAAAAATGATTATGAAATAATTTGGATAAGTTTTCACGAATTTAGAGAAGATATTACCATGGATAAAAATAGGTTATTTTACATTAAATATAATTCTATAAATATTTTTAAAATTCTATTTCAAGTATATAAATTATTAAACTTACATAAACCTAAAATAATTCATATTCATTCAGTTTCAAAATATTTAATCTTAAGCTCTTTATTAATTATTAAACAAAATAAAATGAAAAATATTATTGCTACTGTATGGGGATCGGATTATAAGTTGGCGTCAACTTTAGTTAGAAAACTAATAACTAACCTTTTAAAAAAAATTAAATTAGTCACTACTGATTCTTTTGAAATATTTGATAATTTCAAGTCGATAAATATAAATGTTGAAAAAATTAATTTTGGTATCGATACTGACTTTTTCTATCCCTCACAACAAAAGCATGAAAATATATTAGTAAATCCACGAGGTTTTGAAAATGTTTATAGTCCATATACCTTTTTAAAAGCCATAAATAATATTAAAAATAAATTATGTAATCTTCAATTTGTTATTATTGGAGATGGTCCTGAAAAAGTAAATATTGATCAATATATTCTTAAAAATAATTTAAAAGGACTTATCACTGTACAAAGTAAATTAAATTTCATCGAATATTTAAACTTGATACATAAAAGTATTGGAATGGTTTCATGTTCGTTGTCTGATGCAGGAATTTCTTCATCTATTGCAGAATTTATGAGTTGTAATAAAATTATTGTTGCAACTAATAACTCAGATAATAGTTACTGGATTAATGATAAGGTGAATGGTTTCTTATTTGAAAATGAAAATTCAGATCAACTATCTGATATTTTATTAAAATTAGATAAAAATATAAAAGGTATTACTTTTGAAAATAGGGAATTAATAGTGAAGAATAATAATTATAAAGATGAAATGTTAAAAATAAAAGAAATATACGAAAATATTTAATCTAGATAAACTTTTTTAGTTTTTGATATTATTCTTTTAGACTCAAATTTTTTTAAAAATAAATCTCTAGAGTTCATCTCAAATTTTAGCTTTAATTTTTTATTTTTGAATATATTGTTTATCAAAATAGAAATTTTTTCAATATCTGTATTTCTATCCACTAAATATCCATTATGATTATTTTTAACAGTTAAATTACATCCAGAGCTATTATAAGTAATTATTGGAAGTGACATAGATAAGGACTCAATCAAAAATCTGGGCACCCCCTCTCTATATGTTGATAATAAAATTGAAATTGAAGATAATTTTAGAAATGGTCTGATATCATGCACAAACTTATTGATCACAACCAAGTTACTTGAATTAAATTTATTGATATCTTTTTTTTGTACTTTTTCTCCTAAATTATAATTTTTATCAAAAGGCGCTATTAATATAAAAGTTATGTTTTTGTCTTGCATTAAGTATGCCAATTGAGAAAATTCCACCACACCTTTGCTTTTGATCATTCTTGCAATACATATGATTACATTCTTATTAATTATCTTATATTTTTTTTTAATTTTTGATATTTCCTTAGTGAAGTTCAGATTATTTGTGAATTCTTCTTTATTAACACCACTACCTTCAATTAATTTGATTTTATTCTTTGAAACTAATCCCATTTGATGAAATAGCTTAGCATCTTCATTATTTTGAAATATTACTTTCGTACTCAATGTAAGTCCTAACTTATATAATTTAATAGCTATATTTTTTCTAATCTTTCCATTAATAGGATTTCTAACGTCAAATAAGGATCCAGCCCCAGTTATCATGGCTATTCTTTTTTTTACAAAGAAAAAAGATGCTAAAATTCCATATATATTTGGCTTTATTGTAATGGTGTGGACTATGTCAAATCTATTAAATAAGAATATCTTAAAAAGTTGTATCAAAGATATAATGTCAGTTTTAAATGAAAAAAATCTTAACATATCTATCTCATAAATTTTAATGTTTAAGGATTTTGAAATACTATCATTTAGTTTATTTTTTGGGAGAATTGCAAATACTTTATATTTCTTACTAAGATCTAAGACCAATTCTCTTCTGTAGTGGTACAAGGAGTGGCTATCATTAACAATAAAAATGATTTTTTTCATTTGATTTTTCCTTCAATTTGAAAGGCTTTTACTCCTTTATTATTCCAATATTCATAGTCAATGTGATTAAAATTTATTTTAAATTTATTATCAAATTTCATGTCTGTAAAAATTTTTTTGAAGTTATGTATGTAAAATGTTTTATTTTTTGGATTATTTTCCTCTGAACTAAATTCTTGAAAAACAAATCCTTTTTTGCAATTTAGAAAAATTACATTTAGTGCTCGCTTTAATTCACTTTCTTTTAAGTATATTAATGTCATGGATGTAATGAAAAAATCTGCTTTTTGTATTTCTTCTCTCTTAATCTTTGTTATGTCTTTACAAATTAATTTAATGTTTGAAACTTTCTTCTTCATCAATAGTGCATTTCCTAATTTTACTTTTGAATTATTCAATTCATATCCTACTAATTTTGATATATCGCATTTATGGATATTAAAAAGTAAATCACCATAACCACTTCCAAATTCAATTACTGTACCATTTTTTTTTTTTGATTTAAAAAAATTAAATAAATACTCATCTGGCTTATAGTATCTGAATTCATATCTTTTATTTGCATTCGATATATATTTCCAAAATATTTTTGTATTAATAAGAAATATTTTAGCTAAGATATATTTGTAAAATGGGTTATTTAATAATTTTAAATAAAAGTTATTCATTTTATTAATTATTCATAGCAAATAAGTAAGTTTTATTATGAAATTAAAGAATTAATTATGAAATTAAAAGATCAATCTTTATTTAACGATATTTCAAATAAACTTAATAAAATTATTTTTAAAAAATTGACAAATAATAAATCTATCTTTTTTGCTGGGAATGGTGGTAGTGCCTCTATTTCTAATCATGCCGTTTGTGATTTTTTAAAAAATTATAAAATAAAAACAAAATTAAAAAAAATATATAGCCTTTCAAGTAATATTGAGTTAATTACAGCCATTTCAAATGATTATTCTTATGAAAAAATATTTGAATTCCAAATTGATAAATTATCTTCCAAAGGGGATTTATTAATACTTATTAGTAGCTCTGGTAATTCAGAAAATATTATTAAAGCAGCTAGGCTTGCTATTAAAAAGAAAGTTGAAATTTTTAGCTTAGTAGGCTTTGACGGTGGAAGACTTAAAAAAATTAGTAAAAACCATTATCATGTTAATTCTAAAAATTATGGTATATGCGAGGACTTACATATGTCTCTACTTCATAATGTTATTGATTTAAATAATAAGATTAATCGTTGATCTTTTTTAATTCATCTATGTAGGGTTTATATCTATCAACAATAATTTTGATAGAGCCTAATATTTCTTGACTAGTTTTGTCATCTATTTGATTTTTTTCATTAGCTAATGACTTAATATTTTCTTTTAGAGGTACCCAAAATTCTTTACCTGTCTTTATTTGTGCATTATCAATAGCAGAGTTTATACCCTCAAAGGTTTTTGTTGTTAATAAAACCATTATAAAAGATATAGAAATAGTGATTATTAAAGCTTTAACAAAAAATATTTTTATTTTTTTATCGAAAAAACCAATATTGGTTGATGGTTCAGGGATATGTGATTCTAAATTATTAATTTTCAAATTATTGATAATTTGATTACTTTTATTTTCAATATCTTTATAACCCTTAGCTAAGCTTGTTGATGTATGTATTAAAGATAATTCTTTGATAAAAAAAACATATTTGTTTTTATTTTTTTTTACTACAATATCGTAAGATGACATTTTTTATACCTAATATAAAAAATTTTACCCATAATATTTATTACTTCAATTTATTTATACTCTTATATCTCATATTAAATCTAAGTAACATAATTAATCAAGACTTCAAAGCTTCTTACCCTATTAAAGGTTCAGATTATAATATGTATTATAAGACAATTATAAATTTAGCAACTTTGGGCATTCATTCCTACGACGATTACGATATAAAGAAAAGTCATTATAGAGACCCTCTTTATCCCTATATTATTTCTTTTTTTATAAAAAAAACAATTAAAGACACTACCGAATTATCCAAATGTCATTTTGAGGAAAATTCTCATAAAGATATTTGCCAGAAAAGTTTAAAAATAATTGCCGAATTTAATAAGTGGAATTATATCTTTTTTGTTTTTTCATTAATTTTGATTTCAAGATATTTTTTTAAAAACTACTTTGCAATTATATCATTGTTGATCTTTATAAATCCTTTGTTTAAAGATCAAATAACTCTTGTATTTACTGAACTAATATCAATGAACCTTATTTTAATTTATTCATTTTTTCTTAATTATTTTATAACAAAAAAAAATAATAATATTTTTTCTGGCCTACTTACCGGGATAGTCTTTGCTCTTTTAATGTATGTTAAATCAGTATATTTCTATTTAATATATATTTATTTATTATTGTCATTTGTTTACTTAATTTTTTTTATTTTATCTAAATTATATTTTTTAAATAATATGCAAATTCATTTCAATTTTAAATTTCTGATAATACATTGTTTAATAGCATTATCTTTGATGATGCCATGGCAATTAAGAAATGTAATTGAGTTCGGAGATTATAAAATTTCTGACAGAGCTTCAGGTGTTCTTTCTCTAAGAGCTGAAGTTTTTGATATCACTAAAGATGAATATATCCATGGATTCAAATATTGGTTACCAGACTCAAAATTAAGGGATCACCTCATTTTGGATAATGAAATATTGTCTGTAAAATTTGACGACTCTCCAGATAATAAATTAGCATGGTGGAACAGACACGATAAGACATATGGTTTTGTTCTGAGTAGAATGAGTCTTGACTCGATTAAAACTAACCATTTAATTGAATATGAAAGCAAAAAAGTTTTCATGGAAAATTTTGTATTAAACATTCCAATTACCTTCTTATTTTTTTATAAAAGTTTATTCATAGAATTTAAAGCTAATATTTTATACAAGCTTGCTACCTGGTTTTTACCATTAATTTTTATATTTTTTTTCTTCAGATTATTATTTACAAAGAATTTCTTTTTTGTATTTTTTTTTCTGCCTGCTATTTCTCATATTGGAATTTACAGCTATTTTACTTATTATGAAACAAGATATAATTTAATGATAATTCCTATTTTGTGGTTATCAATATTCATAGGTCTTAATGCAAAAAAAAATCAAAAAAAAAGAAAAAATATTAATATTAGGAAGTAATTCTTTTTCAGCTAATACTTGTGCTAATTATCTTTTAGCTAAAAATTACAAAGTTATTGGCATTTCAAGACCTCGAAAACTTCAAATTAAGTATAATTCGATTAAAAATGAATATAATTACAGTAATTATAGCTTCGATATAAATAAAGATTTAAATAAAATTTTCGATTTAATTAATAAAGTTAGACCAGACTTTATAATTGATTTTGCTGCACAAGGAATGGTTGTGCAAAGTTGGAAATTCCCAGAGTACTGGTTTCAAACAAATGTAATATCAAAAGTTAAGCTTCAAAATTTTTTAGTTAATAAAAAATTCCTAAAAAAATATATTAATATCTCCACACCTGAAGTTTATGGAAACTCCAAAGGAAAATTAAAAATAAATAATAATATAAAACCTTCGACTCCATATGCTGTTAGTAAGGCAACGATCGATTTAAGTTTAAATACTTTCTATCAGCAATATAATTTTCCAGTTGTTACTGGTCGATTTGCTAATTTTTATGGACCATTCCAAACTCTTTACAGAATAATACCGCTTACAATTCATAAGGCTTTTAATAAAGAAAATATTGATTTACATGGAGGTGGAAAAGCAAAAAGATATTTTATATATTCAGATGATTTTTCAAATGCAATTTATAGGATGATATTAAAAGGAAAGATTGGTAGTGTTTACCATTTTTCTGGTGACGAAATTATTTCAATAAAAAATCTTGTAAAATTAATTTATAAAAAGTTTAATTTAGACTACCTCAATTACATCAATATTACCTCAGAAAGACCAGGCAAAGACTTAATTTATGAAATGGAAGACAAGACGTCGAGAAAAGAATTAAATTGGAAAAATAAATTTACATTAGATCAAGGTTTAGATAACACAATAAAGTGGTATAGTGAATTTACACATAAATTTTCAAAAAAAGACGAAAGTTATATTCTAAAAAAATGAGAAATTTTTTATTAAAACAGTATGCTAAAGATAAAAAATTTAAAATTAGACATAATTATCTTTCAGATCAATTTAAGGACTCAAAAAATATAATTAGTAAAATTATTAATGTTGTAAATTATAACGATTTCACCCTTGGCAGGTATGTAGATTCACTTGAAAAAAAATTCTCAAAATTAATAGGCTCAAAATATTGTATAGGTGTCGGTTCAGGTACGGATGCAATTTTTTTGTCTCTTAAAGCCCTTGGGATTAAAGAAGGAGATGAGGTCATTACACCAACATTTTCCTTTTATGCAACTTCTGGTGCCATAGCTACTACTGGTGCTAAGCCTGTTTTCGTAGATATCAAAGATGATTTAAATATAGATGCAAGATTAATTGAAAAAAAAATTAATAAAAAAACTAAAGCTATAGTTCCTGTTCATTGGTCAGGCAGAATTTGTGATATGAAAACCATTAAAAAAATAGCAAAAAAATATTCCTTATTTATTGTTGAGGATGCATGTCATGCTATTTCTGCTCATGATGATAAAAAAAAATTTGCAGGTACTTTTGGCGATACTGGATGTTTTAGTTTTCATCCCCTTAAAAATTTGAATGTTTGGGGAGACGGCGGTATTATTGTCACCAATAGCTCTCGTCTAAATAAAAAACTTAAACTTTTAAGAAACCATGGACTATCTGGAAGAAATAACTGTGATATTTATGGATATAATTCAAGGTTAGATACCATTCAAGCAGTAGTAGCCATTGAGATGTTAAAGAAAATTAGACACATTACCAAATCTAGAATAGAAAATGCTTTATTTTTAAATAAAGAGCTAAATAAAATTAATGGTATTAAGGTTATAAAAGAACCTGAAAAATTTAAATCTGTATTCCATTTATATCAATTTTATTCAAACAAACGAAATGCTTTAAATAAATATTTACATTCAAAAGGAATTGATAGCAAAATTCATTATCCAATACCATTGCACCTCCATAAATCTGCAAAAATTTATAAATATAAAAAAGGAGACTTTAAAGTAGCAGAAGAGCTTACAAAAAAAGTAATATCTTTGCCAGTTCACGAGTTTATTAATAAGAAACAATTATCTTATATGGTAAATTGTATAAAAAAATTTCATTATGAAAATTAAATTTGTTAATTTACATCGTGAATTTTCGTTATACGAAAATGAAATAATTAGTTTATTTAAGAAAACTGCTAGTAAAGGAAATTATGTATTAGGAGATGAATTAAATGAATTTGAAAAAAATGTTGCTGCCTTCCTTGGAGTGAAATATGCAATAGGAGTTGGGAATTGGACTACTGGCCTTAGTTTAGTTTTAAAAGCATATAAATTTAAAAAAAATGATGAAATCATTACAGTTTCACATTCTTTTGTGGCTACTGCAGGAGCTATTGCTTACCATGGATCAAAACCCACACTAGTAGATATTAAATATGACTATAATATTGATGAAAATAAAATTACATCAAAAATTAATAAAAACACAAAAGCTATAATGCCTGTTCATTTAACAGGTATGCCTTGTGAAATGGATAGAATTTTAGAAATATGTAAAAAATATAATTTGATTTTAATAGAGGATGCAGCACAAGCTTTTGGTTCCAAATACAAAGGAAAGAATATAGGCTCATTAGGCGATGTTGGGGTTTTTAGCCTTCACCCAAGAAAAAATTTCCATGTATTAGGTGATGGGGGGTTAATTGTTACAAATAATACAAAAATAAATAAGAAAATAAGAAGTCTTAGAAACCAAGGTTTAATTGATAGAGATAAGGCCTCTTACTGGGGTACAAATTCCAGACTTGATAATGTACAAGCCTCATTTGCTAATTTTTTCTTAAAAAAGATAAGAAAAATAAATAGTATCCATAGAGAAATAGCAGAGATCTACAATTCAAATCTTACTGATAAGGTATCAAAGCCATTATATGAAAAAAATATCGTGGAGCCAGTTTTTCAAAACTATGCTATTCGTCTTAAAGAAAGAAATAAATTAAAAAATTATTTAAAATATAAAGGTATAGAAACTAGTATTCATTATCCAATACCCATACATAAACAAAAAATATTTTTAGAAGATTATGGTAAACAATCTTTACCCATTACAGAAAAAGTTTGTAGTCAAATTTTAAGCTTACCCATATATCATACCTTAAAGAAATCTGAGATAAATTTTATAATCACAAACATCAATAATTTTTTTAAAAATGAAATCTGAAATAAACTTATTAGATAAGTATCCTACAACTAAGCGAGATTTGACTAAAAGAGCTAATCAAAGATCAAAAGAGGATATTAAAATAGCTAGAAAGTTTGGTAAAGATTTTTTTGATGGCGATAGAAAACATGGATATGGTGGTTTTAGTTATGACCCAAAATATTGGACTGAAGTAGTAAAAACATTCATTAATTATTATAACTTAGATAGTTCATCCAGAGTTTTAGATGTTGGTTGTGCTAAAGGTTTTATGATCTATGATATGTCCGTATCTCTAAATAGTAACTCTATATATGGTATAGATATATCCGAGTATGCAATTGAAAATTGTAAGCCTGAAGTTTCTAATAATGTTTATGTAGGTGAGGCACACAAGATTAATTTCCCTGATAAATTTTTTGATCTGGCTATCTCTATTAATACTATTCATAACTATGAAGTAAATGGTGTTAAAAAATGTCTTAAAGAATTAGATCGAGTATCTAAGAGTTCTTTTATTACTGTAGATGCGTACAGAAATGATATTGAAAAAAAAAATATGTTTGATTGGAATTTGACTGCCTTAACTATATTACATAAAGATGATTGGATTAAACTTTTTGAGGAAGTAGACTATCAGGGTGATTATTATTGGTTTACACCTTAATATTGCCAACTTATGAATAGACCTACTCTTATAAAAATTTTTTTTAACTCTTTGAGAATAAGAATTGTAGAAGAAATGATTAGAGAGGAATATTTTAAACAAAAAATGAGATGTCCAATACACCTATCTATAGGTCAAGAGTTATCCGCAGCTTGTTTCGGTGTACTTACAAAATTAAATGATTTTTTTATTTCTCCTCATAGATCGCATGCTCATTATTTAGCGAAAAATGGTGATATTAAATCTTTTATTGCTGAACTTCATGGCAAAAAAAGCGGGTGCTCTGGTGGAAGAGGCGGTTCAATGCATTTAATTGATATAAAAAAAGGTTTTTGGGGTAGTACTGCTATTGTTGCAAACACCATTCCCATCGGAGTTGGTATTGCCCATTCTAAAAAATTGAAAAATGAAAAAGGAATTGTCCTTATATTTCTGGGTGATGGGGCGGTTGAGGAGGGTGTCTTTTTTGAGTCACTTAATTATTCCATTATTAATAATTTACCTTGTTTGTTTGTTTGCGAAAATAATTTTTATTCAGTTTATACGCATATCCTAAATAGGCAGAAAACTACAAATGTTTCTTCAATGTTAAAAGGTTTTGATATTAAATTATTTACCACTTCTGATAGGAATGTAGAAAAATCACCATATGTAATTAATCAAGCAATTAATTATGTAAGATTAAAAAAATCACCGGCTTTTATTGAAATTAAAACACATAGATTTTTTGAACACTGTGGTCCTATGCAAGATGATCATTTAGGATATCGCAAATCAGTAAAGTTAATCACTCATTATAAATCTGATCCTATAGAAAAGTTAAGAAAAAATTTAATAGACTTAAAATACTTAACAAAAAAAGAAATATTTATATATGAGAATACTTTTCAAAAAAAAATAAAAAAAATATTTAATAATATTGACTTAGAGCCCTTACCGACTAAACAAGATTATCTTAAACATATATTTAAATAAAAATGAAATTAAAAAAAATAAATAATCTTTTTAGTTTTTCAGAGACTATAAATCATACTTTGAAGCAATGTATGTTAGAGGACAAAACTATTTATTGTATGGGATTAGGTGTTTTAGATCCAGGGGGTGTTTTTGGTTCGACTGTTAATCTTTTCAAAGAAAAATATTTAAAAGATAGATTTATAGAACCACCAACTTCAGAAAATGGTTTTACTGGCGTAGCTATAGGCATGGCTCTCAACGATTTAAAAATTGTTATATCACATCAACGTGTTGATTTTTCTCTATATTCCATGGATCAAGTAATTAACTCAGCTGCAAAATGGTTTTATATGTTTAATGGTCAAAAATCTGTAAACATCACAATAAGAATGGTTATTGGTAAAGGGTGGGGACAAGGACCTACTCACTCCCAATCTCTACACTCACTTTTTGCTCAAATACCAGGTTTAAAGATTGTGATACCCTCTGGCCCTAAGAATGTTAAAGGTCTCTTAAAAGCATCTATAGATGATCCCAATCCAGTAATTTTTTTGGAACATAGATGGTTATACGAAATGAAAGAAAAAGTTGATTTGAAAAAATATTCACTCCCCATTAATAAATCAAAAATAATTACAAAAGGTAAAGATATAACAATTGTAACGTTGTCTTATTTGGTTTTTGAATTAGAAAAAATATATCATTTACTTAAAAATGATTTTCAAATTCATATCGAAGTAATAGATCTTGTCTGTGCAAGCCCCAATGATTATAAAATTATTTTAAATTCAGCAAAAAAAAATAATAAAATACTATTTATTGATATAGGTCATGATAGAGGATCAATTATGAAAGATATCTTCTTTAAAATATTTAATTCAGATATTGATATTAAAAAAGCAGATTTAATCGCTATGCCAGACTCACCAGTTCCAACTAGTCGCCATATAGCCAAATATTTTTATCCAGACTCAAGAATAATTATAAAAAAAATATTTAAAATGATTGGTATTAACAAAAAATTTAAATTAAATCAAAATTATTTAAATAGAAATAAAGATACTCCCGGAGATTGGTTTAAAGGTCCTTTTTAATATGAATATTAGGAATGCTATAAATTCCAAAACTTACAAAGACATGATATAATTTTTGTTATCATAAACTAATACGTTTTTTCCAGTATATAAATTTGTCTTAGTTTTAATGATAAAATTAATTAATTCAAAAAGTTGATTTTTTTTTGATGAATTTTTATCTTTAAATCTATCCAAAATCAATGATGTCATTTCATTTTTATCATTTATGAGTTCTTTAGAAAATTTTACTAAAGTGCCAGAAATCATTTTCGTGAGCGTATAATGAAAATTAGATTTTTTTGAAATTATTGCGTCTGAGTTTATTATTATAATTTTTCTTTTTTTTAAACTTAATTTTTTAAGTAACCTTAACGGAAAGAAGACATGATAGAATATTAATTTGTTAATATCATATTCTAAGTTTTTTGGCCTTTCCTTTTTATTTAGGCAAAAAATAATTACATCTGACTCATTTACAATTTTTATAATCTTGTATGTCAGCTCATCATTTTCTATATCTAATTTTATATGTTTAAAGTTTTTGTTTACCTCACTATTTTTTCTAGATATACCAATCACTTTGAATTGATTTTTAAGTAAATTATCGCAAATATTTCTACCTATTAACCCTGATGAACCAACTATGCAAACTTTCATCTAATTAAAACTTTTCTAAAAATAATAATTATAGTTGACATGAGTTTTAGAGTAAATTTTGAATTTAATGTTTTAGCTAATCTTTTCTTTCGATCATCGAATAACCAATTATTATCTATCATCTTTTCTTTATTAATCAAACATTCGATTATTTTAATTCTAATTGAACTATACCTTGTTGTGAAAATATTAAGAATTATATAAATATAGTTTAAGTATAATATTAAAATTATCAAAAAGTTCTCAATGTCTTGATAATTAAAATAAAAGTAAAATATGAAGCACAATATATTTATAAATAATTTATTTTTTACTTTTTTTATTGAGTAATTAACAATAACAGTACTCATTAATATATAAAAAAAAAAATTTATCATTAAATTTTCAATAGTATCTTGCTCAAAAAGCTTGATAATTTAAAAGTTAACTTTGCTTTAAATGTAATATTTTTTTTATTTATCAGTTTGCTTTTTTTCATCAGATTTAACCTATTCCCAATAAAATCCTTTTTCATAAATATATTTTTAAAATCCTTTTTATTCATGATCTGGTAAAGAAAGATAGAGGGACTATCATTAAAAACTAGGGTTAAAAATAATGTGAAAGATATAAATGTTGAAAATGTAATTATAATAAAATCCAATATGTCAATTATCACAAATATTTTATAAAATAAAAAGTTTGATAAAGTGTATATTATTAACACTGCTAGAAACCAATAATTTCTGGTATTAAAAAAATATTTTAATAAATATAAAAATACAATTACTGTTACTAATGAAAGAAACATTGGTACTACAATCATAAGTACTTTTTTTCAGCAACATTTTTATATTTGCTTTTATTATTAATAAAAATTTCATAAATTAATTTTAAATAATTAAATGTTACTTCAATAAAATTTTTAAAAGAGACAGTTCTATCAATAATAGATTTGTTTTTAAAAATAATAGGCAATTCTGCATATATTATATTCGATCTTAGTAATTTTACATTTATTTCTGGCCAAATACCAAATCTGTTCGAAATGATATTAATATTTCTTAACTTGCTAATTCTATATAAGCATGGTGATTGAATATAATTAGCTCTCACATCAAATGTGAAACAATAAATCATTCTAAATAACATTGATAGCAAATATCTATACTTAGAATATTTTTCAAAATTTATTGGGTACATCATTAGCAGATCTAGTTTTTTATAGTTATCTAAATTTTCTAAATTCTTGAATTCAATATCATTATCACTTGGTAAAAAAAATATAAATTCTTTATCTGATTTACTTAAAGCAACTTTGAATGAATAACCTACACCTCTATTAAAATTATTTTTTATAAAAATTATTCTTTCTTTCAATTTATAATCTAAGCTTAGAATAAAATTATTTATTTTTTCTTCAGATTTATCAGAACTACCATCATCAATGATAATAAAATTATTATTGATTTTTGTTTTTTTTATAAACAACTCTAATTTCGCAAAAAAACTATCTAAATCCTTTTCTTCATTGAAAATTGGAATAAAAAATGTAATCAATTTATTTTAGTTTTGTTTCTATAAATCTCTTTAGATAGTTAATATCAACATAATTAGAATGGCCAATAATATTAGATGTTATTCCTCCAGCACAATTACCAATAAAACCTAATTCAAAATTTTTGACTCCTAGATAAGACAGTACAGATGTTATAGAAAAATATGCATCTCCTGCACCCATAGTATCTATTGTATTTGAAACCATTGCGGGAATATCTATTGAACTTTTATTTTTATTAAAAAAAACTGAAGATCCTTCATGACCTCTGGTTATTGAAAGAATATTATAATTTACTTTTTCTAAAATTTTTTCAGCAAGAACTCTGCAATCATTTGATTTGCTAGATACTGCTAATTGTGCTTCGGGTAGATCAATAGAAATATAATCAGCTTTTTTATATTTTGTAATTAGGTTATACCCATAGTTTGAACTATTAGTTTGTACATTAATACTCTTAAATATCTTCAAATTATCAATAAAATTACATAGTTCTTGATCTATAAAGTCATGACCAAAATCATTTATAACTAATAAATCAAATTTTTTATCAACATTTTTAAGTAATTTTTTTACCTTAGTTTTATTAAATTTATCAATATTTTGATTACTCATATATTGAATTTGGAAAAATTTATGTAAATTTGATTTTTGAATAAATCTTTTTTTTCTAATTGTTTCTGAGCCTTTTTTTATAATTGGTATTAAAGTAATATTTTTATTAAGTTTTTTCTTTAGATCTAATTTCTTATAATTTTCTCCGACCATACATATTAATGTTAAATTTTTTACGAAATTAGAAATATTATTTGCAGTTGCCATTATACCTCCGTAAAATACTTGAGTTTCTTTATTTAATGTAGAAATAACATTCTCTTTAGGTGATTTAGCCAATACTTTGACATAATTGTATTCATCAAGTATTACCTCTCCTAAAAGGCATACATTTAAAGAATTTAGTTTATCAATATTACTGAAAATAGTTTTTTTATTTATTAAATTCTTTCTAAGAAAACTTCTTTGGCTTTTATTATCACTTAAAAAACTATTTATAATATTTGAAGAACTATAAGTGTCTTCATTTGTAAAAATAATTTTTCCTTTATTTTTTTCTAATTCTTTTATTTCTTTATTAATATTTCCTGTCAAATCTTTTTTGCTATCCAAATATTCATTTCCTTTAGCATAGAAACTAGGTTTCACTTTCTTAATTACTTTAATCGCTGTTGGAGTATCATTAATTATAATTAAATCGACTATATCCAATTCAGCTATCATTTTCGCTCTTAAATCCACGTTAAAGTAAGGCCTGTCAGGGCCTTTATTTACAAATTCATCTGGTGTAATTGATACAATTAATTTATCGACATTTTTTTTTGCAGAGTGAAAATGAAGAAGGTGCCCATAATGTAAAACATCAAAAACTCCATGACACAGAACTGTTTTAAATTTTTCATTAAATATTTTTTTGTTCGGTGTTAAATCATTTATATGTAATATCTTACCCATTTATGCAATTTCTAATTAAAAATAAAAGTCTTGTATACCCTACTTTGTTGCTTTAATCGTTGTTTCCTTGATATTTATAAACAGTATATCAAATTTTTCTGGAAATAAATATATTCCACCCCCAGTTTATAGTGATGAGCATCAATATCCTACTATGAGTATTAATATATTTGAATACAAAATTATTTCTCACGATGATCCAAGATATGGAAAAGATAAAGTTGCTCCTGCTTGGTATAGGGAGTCTCTATATCCTATCTTGCTCTCTTTATCCTTTAATTTTATTAAATGGGATAAATTTAATTATAAAGAATGCATCTATAACAATTATGATAGTAAATGTAATAATCTTTATAAAATAACATATACTTTTAATTTGCTAATTTGCTTTGTATTATTTTTTCTTCTTTAATTATCTTACATAAAAAATTATTGTGTCATTTTTTCTAATATTTATTTTTAGTGTAATTGACCTTGCTAATACTATTTCAAATTTTACACCTGAACTATTATCTTCACTTACTCAATTCGAACCAAGATTTAGTTATACAATAATATACTTTTGTGTAATATCCTCGATATTATATTTACATGATAAAAAAAATTAATGTCTGTTCACTAGTATCTAAAGAAAAAGTTCAATTAAAGTCTTTTAATTTTGATAGTTTAAAAAGAGGTCAAATTTTAATAAAAATTTTATACTCAAGTATTTGTCAAACACAACTAAATGAGTTTGTTCAAAAAAAAGATACTAGTAAATTTTATCCTCATATAATGGGTCATGAGGGTTCAGGTATAGTTATTGATATAGGCCCTGGTGTAAAAAAAGTAAAAAAAAATGATAACGTAGTTGTTACATGGCTTAATTGTAAAGGCATTGACTCTGGTCCACAAAAATTTTTGGATAAAAATAAAAATATTATTAATTCAAGTAGTTTTTTCACATTTTCTGATCATGCAATTGTATCTGAAAATAGGGTTTTAAAATTAAATAAAAATACTGACATGAAAATTGCCCCTTTGTTGGGTTGCGCAATTCCCACAGCATTAGGTTCTGTAGATAAGTTTAAAATAAAAAGGAAAGACAAAATCGCAATTTTGGGTGCAGGTGGAGTTGGTATCACTATTTTAATCTATCTTTTGTACTTAAAAGTTAGAACAATCACTGTTTTTGATATCGATAAAAAAAAAATAAATTTTATCAAAAAAAATTTTCCTAATATAGAAATTGTAAATCTTTTTGCTAAAAAATATAATAAACTTGATTTTATAAATAGCTATGACTATGCATTAGAGTCTGCAGGATCAGTTAATGCGATGGAATTAGCTTTCGATTTAATACACAATAATGGGACAGCAGTAATAATAGGAAACGATCATCACAGCTCAAAAATAACTTTAAACCCATTTGATTTTATAAAAGGAAAAAAACTATATGGAAGTTGGGGGGGTTTCATTAAAGTTTATGATGAAAAGTTTAAATTTTATGAAAAGGTACTCAAAAAAAAATCATATTTATTTGAAAAAATTTTGAACAAAGAATTTGATTTAAAAAGTATAGATAAAGCTTTTCTTCAATTTAAAAATAAAAAGGTAATTAGACCTCTAATTAAATTAAATTAAAGTTTAAGTTTTTTCATGTGCCTAACTGTGTACATATGTGTCTCTTCTCTGAATTTCGTACTACTAAAATAATCTGTTAATTCATCAATAGCAGAAGATACATTTTTCTTAGGTTTAAATCCAAGTTTTAATAGTTTATCAGAGTTAAGCCTATAAGAACGGGGATCGTTAGACTTAGTAAATATTAATTTTGATTTATCAAATTTTTTTGATACTTGCTTTGCTATATTTTCTATAGATATATTTTCAAATCCAGCATTATAAATACCCTTTTTTTTATTTTTGAGAAAATATACATAAATTGATATTATATCATCTATGTGAATATTAGGTCTTATTTGTTTACCTCCAAAAATATTAAGTTTTTTATCTTTAAAAGCTTGAAATACAAACATATTTACGGACACATCTAATCTCATTCTAGGTGAAATACCACAAACTGTTGCAGGCCTTACAATAATATAATCCAAATCTTTGCTAAAGCTCATTATTGTTCTTTCTGCAACCATTTTACATTTATTGTAATCTGATAAAGGTTCTAAAGGACAATCTTCTCGTACATGTCTTTCTTTCCTAAAACCATAAACACTTCCTGAGGAAGCATAAATAAATTTTCTAATCCCAACTGATTTCGCTAGCACACATAGTTTATAAGTGCCTAGAACAATAGTCTCCCAACTTAATTTACTATTTAGCAAACTTCCAGGATCGTTTGCAATAGAAGCTAAGTGGATGATAGCATCATGATTTTTAATATCCTTTTGTTTAATATCATTTATATTTAATTTTATTTTATTTAAATTTTTGTGTTTTCCTAAAAAGTCACCAAACCAAAAAGTATCGCATACTGTAACCTTAAATCCACCCTCAAGAAGTTTTTTTGTTAAAGCCGTACCTTTGTACCCAGCACCCCCAGTTATAAATATTCTCATATTTTTGATTGACTGTATAATTGATTTATAAATTTTAAAGACTTAAGTCCTTCACTTGCAAAAACAGCCTCATTTTTTTTATTAGTCAAATTTTTTACTACTTCTTTATAAACTTTTAAATGACCATGGCCATAAATATCATCTATTTCATAATTATGCTTTTTTGTTAATTTGATATTTATTGTTTCAACTATTTCATTTAATGCTTGGCCGCCTATTTTAATTAAACCTTTGTCACCAATTACAGTTATTGATCCCTCATAGTTTTTAAATGGGACTAGGGTTGTCATAGTTAAATTAGCAAGAATTTTTTTCTTAAAATATATTGATACTAAAGCTGTATCTTCACATTCAATTTTTCTAGATAATCGTTTTCTAATAACTTTAAATTTATCTATTTCTCCAAATAACCACATTAGCAAATCTATATAGTGAGATGATTGATTTAGTATAACACCACCATCTAGTTTTTTTGTTCCCCTCCATTTAGATTCTTGGTAGTAGGTTTCTGGTCTTGACCATAAAACATTACATAAAACTAATTTTATTTTACCTAACTTATTTTTCCTTATTACATCTTTTAAAAAAATTATAGTTTTGTTGTATCTATTCTGCTTTACTAAAAAAAGTTTCTTACTGCTTTTTTTAAATTTATTAACCAGATTTAAAGACCTCAAGTAATTCACATCTATGGGCTTTTCTAATAATACATTTTTCTTATGTTTTAGAGCTATATTAGCATGTTCTACGTGCAACCCAGACGGTGTGCAAATTGAAATAAGGTCTGGGTTAACCTCAGTCAGCATTTGATTAATGTTTGTGTAGCAAGAGATTCCATTAGGAATATTTTTAAATTTTTTTTTATCAATATCACACACCGCTACTAATTTTATTCCAGTTGTGTTATTTATTGCAATATAATGCTTGTTAAATATTCGACCACATCCTATTATTGCTATTTTAATCATAAACTTATATAGCATTATAAATGTTCAACTCAAAATATTTATCGCACAATAACATAGACGCAAGTTGTAAAATAAATTTTGAGAATAAAAAAAAAAATTTTAAGGACTCTTCAATTGGAAAGGGAGTCACAATTATGCCAAATGTCATAATATATAAAGGTAATAAAATTGGATCTAATTGCTTTATAGGTCATAACACAATTATTCGTGAAAATAATATTATCAAAAATGACGTGAAAATTGGATCCAATGTGGAAATAGCTTTTAATGTAAAAATTGGAAAAAATTCAAAAATTCATTCTAATTGTTTTATATGTGAACATGCAATTATAGGAAATAATGTATTTATTGCCCCAAATGTGACTTTTCTAAATTCTAAATATCCCAATAGAATGGAATCAAAAAAAAAATTAAAAGCTCCTATTATTGAAAACAACGTTGTAATTGGCGGGGGAGCTACTTTACTACCAGGTGTTACAATTAGATCTGGTTCTATTATTGGAGGAGGTACAGTAGTTACAAAAAATGTTCCTAAAAACACTATATTTTATGAAAAAAAGATTTTTGCGATGAAAAAAAATGATTAAGTTCTTAGACCTTAATTCTATAAATAATACTTTTTACAACATATTTAAAAAAAAATTAGATGAAAACTTTCATGACTCAAAATTTATATTAAGTAAATACACTGAAAAATTTGAAAATAATTTCAAAAAATTTATATCTTCCAAGTACTGTGCTTGTGTCGGAAATGGAACAGATGCCCTAGAAATAGCCATTGAGGCCCTAAATTTGAAAAAAGGAAGTGAGGTTATTGTTCCAGCAAATACTTTTGTTGCAACAGCTGAGGCAGTTATAAGAAATAATTTTAAAGTTAAATTTTGTGACATAGACAATAAAAATTTAGGCTTTGATATCAAGAAATTAGAAAAAAAAATCACTTCAAAAACCTCTGCTATCATAGTAGTTCATCTCTACGGTATACCAGAAAAAATGAATAACATTTTAAAATTATGTAAAAAATATAATTTAAGATTAGTTGAAGATTGTTCACAGGCTCATGGAAGTAAAATTATGGGCAAGTTTGTTGGCAATTTTGGTGATATTTCTACTTTCAGTTTTTTTCCTGGTAAAATTTTAGGAGGTATAGGAGATGGAGGCGCTTGTGTAACAAATAATAAAAAATTATATGATAAAATAAAAAAAATAAGAAATCATGGAAGATTAAAAAAGTTTGATCATGAAATCGTAGGAAGAAATTCAAGATTAGATAGTTTAAATTCTATATTTTTAGACTTAAAATTAAAGGATTTAAAAAAAGAAATTAAAATTAGATCTGAGATGTCGACCTTATATTACCAAAAATTAAAAAATAATAAAAATATTTTTCTTCCAAATTTATCAAATGATGTCTCAATATCATTTTGCTATTTTCCAATTTTTTTAAAAAAAAATAGGAAATCGTTAATCAGTTATTTAAAAAAAAATAAAATTCAAACTCAAATGCATTACCCAAGTATAGTCCCTGAGTTAAAAGCTTTCAGAGAAAAAAATTACAAAGTTAATTATAAAAATTCTTTTAAGCTTTCTCAAATGACTCTATCTCTTCCAATTGGATCTCATCTTAGTTTAAAAAATATTAATTTTATTTCTGATAAAATAAATAATTTTTATGACAGTTAATTATGATTGATCAAATTATAATCATAAAGTCATATAATGATGAAGATACTATAAAAAGATGTATTAAGTCAGTAATCTCACAAAAGAATTTTAATGATCTAAAATTATATATTATTGATGATGGCTCTTCAGATAAGACACAAGATATTATAAAATCATTTAAAAATTATTTTTTTAATATGGATCTAAGACAAGAAAAATTAGGACCCTCATCAAATTTAAATGATTATAATAAGATTATTAAAAACTACTCTAATGGATATGTAGTTATTCTTTCTGGTGATGATTACTTTCCAATTGATAAAACCAATCATCATGAAGAGATATTTTCTAATAAAGATATTGGTTTACACTTTGGAAATGGTTTTGTGAAAAACACAAACAATGATGTCACTAGAATATATCGTAATAAGATTTTTTTGAATAAAGATAATATTTACGTGAACCTAAATAAAAAAATATATTTAGATCTCATTGAAAATAATTATATACCTTCATTTGCATCTGCTTATTCGATTAAATATTTAAAGAAAATTGGAGGTTTTAAATGTATTCCAAATAACAATTTATCAGTACATTTTTCAACGATTTGTATTTTAAGTACAATTTCAAAATTTTTTTATACTAATCATAACCTTGGATATTTAATTACAACAGATTCCCAAAAAACATTAAAAAGAATAAGTGAACAGATTTTACTAGATTATGAATTTATAAAATATTTCAATGAATATCTCTACCAAAAAGCATTAATAAATATTTTACAAAAAAAAATTTTATTTTACAAATCACTGAAATTTAAGAATTACATATATTTTAATAACTTAAAGAAATCAATTATAGATAGAAAACTACTTTTGTTATTAAGTAATTTTATTAAGATTTTTGTTTTTCCATCTTCTTTATTAATAAAAATTAAAAGTATTTTAATCTTAATGTTATATCCCTTTCCAAATATTTTCAAAAAAATCTTTATTTTTTAAATCCTAAATATATGGATAATAATTTTTATTTATTTCTATACACTTATAACCATGAGAAATACATTGATATGTGTTTACGATCTGCAATCTTTCAAACAAAAAAATTTAAAAAGATTGTTATTTATGATGATTTTTCTACGGATAACACCTTTAAAATTTTACAAAAATATTCTTATAAATATGAATTCATTGAATTATATTCAAATAAAGTTAAGACTTATCATGAAGATATTAAAAAAATTATAGATTATTTTAATAAGTACGACCATAACGACTATTTTTCTATAATTTCAGGTGATGATCTTTTAGAATTAAATTTTGTTGAGGAGAATAATAAGTCAATAAAAAAAAATAATCATATTAAAATATTTTTTTCTTCAGTTCATATTATCAATAGTAAAAATCATTATATTAATAAAGTTAATAATTATAAAGAATCCTGTATATTTAAAAAAAATAATAACTTATATAAAAGTATCTTATATAATACTGAAATTAATTCAGTTCCATTTGTCTATAATGTTGACTGTATTCTTAAAAATTCTTTATTACTTCAAGACACTAATTCCTCATACGACTATGAAACTCTTATTAATATATCTAGAAAATTTGATATTTTTTATACTAACAAATTTTTATCTTATTGGAGAAGGCATGATAAACAAGAGAGTTTTACAAAAAGATTATCTCAATATAAATCTGATTATATAACTTTTCTTAAACAAAGAATTTATCATCATAATGATAAAGAATTTGATTATCAAAACAAAAGATTTTATAGATTCAGAAATTACTTATTATGTATAAAACATTATGAAAATAAAAATTTATTGTTGTTTTTAAAATATTTCATAAAATCACTTTTCTCAAATTTAAGCCCAATTAATTTTTTATTGATTATCATGCTAATAATGACTTATCCTTTTGATAGAAATATTTATAAAAAAATCAAAAAAAAGTATTTATTTTCATGAAAATTATAGTCTTAACCGTTGGTGAACCTCCACTTTATGATGAGTCAAAGAGACTTCACAGATCAGGTATTCTTTCCCATAAATTAAGCATTAAGCATAAAGTTGAATATTGGTCCTCTAATTTTTTTCATCAAAAAAAAGAATATTTTGATATTGGTAAATATAAAATCAACAAAAATCTTAACTTCGTTTCCTTTCCATCTTTAGGATATAATAAAAATATTTCAATAAAAAGATATATTGATCAATTCCTCTTTGCTTTTTATATCTTTTTTAAATTATTAAAAAATAAAAAAAATATAGATTTAATAATCGTCTCGATGCCAACATGTGATTTAGCTTTTTCTGTTTCTTTATTTTCTAAAATTTTCAAAATAAAATATATTGTAGATGTTAGAGATATGTGGCCTGACATTTTTTGGCTAAAATTTAATAAAAAAAAATTTATTTCATTGATAATTAAATTATTATCTCTGCCACAAATAATTTTTAGAAATTATGCCTTAAAAAATGCTAATGGAATCACAAGCATAACCCAGGATTTTTTAGAATGGTCTACCAAAAAAAATAAAAATAAAAAACTTTTATCAAATTATTTTTATTTATCACCAAATAATAATTTTACTAAAAATTTAAATAAAACTTTCAATGATAAGATTAATATATGTTTTTTTGGAGTGATTAGTTACTCTAAATTTGACTTTAAAACATTAATTAAATTTTTAAATACTCATGACTCAAATAATCTAATTTTTCATATTTGTGGTGATGGAGATGACTTAGAAAAATTAAAAAAAGATTTGTCTAAATATCCTAACGTTAAAATATATGGTTATTTAAATATTAATGATCTTTCTAAAATTGCAAATATATCCCATTATGGTTTAGCTAATTACATACCAACAAAAGATTTTAACATGTCAATTCCTAACAAAATTATTGAATATCTAAGTTATAATATTCAAATTATCTATAGTTTAGAGGGTTCAACTAAAAAACTACTGAGTGCGAATAATATAGGTCGTTATTATAAATCAGGAGATATTTATTCACTTATTTCTGTACTTTCAAATCTATCATATAGTCAATCAGGAGCTCTTTACTACAATTTTTACAAAGAATACTTTGATAAAGATAAAATTTATAATTCTTTTTGTCAGTTTATTGAGAGCGTATATGAAAAAACTTAAATATTTTTTATTTGTGTATTAGCATTTTGGCAGAACTTTTAACATATAATTATACCTATACTCTAAATTTTGTAGCCTTCTTGAAATTATATTTATTTACACTTTAATTTAATAAAAGATATCTAGGATAATAAAGCATCTAACCTAGCAATATAAGCTATAAAATAAAAAATTTTACTTACGTTAAATTTTATCATTAATATAGATAAGGTGATTAAATTTACTTAAATTATTCAATTGATAGTATGAAATATTTTTAATCCTTTAAAATTTTAATAAGGATCTTTCATACAGATATTTAAATTTAATCTAATTCTTTTATAATTAAATTTCTTAGATTTGAATTAATTATTAAAATCCAAAATATTACATTATCTTGAATATGTGTCGAAATACCTAAAAATATTATTACGAATATTGGTAAATAATTTATTAAAGTTCTGTTATTATTAAATATTCTAAAACTATCTTTGTTTATTATGTAAGACATTAATAATAGAAAAATTACAATACCATACTCATTTATAAATATAGCTAAAGTAGAAACTCTAGGTGGTTCTGCTATACCTGAATTACTTTTTAATAACTCTCTGGTAATTTTGATATCATTTTTTTGGTAAATACAGTCAATTATATTTAAATTATTTGGGTAATATCCATACGTCCACACACCAAAAAGTATTTCTTTGAGTGTTCTTAATTTTTTAGATTTATAGCATCTACTTTCATTGTCATCATCAATTAAATTTAAGTACCTTTGTTGTATAGGTATCAAAATGTGAATAAATCTAGATGTATCTCCTTTTGATGTCACTAATATATTATGCTTAGATCTAAATATATTATGATTTGCTCTAGCCTCATTGTCTTCATATATTTTTTCCTCGGCTACTTTTCTATTTACCAAATTGCCAGTTTTAAATAACTTTGAAAATACATTATCTAAGTTTGTTTCAATATTTTTACTAGTTTTTATACTAACATTTTTGTTATCAATTCTTTTAGTTTCTACCTTATAGCTAAGCATAGGATCTTCATTTCTAATAGTACCAGTTAGGTCAAAGCTTTCAAACGTTTGTAATGTTGACATAAGTGTAGTTTTTAAATATCCCTCAGAGTCTTTAATATTTCTTAATTTATAAAATTCATTACAAAAAATTAATGTAAAGAATAAAACAAAATAAATACTTTTCTTATTAAATTTAGAGTTTATTAAAAAAATAAATATTGGAAGCAATACTGCTATTAATAAATTTCTAGACTGTTCAATAAAATTTAGATTTATAGAAATAAAAATTATTAAAATAGAAAACCAATAATTATATTTTGGTAAAATCGGTTTTGTGCTTAAATAAAATAGTGTATAAGAGACTACTATACAGATATATATTGAAACCTCTGTACCATTTATACCACCAGGTCCCAACAACCCAAAAACAAACATAGAACTTAATACAGAAAGGTAAATATTTTCAATTTCATAATGATCTAAGAAAGATAATAATATGCTGTGATCACTAGCTATGAAATAAATTCCATGGACTATACCAGAAGTCACATAGCTTAACAAATAAACCACAAAACCTAAAAATAAGTATTTAATATTAAATTTAAGTTGATCTTTGCTGATTAATAAAAAAAATGAAATACAGCAACTAAATAGAGCAATATATCTTAAGTTTTTAATATTATTATTAAAATATAAACCAAATAATGCATAAATTAGTAAAGCTAATAACAAAAAATAATAATATCTATTTTCAGTATAATTTTTTCTAAAATCTAAAAATATGCTGTTAAAATTTTGCGAAAAAAATAAAAAAGGTATAGTAAATATAAGTAATATTTCGTCAAATACAGAATATCCAAAAATAAAACTTACCGAAACTGGTGCAACAAATGCTAAAAAATAATTAATGGTATTTTCTCTATTTGTAAATATAAGCAATCCAAAAAGTAAAATAAATATTATCGATAAATACGTAGATATCTGAATATTCGTATTAGAAAATATAAAATTAAAATTGTTTGATGAGAGAATATACGAAGAGAATGTAGTTTTAATTATTATAAGTATTGTTAATAGTGTTAAAATAATTTTATGATATTTTAAAACATAACTTTTCATGATGACAATTTAGAGATAATACAAACTAATCATTGGGAACGTTAATAGTAAATAAAATGATACTCAATTTAATTATTAAAAACAGAGAAATTTTTACTATTTTCATAATTAGATTTTTAAGCTCTTTTTTAAGTTTTTTATTATTTATATTACTTTCAAATCTTCTTTCTTCGACTGTATATGGACAATTTAGTTACTGCTATAGTTTAATAGCACTTTTTGCTTTGATATCATATTTTGGCTTTGAACTAACTTTGGTAAAGTTTTTGCCTAGCTATAAAGATAATACTAAAAAAATTTTATCAATATTTTTTTTTATTTTAATTGTTGGTTTTTTTATAAGTATTTTTATTTTAATTATACTATTTTTGAATAAAGACAATTTTGAAAGTATTCTTTCAAATCAAAAAAATATCATATTTTTAATACCATTAATTGCATTTTTTTTCTTAGCAAGAAATATTTTTATAACTTTTTTTAATACTTTTGATAAAACAATTACAAGTCAAATTATTGATTTTTCATTTATTTTCTCTTTATTTCTTTTATATTTTTATATCTTTGTTCTAAATTTTTACTCCATAAATAATTTTAATTTATCTTTAAATTTTTTAATTCTTTCGTGCATATTTTCTTCTTTTCTCTCTTTAATTCTCTCAATTTATCTATTTAACAATTTTATTATAAAGTTTTCTTTATTTACATTTGATTTAAGTGATAGATATAAATGGTTAAAAACAAGTGTACCTATTTATATAAGAGACTTATCATATTTAACTTTTTATAAGGGAGACATTTTTTTATTAGGTTTTTTTGTTGATCCAATATTGATAGGCTATTACTTCACTTCACAGAAAGTAATTTCAGGCCAAGATATCGTTCTAGATTCATTATTAATCAAGATTAGAGCTGCAATTACTCACAATATTTATATCAAGAACTTTAAAAAGAGTAACCAAATTATAAAAAAAACTACTATTATTAGTTTTTTATTTGCTTCTATCTCAGGGCTAATTTTATTTTTTCTATCAGATTTTATTTTAAAATTATTTAATATTGAAAATAATTTAGCTATTGAAATATTTAAACTTATAGTTATTTATCAAATAATAATATCAAGTTTAAATTATATTATAGAACCACTAATTTATGCTGATAAACAAAATTTAGTTGTAGGCGTCGGAGTTTTTTTTAATTGTTTGAATTTACTTTTACTTTTCCTTTTTATGGAAAATAACAATATTATAACGTTTATTAATATTGTTTATCTAATGAGAATTTTATCTACCTTAGCTTTAATTCCTGTCTACTGGAAAATCTTTGTTAAAATCAATAATTAAAAAATATATTCATCATAACATTCCTCCAAATTTATTTTGGAGATTTTGCCATATTTTTTTAAATAAAAAATCCAATTATCTTTTCGAAAATTCATTGAAGGGATATAAAAAAATATATGATGAAATTTTAATTAACTCTAAATTTGATGTTTTATTACATATTGGTTGTAATACGGGTGACTATGGAAATTATTTGTCTCAAAAATTTAAAAAAAAGAAGGTAATATTGAATGATATAAACTCAAAATTATTTAAATATCATAATAAATTATCATCTAATTTTAACTTTATTGAAGGAGATATTTTAAAAATTGAAATCCCAAAGGCTGATATCGTTATTTGTCATACAGTTTTAATTTATTTTAAAAAAGATAATTTTTTAAAATTTATAAATAAAGTTCTTGATACTAACTTTTCTAAGTTATATTTGTATGAATATTTTGACAATACATATAAATATGATTTTGATAATCATATTAATATTCACTCTTCTAAAATTCTAATTGAATTTTTTCAAAATAGAGATTTTGTAATTCAAGAAGTTAAATTAGATAAAAAAAACTTTTCAATTTTTCAAAGTAGTTATATAAAACTTTACTTAATTCAAAAATATAGGTAAATAAATTTAATGATTGTTAAATTTTTTGATTATCCAAGGCTTTATAGTGAGCATAAAAAGGACTTTGATATTATTGTTCCCAAAACATTAAAATCTGGAAGATATATTCTTCAAGATGAACTTTTAAAATTTGAAAATAATTTTAAGAAATATATTAATTCACCAAATGTCTTTGGTGTTGCAGATGGCACTAATGCTATACTTTTATCATTAATGGCTCTTGGAATAGGTTCAGGAGATGAGGTTATTTTACCTTCGCACACGTATATAGCTACCGCCTCTTCTGTACATTTTACTGGTGCTAAACCTATACTTGTTGAATGCAACGAGGACTCACTTATAGATTATGATGACTTGTTAAATAAAATAAATTCAAGAACAAAAGCTATTATTCCTGTAAATTTAAATGGTCGTATTTGTAATATGGATAAAATTTTATCTATAGTCAAAAAATATAATTTATATTTAATTGAAGACTCAGCTCAAGGAGTGGGAGGCAAATTTAAAAATAAGTTTGGCGGAACATTCGGACACTTTGGAACCTATAGTTTTTATCCAGCTAAATTATTAGGATGTTTTGGTGACGGTGGTGCTATAACAACCAATGACACAAGATTAGCAAAAAAAATCATTGAAATGAGAGATCATGGAAGAAATAAAGCCGGTATTGTTAAAAGTTGGGGAACCAATTGTAGGCTTGATAATTTTCAAGCAAAAATTTTAGATTTCAAATTAAAACACATTAATACTTATATTAAAAAGAGGAGAAATATTGCTTCTATATATCATCTTAGACTTGGTAATAATAAAAATATTAAATTACCACCTAAGCCATCTAATACCTCTGATAACTTTGACTCTTTTCAAAACTTTGAAGCAAGGTTTAACAACCGAGATAAACTAAAAAAATATCTTGCTAAAGAGGGTGTTGGTACTTTAATACAATGGGGAGGTAAAGCCGTTCACCATTTTAAAGATCTAAATTTCAAGTGTAAGCTGCCTAAAACTGATAAGTTTTTTAAAGAATGTCTACTTTTGCCAATGAATACTTTTCTCAATAAAAAACAAATTAATTATGTGTGTGATAAGATAGAGAATTTCTATTCTAAATAAAAATGTTTCGCTCACAAATTGAAAATTCTCTTCTAAAAGAAGAATATTTTATTAAGAAAAAACATAATTTAACCAATAGTTCATATAAAACCTTACTTAATAAGTTACTTTTATGTAGGGTTGTTGAAAATCAAATATCTGAACTGTTAATTGAGGGCTTAATTAAAACACCCTGCCATTTATCTTTAGGCCAGGAGGCGATCGCAGCAGGTATTGGAATGTTATATAGTAAAAATGATAGCATATTTTCAACTCATCGTTGTCATGCCCATTATTTAGCTTTTGATAACGATATCGAAAAATTTTTTTATGAACTATTTGGCTTTCGGCAAGGTGCATCAAATGGAATGGGCGGTTCAATGCATTTGTTTAGTAAAAGTCCAGTGAACTTTCATAGTTTGCCTATAGTAGGTGGAACCATACCTATAAGTCTTGGTTCTGCTCTTTTTTATAAATCAAATAAAAAGAAAAATATTTCATACTGCTTTTTTGGAGATGGAGCTTCAGAAGAAGGGGTTTTTCATGAGTCATTAAATTTTGCTGCGAATTTAGACTTACCAATTATTTTTGTTTGTGAAAATAATTTATATAGCAGCCATCTTGATATTAAACTTCGTCAACCTTCTGATAAGATTTCAAGATTTGCAAATGCCCATAATATTATGAATAATTTTATATTTGGAAATGATATTCTAGAGGTTCACAGGTCTTACCAGCAAGCTATTCAACATGTTAAAACAAAAAATAAACCATTTTTTTTAGAATTTTTAACTTACAGACTAGTAGGACATGTGGGCCCAGATAAAAATATAGATGTGGGTGTTAGAAGAAAAAAAAAAGACCTTTCTTTTTGGAATAAAAACGACCCAGTAAAGATATATAGAGATTATCTCTTAAACAATAAAATATTGACTTCAAAATATTTTGACGATCAATTGTATTTAATTACAAATAAAATTAAGAAAATAGTTGATAAAGTAAAAAAAAATGGCGAGAAGCCTAGCAAAAAATTTCTAGAAAAATTTAAAAGATATGACTAAAAAAAAATTAAGTTATGCCAAAGCAATCAATGAAGCTTTTAAGTATATCTTAAATAAAAATAAAGAAAGTTATATCATTGGTCAGGGTCTATGGAGTCCATGGTATGTTGGTTCGACAATGAATAATTTAGAGAAAGAATTTGGTAAAAATAGAGTAATAGATACACCTGTTTCTGAGGCTGCTTTGACAGGTATGGCTTTGGGCTCCTCCATTCATGGAATGAAACCTATAGTAATTCACCCAAGAATGGACTTTGCTATTTTAGCTATGGATCAAATTTTAAATCAATCTAATAATTGGAAACTAATGTTTGGTGGAAACTCTAAGGTTAATATCAGCATAAGAGCTATAATCAATAGAGGAGGTAGTCAAGGAGCTCAACATTCACAAGATCTTCATTCAATCTTTTCGCATTTTCCTAACTTAAAAGTTTTTATGCCTTATTCCCCATCAGATGCTTATAATATGCTTATAAGCTCAATATATCTTAATGAACCAGTTATTTATATTGATGATAGATGGCTTTACGATGAAATAGGTGAAGTAGAATTATTAATAGATAATAAATTTAAAAATAAATTTGAACCAAAAATCATTAAAAAAGGTGAAGATATAACAATTATTTCTTGTGGATACTCAACAAAAATTTCTAAATCTGTAAGTAATGATCTTAAAAAAAAAGGTATTAGTGCAGAGCTAATAGACTTGAGACAAATAAACTCTTTAAACTATAATAAGATATATAAATCTGTTGAAAAAACTAAAAGATACGCAGTAATTGATGGAAGTTGGTCATTTTGTGGGCTTTCAGACAGTATAATAGCAAGTGTCGAAAAGAAGATTAATTTTCAAACTAAATCAAAACCTATTTCCTTTAACATATTTGACTCATCTGCTCCAACCTCGGAGTATTTGGAAGATTATTATTACCTCGACCATATTAAAATATCAAAATCAATACTTAAATTTTTTTATAAATGAAACCTAAAATAGTATTTGATTACCTCTTAGCTATTTCTTTATTATTGTTATTATTTTTGCCAACTCTAGTAATTTTATTTTTAGTATTTAAGGAAGATTTTAATAATCCAATTTATAGTTCTATTCGAGTAAAAAAAAACTTCAAAAAATTTTCTTTGTTTAAAATAAGATCTATGAAAGTAACGAGTCAAATTAATAAAGTAAAGTCAACATCTTCTGATGACCCCAGAATATCCAAAATAGGAAAATTTATTAGAAAATATAAAATAGATGAAATTCCCCAGTTACTTAATATCCTTAAAAATGAAATGTCTTTCGTTGGTCCAAGACCAAATGTTATAGAAGAGGTATCTCTTTATTCAAACGAAGAAATTAAATTACTTGATGTTAAACCCGGCATAACAGATTTTGCATCTATTATTTTTAGCGATGAGGCAGATATATTAAAAGACTCTAAAAATCCTAATCTTGATTATAACTTACTTATAAGGCCTTGGAAAAGTTTAATTGGTCTTTATTATGTTGAAAAAAATAATTTTATTATGGATTTAGAGATACTGACTTTAACAGCAATATCTTTATTTAATAAAAAACTTCCAACAAGATATATTTCAAAAAAATTACTTAGCCACGACTTTAACACTTATAAGTTGCTATTTAATCCAGATAGAAATCTTACTCCAATTGCACCACCAGGACATTCAAATTTAGTTACGCAGAAAGATCTTGATACTGTTTATTATAAGTAGTTACCATTATTACTAATATAAAAGTAACCAAGAAAATATTGATATTAAATGTAGTAAAAAAACTACTATTTACTAATGGAGTAAATTGGATAAATATTGTAAACCAAGCTAGGTAATCTCTTTTTAAGAAAAACTTTTTTATTAAAAAAATAAAAAAAAATACAAATAGAATTAATCCTATTACACCTATTTCACTTAGTAATTCTAATAAAAAATTATGTGGATGTATGTTACAAGAATATAGATCTTTATCTTTTAAATGATCAACTATTAAAGGACATTCATTTCGAAAATTTTTTAGGCCAACGCCTAAAAAAAAATTTTCTTTCCAGACTATATAACCAGAATTAAATAATTTAAAATAATCTGAGTCATCAGTTTCTGTTATATGGATTAAAGATTGACCTACGTATCTATCAAAAATTAATAAAAATTTATTTTGATAATATTCACTTCCCTCATTGTATATCAATTTATTAATTTCATTTTTTTTATAATGGTCAAAGTAATTTGATTTTTTTATATTGTATGCAAAAACAGATAATATTATTGAAATAATTATTAAAAAATAAAAAAATATTTTTAAATTTTTTTTCTGAATAGTTAATATAAAAAAATAAAAAGATATATAAACTAAATACAAAATCAATGCATTTCTCTCACCCGAAATAATTATGCAGTAACTAACAAGTGCAATTATTAGAAAATAAATAATTTTGTTTATTTTTATAACATCATTTAAAATATAAAATGCTAAAAATGACAACTTAGCTAAAACTGTTCCAACAATAAGCTCATCTCCAAAAGGACCAGACAATCTGTTAACATCAGGATAAAAATCTCTTATAAAAGACTTACCAGTTAGACTTTGATAAATTGTTGTAAAAATAATATAGGATAAAAAAAATAAAAAAATATAAGTAAATAACTTAGCAAATTTAATGTCATTTTTCATATACTGGCTAAATAAAATTATAATTAAAAGAGTTTTTATGAATGTAATAGTCCTGAATATGCTATCGCCACTCTCTAGAGCATAGAAAGAACTTACAAACAGATATAATGATAAAAAAGAGAAACAAATACCTATTTTAGTACTTACTATCTCCATAAATGTTTTTTGAATATTGCTTATAGATCTAAAAAAGATGATTAATAAATATGCCAATAATAAAGTTGATATGAAATTAGTTGCAGCATTTCCTATTAGAAAAGATACTAAAAATAATGTAAATAAAGGTAGTATTATCATTATTTTGTAATTCATATGAAGTTCTCAAACTTAATATATATTTTATCTTTTTTCATTATCAGTTTTTCTTCATTCCTAATATCAATTTTATTTTATTTTGACCAACTTAATATTTTTTTCCAAACTAAAAATGTTTTATTTTTAAATATTGTATTATTATTTTTATCTATTTCTTCTATTTACCTAATTTTTTCTCTTAATAAAATTATTTGGGATTACCCTTCTAGAAGAGAATTATTAAGAATAACTCTGTTTTCATTTATATCTGTACTAACTTTTTATCTATTAAATTTTTTAATTAATAGATTGGAGGCCTTTCCAAGGAGTATTCTATTAATACATACTCTTCTTAATATTTCATTTTCAGTAATTTTTGTATATAAGAAAGGTCTTATAGACCTATTTAAAGAAATTATAATTGAAAATAAAAATAAAGAAAAATCAATTATTGTAGGTATATCTGATGATGTAATAGACTTTATTAAAATAAATGAAAGTTTAAAATTATTTAACTTTATTCATCTTTTTGATACTTCAAAAAGCTATCAGAACAAAAACTTAAGATCTTTAAAAGTCTCAGGGTTTGTAATTGAAGCCTTTAAAGAAGAGATAAAAAAAACTAGTAATATATTAATTGACCCTAATACAGTCAATGATGATACTTTAATGTTAATTACGAATTTATGTTTAAAAGAGAATATTCGAATTATTAATATTGCAAAAATTTTAAAAGGGATAGGAAATACAAAAGAACAAAGAAAAATCGGTATAGAGAACTTAATACCAAAATTAGAAATTGACTCTTATACTAATTACTCATCAAATTATATCTCAAAAACTGTCTTAATTACTGGATCTTGTGGATCAATAGGATCAGAAATTACCAAAAAATTATCTGAAATAGAAAATATTTTTTTAGTTTGCATAGATATTAATGAAGAAAAAATGATGGAATTAGATTTATATTTCAAATTCAAAAATTTTAAAAACTATAGTTTAGAGCTGTGTAATTTATCAAATTTAGATGTAGTTGATAGAATTTTAAAAAAATTTCATCCTGACTATTGTTTTCATGCAGCTGCTATGAAACACGTCACTTATGTTGAATCATCACCAAGTATAGCTATACAGGTTAATATTCTTCACACTATCAATCTCTGTAAGTTGTCTTTTAAAAATGGAGTAAAAAAGTTTAATTTTATATCAACCGATAAGGCTGTAAATCCAAACAATATTATGGGATTAACAAAAAGAGTAGCTGAAATCTATTTATTGAATTTTAAGAGAGAAAACCCTGAATTTGATATAAGAATAGTAAGATTTGGAAATGTAATTAATAGTTCAGGATCAGTGATACCCATATTTAAAAGAAATATAGAATATAATCAAAAATTAAGAATAACCCATCCTGATATAAAGAGATATTTTATGTCTATAAGTGATGCTGTCAAATTAGTTATTATAGCAAATACAATAGAAATCGATATTTCAAATAAATATAGCATATTTGTTTTAGATATGGGTGAGCAAATTAAAATTATTGATTTAGCTAAAAAATTTTTACTTATTAATAATCTATCACTAAATAAATTAGATAAAAAATTTATAGGTTTAAGACCTGGTGAAAAGCTTTATGAAGAACTTAATTATAATTATGAAAAAATTGTTAAAACTAAGATTAATAACTTAAATGGCATAATTTATAAAAATGATATTAATTTTGTTAATAATTATAAAATCGAAGAGTTCATAGAAAATCATTCTAATGATAATAATGAAATTAAAAAAGAACTTCTTAATTTAATTAATTAGATGAAAACAATATTTATTACTGGTAGCTCAGGGTTTATAGGATATTCCTTATCTTTATTTTTATTAATGAAGGGATTTTCAGTCATCGGTTTAGACAACCATAATAATTATTATGACAAAAATTTAAAAATATTAAGAAATAAGAAATTAAAAAAATTTAGAAATTTTAAGTTTATTCATAATGATCTTTCAAATACTAATTATATTTTTAAAAAAGTCATAAACACTAAAATAGAATTTTTGATTCATCTTGCGGCAAGGCCTGGTGTTTCAGGCTCTATTAGTAATCCTCACTCTTATTTAACAAATATAACTGATAATTTTTACATTTATGATTTAGTTAAACTCTTAAAGGTAAAAAAGTTAATTTATGCATCTTCAAGTTCTATTTACTCAGTTTCAAATAAAAAAAGGTTTTCTGAAAATGATAAAATCACTAAATTTAATAATTTTTATGGTCTTACTAAATATACTAATGAAATTTTTGATGATTATTTTAGTAGTTTATTGAATATTAAAAGTGTTGGATTACGTTTTTTTTCAGTCTATGGTCCTTTTGGTAGACCAGATATGGCATACTATTCTTTTGTAGATTCAATCCTTAAAAATAAAACTATTAATGTTTTTAATTATGGAAAAAATAAAAGAGATTTTACTTACATAGATGATGTTATTGATGGTATTTATTCCTTAATTATTAAATTTGATAAAATTAGTAATCTAAAGTCTACATACAACATTGGTAATCAGAGTCCTAGGTCTATTTTTGATATGGTAAAAATTATTGAAAAAACTCTTAACTTAAAAGCTAAAATTTCTTTTAAAAAGAAAAATTATGGAGATGTTGAATATACTTCTGCTAATACTATGCTAGCAAAAAAAGATTTTAATTTTCAATCCAAAGTTTCTTTAGAGGAAGGTATGGAAAAATTTATTAGCTGGTATTTAAATAACATAAAGGAAAAGTTTTAACTATATACAGCTTGGTAGCCTCGGGCGGACTCGAACCGCCACGGGAATAAATCCCACTGGATTTTAAGTCCAGACTGTCTACCAATTCCAGCACGAGGCCACATGTAAGATTAAATAGTCAATTGTGGAAATGTATTATAAATCTCAATAAATACAACGGCTTTTTATTATATTAATTTAAATAATTATTGCTTTCAATAAGATCACTATAGTTTAAATCCCCAAAAATAATTCCTCTTATTGAGTTAATCTGACCTAATAAATTTTGATCAATATCTATAATATTTTTATTTTTTAGATTAACTATTTCTTCATATCCAATTGGTAAGTTCTCGAAGTTTTTTAATTCATTCATTGATATGGGTCCAATCTGCAAATTAAAATTTCGAAAGGTATGATCTCTGACTTCTTCTTTGGTAAAATGGCATAGCACTCCAATATGGTTTGTATTGTTAATAAATGCACTGAATCCATAATAGGAATAAGGTATAGGATTAGAACTGTTACTAAATATTCCTAAATCCTCATTCCAAATAAAACTATTTTGAGGAAAAAGATTAAAGTTGGATATTTGTAAATTTTTATAAAAAAGAATTCCATCACTAAATATAGTAAATAAATTTTCTTTATTTTCATATGAGTTATAAAGCTCAATAAAATTTGCATCTAATATATTTTTATTTGTGTTTTTGTATAATTTATTGAAAGAACTTAAAGTTGACTCAACTATATTAGACTCTAGTTTTAGAGTTTCTTGTTGGTTTGAGAAGTTAATTAGCCTTGATAAATCTTTATTATTGTTAAAATTCATACCAAAAGTGTATTTGATAGGACTGTATAAATTACTAAGTTCTTCTAAATTTTTTAAAGAATAGTCTTCATTACTGAGAACTATTAAAGTATCCAAATCTAAAGGTAAAATATTTTGACTTATTTCTAAACCATTATTTCTATAAAATATTTTAATTTGATCAGGTAATGAAATTTCTTTAATAGAGAGGTTTTTGAGTTGATTAAACTCTCCGAAGATAATATCAAATTCATCTATATTTTTATCTACAATGTCTAATTCAAATTCTAGATTATTTTCTTTAGCGTAGTTTCCAATTTCATAATAAAGGTAATATTGATAATCAATAAAATCGTTTTTGATAAGTCCTATTCTTAAATTATTTTCACTACTGCAACCTTCTGATGCCCAAATA